>Ga0209755_10009781_pt1 | contig 10117 bp, 6 predicted proteins | sample TergutCo191P1_FD_187301 | JGI IMG/M metagenome (GOLD analysis project Ga0209755, IMG submission 187301) | Cornitermes sp. P1 segment gut microbial communities from Petit-Saut dam, French Guiana - Co191P1 (SPAdes) (version 2) | ecosystem: Host-associated > Arthropoda: Insects > Digestive system >...
ATAGATCACTCCTAGACAAATAATGGCCTTTATTAGGTTGAGTCAGCCGGCTTACATTTTCATTTACATCCCTCCATGGCAACACCATGGGTGGGGATATCTTGCCCGGTAGATACAAGTTCCTAATTTCTTTTACTAGGTTGTTTACTATCCAATCTTTCCCTTTCTTATTTAAGTGTAGTCCATGATTGGTATGATGTCTTCTTTCTGTAGACATACTGAGGACCCTTACGTGATTAAAAGTAGACATAAAAATTTGTAACCACCTATTGTAGAGATTTACTTCTATGTTTACACATGGAGGCAGATAATATCTGTGAGGGGCTCCAAGTAAGATAACATTTGTGTTAGCAGTCCTTTGTGCAAACCTCTTTAGGGATCGTAGCCCTTAACTTGTTTCATTTCTGCTGATATCTTTAGTTCCACCATACGTGGTCTGTAAATAAAGTAATGAGACTGATTCAGTATAACTCTGTATTTATTTTTAAACTACAAAACGAGTTTGTCCCTTCAAAATAGTTCCCTTGGGAGGCTACACATCTCCAGAGACGTTCCCACTCTTTGTAGCAGCACTGGAAGTCACTAATTGGAATCGCTTTTTCAATGTTTTCCACCATCCAAAAATGGCCTCCTTTAAGGTGAAACTTTAGTTTTGGGAACAAAAAAGTCGCACGGACTCAGATCAGGGGAGTATGGGGGCTGTGGAACCACAGGAATGCCCTTTTTAGCCAAAAATTTGATCACAGAGATCGCCATGTGACAAGAGGCATTGTCGTGATGGAGCATCCAATTGTTAGCAATGCTTGGTCGCACGTGAACATCTCTTTTTCTAAGTCTTTCAAGAATCTCACAGTAATAAAACTGATTAACAATTTGTCCTTGAGGCACAAATTCTGTATGTACAATCCCTTGACTGTCAAAAAAGCACACGTGCATGGATTTATTTTCGACTTTCTCATTCTCCCTTTTTTTCAGATGTGGTGATGCAGATGTGTGCCATTCCTTACTTTGTCTTTTTTGTTTCTGGATCGCACTCAAAGATCCATGTTTCGCCACCTGTATTCACGTTCTTCAAGAAGTTTCTGTAACTTTGGATCCGTTCCAGAAGATGAAGACACATGTCCTTCCGATTGTCGGGTTTTTTTGGGAACAATCTTCACACACAATTTTCTCATGGTTAATTCCTATGTTAAAATCAGATGGACCGTGGTGCGGTTCAAATTTAACTCACTAGCGATCATTTGCACTGTGAGTCGATGGTCTGACCGCACAAGGGCTCGCACTTTCTCCACATTGTTATCCGTTTTTGAAGTTGAATGTCTTCCAGAGTGAGGTTCATCTTTAATGGATTCGTGGTCTTCGGAGAATGCCTTATACCATTTGAACACTTGTGATCTCGACAAAGCATGCTCCCCATAGGCCTGTTTCAGTTTAGTGAAAGTTTCAATGCCCATTTCCCCAAGTTTGACACAAAACTTGAATGAACATCGTTGCTCGAAATTGCGCTCTTCCATTTCCGTGACACACAAAAACTGCTTCACAAAAAACTGCACTGAAATTAACGTGGTGACCCTAGCGAATTGAAACTCATACTAGAAGTCTATGAGACGCTTACCTACCCTTCACGTGAAGGGCGAGCCCGCAGTATTGCTAGATCGTGCAATATGCAGGCAGTCTCATTACTTTATTTACAGACCACATAGAATATAAGTAGGTCTTTTTTTGTTAGGTTCTCAGTTTTAAGGTGTAATGGGGATGTAACTGCTTCTATGTCAGCATTTGATCTTGTAATGCCAGTCACACTAAAGGAATTATCCAGACAGTTACTAATATTTTCTGATAGGTCTCAGACATAGCTGTCACCAATTATGAGTATTCTGTGTTCTTCTAGATGCCGATATTACAGTTTTCTTTGAAGTATTTAGCTTCACTTTTTTTCTGTAGTGGACTCTTTTGCTTTACATTTCTGCTTTTATCCTTTCTTGATATTCGTCCACTAATTATGCTTGGTATGTTGTATGTCTCTTCTTTTTTTTTTTTTTGTTTGATTGTTGATGCATCAAACTATGGTTTTGGAGGTTAGGTTCCACTTTAGTTTTCATGTTATGTTCTTATTGTGGTTCTTCAGTAGATGAGTAAACCTGTCCAATATACTTCACTTTTTTCTTTCTGGTCATTATTTATAGCTCTTAGTTTGTTCCCCTGTATAGTCTTCATTCTATATTCATTTCTAGGCGAATTGCTGTCAGTTTCTAGAGCTGCGAAACGACTTGCAGTCAGAACTGCTTGTTCCTTAGAATTTATTAATTTCTTTTCCGTTAGTTTCATGTTACCTTCTGTTCCTCTTTTAGGACCTCTTATTGTAATCATTTTCCAGCTCTTATCCTCTTCCCGTTCGGCTTCCGTCTGTTGGGTTGAGGTACCCTCTCGAACATGCTCTTTATTTAACATCTGAATAATTAATTGGTCAGAACTTAATTCATCACGTACTTGTTGAAGTTGTATTTTAAGCTCCGCACACTTTACACAGTTTCGTACTTCACTTAAATTTGAGTAATCCCGAGAACTCGAAGCACAGCATTTCGTTCCAACTTTCTCATCCGCAATTTTGGATTTCAGTGAAGTGTTCGTATGAGCGCCAGTACGCGCATAAACTCTTGTATCCGTCATTGTTCCTTAATATTTCAAGTTTTTGTTAGAAACACAACACAGCACTCGGACAACAAAACACAGGATTCCGCTTACGTTAAGCATTACTCGATTGCTGATGCCATGATTTGTGGCTGGCGCCAAGATGAAAAGATTGACGAGTTAATTGGTTGGTGGAGAAGAAGGAGGCGTGGCATACTTGCGTAATTATCGTTGATCGATAGGAGCGCCACAGTCGAGAGATATGAACGCCACACACGGCAGACACAAAGATGATGCCCGGAACATGTTACGAAAATGGATTATTAATAAATCATAATTGTTGCATCTAGTTGGTCTCACACATCATTTCATATTAAGGATGCACGGTAACACGAATATCAAATTCACAAACCTTACATCCACTGGAACTAAAATCCTTTTGTATGCGGATGATACAAGTATATTAGTAACTAGTCCAAATTTGAAGAACTTTGAAACAAAAATTGATAACTTATTTGGGGATATTAATAATTGATACAAAGCAAACCAATTAATATTAAACTACAATAAAACAAATTACTTAAAATTTAATACGAAAAATAGCTGGGATTATGAGGTGAAACCTAACTACCAGGGTAATTGCATCAAAATTTCATCAAATACAAAATTTTTAGGATTGACTATCGATGGCTTCCTATCATGGAAGGCTCATATAAACCAAATGATGTCAAAATTGAATACAGCATGGCTTGTAATTCGAACAATAAAGCTATAGTGGCTTTAGAAACCTTGAGAAAGGTCTATTTTGCATACATACAATCAATCATAAGTTACGGGATAATTTTTGGGGGGAAATCAAGTATATAGTGATAAGATTTTCAAAATCCAAAAAAGGGTGATTAGAATCATTACAGGTTCAAGAACGAGAGATTCGTGTAGGGAACTGTTCAAAAAATTAGAAATACTACCCTTACATTCCCTATATATTTACTCAATATCAATATTTGTTGTAAAAAACAAACATTTATTTTATATAAACAATCAGATCCACAGTATCCACACAAGATTTAAAACCAACTTACATCAACCAACGGCTAACTTAACACAGTTTAAAAAGGGAGTGTACTACTCGGTAATTAAAATTTTTAACAACCTTCCTCATGAAATCAAAGACTTAGCCAATGATATATTACCGTTTCGGAATTCTTTAAAGACGTTTTTACTTGCAAATTCCTTTTATAATAGTAAGGAATATTTTAATTATCGGAGACATTCCATTGTAATTTAAATGAACAGTTAGTTTCAAGTACTTTAATGCTGTACTTTATTTATAGCTAAGATTCTTCCAACTCTATGTATATTATATTAGTATTTAAGTGACAATGTCTATATCCACAGGATTGTATCCTAATTTGGATTTATAGAACGCAAATAAATTACATCACGTTACATTACATTACAAAGAACTAACTACCATCATTCGAAAGGGGAGCCGTCACGGATGCGTTAGTTAGGATGGCAGGGGATTCATAATGCAATCTCTCATTAGTGACTAACTAATATACACAGGAGGTGCAGCGATCCACAGGAGATACCCTGTGGTCAGAGATCGTATATTGTGGGCGAGTGTATGGAATGGTGATGACTGTGTGTTGTGGTGACGACTATTAGAGATGTTGTCTAAAGAGCTGCGAGCACAGGCTTCAGAATTCTTGAAAAGTAGAAAAAATGCAAACAACTTAATTAGCATCATATCATTACTAGAGGTAACCAACTGTATGTAGTCACAAATGAAAAACATCATTCTTGCCGCTTGTTTTAAGATAACCTCCACTATGAGCAGGGTTCCAGAAATAATTTTCGTTTCTTTGACGACGTAAAAAGTGCAGTCACAATTTTACGCGTATATTGAACTATGAGCGGCAGAATATGCCCATCATAAATGCTGAATATTCAAGAATGGGAGGAAAAAATTCATTCTTTAGTTTGGTAACCGCGCCCAGGATGTAAATAGAACTACGCGTTCGTTGAATTTTAATAATATGCCTCAGTGTATTATCGGGCTGTCATTTGTAATAGTCAGTAACGGCCTATATAAGCTCAGCCGTGTATACATTTCCCTGATACTGCCACGGAATGATTATGTTTTTTTGGTACTTGATATGAGTGTTTTATGCAGTATTTGCACTCCTGGCACACATTCTGTCCATCATTCTAGTTCCGAGTTTGACCCTTCACTTCACGCTATGCTTAATTCTTATGGAGTGTACCGTTTTCTTCGTTTTACTTGATTTCCCTTTTGTATTAAGGTAGTTCAGGATTATGTAGGTTACATTTTGGTTAGTATACTTTATGATATGACAGGTGAGGGTAGGAGAGTTTAGGTTAATGGAGGATAATTTAGGGTACCACATGTTACATTAGGTTATGTTGGGATACATAATGTTGCTTATGTTGGCAGCATAATTCCTCATGTAATGGCTCTGTTGTATCCTTGTTCTGTTAATAATTCACCTGGACTAGAAGCTGAGTGCTGTAACAGTTAACTGTGGGATGTTTGTGACCCTTAGTGAGACTGACTGACTTTGCTGTACTTTATTCTCCTTTTTCAGAAAGAAGGAAATATACAGCCCAGTATTTTAGCATTAGAAATGATATTCACAGAAGTTTTAAAAAGAAGAGAAATGAGCAGAGATTTCACAGCTGCTGCAAATGAACATGGTAATTTAATATGATTATAATTACTCCTGTAGAACTTCATGAAATGAGGTGTTTAGTATAAATAAGAAAGATTTTTTACTATTTGTAGTGTTTCAGTTTTCATGCATTGTGTAACATGGTTTAGGGCTAACTCTGTAACTCCCAATGTATTACGTATATTCACTCTACATATTCTCACCATGTGTACCCCATAAATGTCCTTTTACTTCTGTGCATCTCTTTGTCCCCATGTGTGTAGACGGTGTTGTGACAAGGTTGGAGGGAGGATGAGCCAGTTTTCTGTCTCACAGTACATGGAGACTGGCTGTGGGATACACCTACCTGCTGTTCAGAAGGTGTAGGAGGTAAAGTGGCCAGGGCCTAAAGCTGAACACTCACCTTTGTATGCCTTTGTGGTTTAAGTTATGTGGGAATCAGGGTTTGATTTGTAGGAGTGGCAACAAATTTGCTATCTTTTCCAAGGTAGTCAGACTGGCTGTGGGTCCCACATTGAAATCTGTGCCAAGAAAGCGTGTCAGGTGCATAGTATCTTGAAAAGTATTGATTCTTTAGGGTGCATAAATGAATGAAAAATGTTGACATGTCCATCTGCATGTTCTGTCTTCATCAGTGGATTTTGTTGAGAACTGGTGCTGAAGATCTGCGTTGCAAGTTCTTTAGTGGATTTACTGTTGGCTTGTAGGTACAGTGGTGATGCACTGTCAGAACCACAGTTCTGTCAATTCTTATGAACCTCACCATTTTCCTCTGCATAGTGAGATGTTGATGTTGGTGTCAGATTTAAGGTTCTGTCAGCATTGACTGTGGATATCAGTGTTTCCTGACATGTGACTGTTGGCACTGGCCTGCTGCAGCATCCTGCTGCTACCAAACTGCATGGCTTCACACCTTGGAATATTCAGTACTTATTGTGTTTATTCCCAGACACCTTGCACTTCAGAAGAAAAACTGGTAGAAATGTGGAACAGGTTTAAAAAATGGAGTACAGTGTTGGGAACTTAAGGGAATTTGTGCATCATTCCTTTGTGTGTTTGTGACGATATCCTTCATGTACTTACATGTTATGTTGGGTATGTGACCCTGTTCCTTTTAATTAGTTTGTTATTTGGAAAATTTTCAGAAGCAAATGCTGAAATGAAGTATCGAGCGTGGCTTCGAGACTGTTATGAGGACACGTTCATGAGATTGCTTGCAATAATGTCAAAGCACAAACTTGCCACACAGTTACAAGCCTTGTCCACCATGATGAAACTACTCAGTTTAGAGGGAAAGTATCCTATTGATTGTGGAAGAGAAGAAGAATATTATTTTCCAGTTCAGAAACTGCGTGTGAGTATATGTTGACTGTCAGCACCATTTGTAGTACCTTTGTTATTTGTGGGAAGGAACTGTGCTTTAGAGTATGGGTTCAGTTAAACCGGGAGGGCTTGAAATTGATTGGTATGTGCCAGCTTTTGGTTTTCGTGTAAGTTGTTTGGTGAAAGCACAAATACCACACAGTAGAACACAGAAGCTGTGTTTAGTTGCTGGTAAGAAATTGGCCTAAAAGTGAGAGGTGTGAACACCAAGTATAAGTTTACATGTGTTCAGCATGTGAGCAAAGTTACAACAAAAAGATGGTTAATAAATCCTTTGAAAATGAAGAACAGTTCGAATATTTGGGAACAACCCTACCAGATCAAATTTTCATTCATGAAGAAATTAAGAGCAGGTTGAAGTCAGAGAATGTGTGCTGTCATTCAGTGCAGAATCTTCAGTCTTCTAGTTTGCTAACTAAAAATATAAAGATTAAAATATACGGAAAGAATAATTTTGCTTGTTAATTTGTGTGGGTGTGAAACATGGTCTTTCACAGTGAGGGATGAATGTAGGTTGAGGGTGTTCAAGAATGGAGTACTGGTTAGGATTTTTGGACCTTAAGAGGGATAATGTAAGGGGATTGGAAAACACTATAATGTTCGGTACTGCGCACAAGATATTATATGGGTGATCCAATCAAGAAGAATGAGATGGGTGGCAGGTGTGGGGGAGAGGAGAGGTGCATACAGGGATTTGGTGGGGAAACTAGAGGGAAAGAGACCATTTGGGAGACCTAGGCATGGATGGGATGATAATTTTAAAATTGATCTTTAGTAAGTGGGATGGGGTGGCATGGACTTAGATTGCTGTGGCTCAAGAATGGGGCAGGTGGTGAGCTGTTGTGAATGTGGTGATGAACTTGTGGGTTCCATAACGTGTGGTAATTTCATGAATAGCTGAGGAACTGTTAGCTTCTCAAGAAGGACTCTTCCCCTTGGAGTTACTTGTTGGAGTGTGAAGGTAGTAATTTTGCAAAATATGGTGGTTTCAGTGTTTGGGATTAATTGGAAGTGACAGAACCATCAAGACATTGGAACAGCAGTCATCAGAATCCATTTCAGTGTCACATATCTGTTTGGTTCCATGGGCTTGTGAAATACCAGTAATAAAGTTGTAAAATAAATCCAAAAACATAAGGAAGTGTCACAGGTTGATACTGCACAATACAGGCACTTTCAGGAAGCATACAATACATTGCATTATTGAGAGTCTCTTTCCATAAGGCATGAAAGCAGTTGTTACCCTCACTTAACAAGACACAGAGCTTGACTGAGCTCAGAGTGGATTACATAATTACTAGAGAGCTGGGACAACTGGTCGATTAGCCGTATTGTCTCATTCCAGTTTGGTGGAACCTGTTGTGAAACGTTGCAGCAATTGTACTGAAGTGGCTGATCAGAAAATGCCAGACTCCTGCAGATCAGGAATCTTCTGCATGTGTGTGTCTGCACAGATTTTGTTCAGTTCTTTGGAACTTAATTCATTGTTAATTTATTTTCTGAACGTGATATTCAGACAGAAGAGTATTGTCAGAATAACTGTTGGAAGCTTTGAAGAAAGATTTGAAGTTGTACTTCAGAGTAGTTTTGAATTAAAAAGTGCAATACAAGTTGTGTCTGTTTTGTTCTCAGCCTGTTGTACAAGAACTTCTGTCTTCAGACTGCATCACAGAAAATCTTCTTTTACGATTCCAAGAATTCACAGCCTACGGAGATGTTCTGTACTATGTTTGGAAATTGCTGCCAACTGTTGTACTGAACAAGCAACATCCCAGTGAGATATTCATAAAGAATTTTCTTAGTTTACTGGACAAAATCCCAGTACCCAAAGAGACTGCTAAAAGTAAAGAGAGTCAGGATTTGCTGCTCTGTGGCAGGGAAGGTATGTATGAGAATGTCAGTGTTTAGTGAATCTGTTAGTGTTGTCATACAAGTTGTAATGATGTCGGCATTGTTGTACAAATGATGTAAGATTTTTGCTTTTGTGAAATTTGAGGTTTTTGCAGTGGTGTTGATGAAAATTCCTTTCCTTTGGGATGTGACATTGTGGCTGCTGGTGAACAGTTATTGTCATTTTGAAGGATCTTAATACACTCATCATTAGTGTTTTTATGGACTGCTTCATCCTTAAGATGAAGGCATTACAATTCCTTGAGAAACTTCAGAATCTGGTCAACTGGCAGTGGAACATCACAGTGCAGAAGAGCGGGATGTTCGGTGTCAGTGTTGTCATACAAACTGTGTTCTTATCCTGACTGGCATTCCATTTGATGTATTCATTTCCTGCAGGTGGTCCAGAGTTTATCCAAAATACTGACCACTTGCACAGATGGCTGAACAGGGTGTGGGGCGTTGTCATTCGTTGGGAGCATTCTTTTGCGACTCATCAGCAGCTGCTGGTTGTTCTTCTGGAGAGGGTATTGCCACATCTTGATAAACCACTGCTGCTGACAGATTATCTTATGGACTCTTTGGACATGGGTAAGCAGTTACTTCGAGAGAAGTGACAGTTTTACTGTATTGCATGCAACAGCAGCAGGTTCATGTCAGCCCATATTTTGATTATATTTTGATTGAGTTTCAGATATAAATGTGCATATCTATAAGTACGGTATGGTGTTGATACGTGGATTTTTACATATTCTGTTCTGATCTGAATTGCTGCCCAAAACTGTATGTTTTTGACGTCAGACACATTGTTATCATATTATATTCACCAGTGTCTTGTTATCAGTTACATACTGCTGGTTGCACAAACTTTGTACCTGTGCTGTTACATATTGGTGACTGCAGGAACTTATGTGCAGTTGTGTCATGGTTTGGATTACGAAGGAATGTGGGTTCAATTTATGACAGTGGCAGACCAGCTGTGGGGCTCAAACTGAAATCTGTGCCTAGAAAGATTATCAGTTGTTAAGCATCCTGACAAGAGTTGGTCCTTTAAAGTGCATAAATGAACACAATGGTGACATCCATCTACATGTTCCCTCTCCATCAGTTGATTTTGGTGAGAATTGATGTTGGAGATCTGAGATTGAAAGTTCTTCAGCGGATGTTCGTTGGTTTGTAGGTAGAGTTGTTGTTGTTGCCGTTGTCGTCATCTGTGGCTGCATCTGCTGCACCTATGTCTGCTGCATCTCCTACTGCAGCTGCTGTTGCATCTGCCACATCTCATGTTTCTGCTGCTACAGCTGCATCTCCAGCCATTGCCTGTGCATCTGCTGCTGCTTCTGATGTATCTGATGCTGCTGCATCATCTGCTGATGCTGCAGCATTTGGTGCTGCTGCATCTTTAGAGGACAGGCTGTTGTATTCATAAACTGCCATTTCCATTTCATCATTATTGCTTCAGCAGCCCAGATGGTAGTGTGGACTATTCATCAGTTTCGTGTGAAAGGGCTGCAGTA
>Ga0209755_10009782_pt1 | contig 10116 bp, 15 predicted proteins | sample TergutCo191P1_FD_187301 | JGI IMG/M metagenome (GOLD analysis project Ga0209755, IMG submission 187301) | Cornitermes sp. P1 segment gut microbial communities from Petit-Saut dam, French Guiana - Co191P1 (SPAdes) (version 2) | ecosystem: Host-associated > Arthropoda: Insects > Digestive system...
GACGCAAGGCTTAGGGACAACACGGGAAGAACCGCCCTGGAGTGGTTTGACATGAACCAGCGGATCAACAGGCACCCGATAAGAAGGGAGCTGTGGGAAAGGACTATGTGAGTATTTTTTGCAATAATTTTTCAGGAGGATTTTATGGGCGAAAAGCGGTTGAATGATATTCAAAGGTTGAGTGGCATAGATAAATTCATAGAGGCGATAAAAGCCTCCCCTGATATACTCAAAAAAGGATTGTCAGGGGAGGAATTTGCAAAGGAGATTATCAACGGGGCAAAGGCGCTTGCGGAATACATTCACGAAGAAGACTGATTTTTATCAGCTTTCTTTGGAGTGACCCGTAACCAAATAGCCCCGGTCTTCTCGTGCTGGAATCTTTCAGTGGTGTTGCCCGCATCCCTTTGGTCTTCTTCGTAGGCGCGGGTAACATGGAAGCCGTTTTCTTCCAGAAGTTTCATCGCTGAAAATAAATCCCTGTTCATGATTTTTCTCCTTGAATAATATCTATCTTGATCGTATGGTATCCGATAGATTCGAGCGCGTTAAAAATTTTTCTGTGTTCCGCCGCCAATGCTTTCATAAGCAATGATTTTTGTTCCATCTTAAACTCCTTCTTTTATCATGCCCCCAAAAATAAGGGCCTACGGGGATCAACCCCGACACCATGCTGAAGCTCTACACCTTCGCCCGCCCTGCGGCCATTGTGATAATCCGCGGGATTGCCGAAAGATCGACTTGTACTATTTAAATCCTTAAGCTCAGGATGCGCTTTATTACAATAAGCGGTAATCGCTTGTTGTTCTTCTTTGCTCAACCCTGCGAATGCAGAGAGCTTGTCCGTTACGGCACTCACCCATGCGGAACAAAAATCATCCGCCCGTTGGGTTTTGCGATATTTAGAACGCACCCTGTACAGAGTTCTAATATATTCAGCCCTTGCAGATTTTAATTTTCTCAGCAAAACCTGACCGATATACGCGGACACTTGAGCCCTGTGCCGCAAGCCGACAAAGCGCCATACGCAAGAGTTTTGCCTGCGATGATATATGATTCTACAACCAAAGGCCATAGCTATTTTTTGGACTAATTCGCCTTCATATAAAGGCGGGGTTTTCCGGCGTACGGTTCTCGCGGTTTCATCTCCAATGTCGAGAGTGTTCACATCAGCCTGGCCCACCTTGTATTCGGCCATCAGCTCTTGCGCCATTCTCAAAGCGGTCGCCGCCTCGTTTGGATTGGGGGACTTGGAAAGGGCAAGCAGTTTTTTTATCTTTGCCTTTATCTTGTCAATGTCGTTCATTATTTTACTCCCTTACATAAACGAAAGCGCATGCCCTGTCACTTAAGCCACAAGGAAAGCGGCAAGACTGTCATTCCCAAATTCTCCGCCAGACGCGCCTCAATACACGCCCCCGTTGAGTGCGCCCAATTTGGAAGCAGCGCCACAGCATCGCACTTGAGCATCTGACAGATGTCGTGCTTCATGGCTTCGGCCCAGGGAACATCCTCCGGTAAATCAAACGTGGTGGGGTCGCACACATCATACCCGGCGTTTTCAAGCTTTGCCCGCCCAATGGCGAAGTCCTCTTTATAATTATCATTGCCGGAAATCTTCCCGGATAAATACAGCCGCATCGCGCCCTCCGTTCCTTGTTAAAAAATAAAAACACGGTGGAAAAGGAGCAAACCACCGTGCGGCGGGAAAAATCGCTAAACCGCCAAGACCTCGTTTTGTCTTTTCATCCTACCCGACTCCCTGGACGCAAACACACTAACCGCCATTATTGTGAACGCGCTCCGCCCGCGGGTTACGCTTGTGTCACTAATACGCCGCTGTATGGCGCGGCGAAAAACAGAGAGGGAAGGGAAAGATGAAAAAGATTTTTTTATTATTGGTTTTGGCGGCGGCGGTAATTACGGCATGCGTAAACCTGCCGGTACCGCCGCCCGAATTCATCATGTACTGCGACGTGTGCGAAAAGGAGACTGTTTGGGGCATAAAGCCTGATTACTTCTATTGCCGCCAAAGCGGCACGACATGGGAGGGCGTATGATACACCCGGCCAAACTTTTTAAACGCATACACAGGCGGGGCAGTTACACCCACATCGGCAAGAAGGTCAGCTTCAAATTTTGGGTAAACAGGAAAGACGGAGACAACACCATTTACCTGTGCTTCCAGGGCAGTAACGGGCTGCTGGACTGGCTTTACAACTTCCTTGCCATCGTGACCAGTATGCAGCCGTATAGCGGCTGCGGCTGGTGGGTTCATAAAGGCTTCGCCCTGGTGTGGCGTTCCGCCAATGAGGCCATTATGGGCAAGTTGATGGAAATGCACGAGCGACTGCCCGGCTTCGATATAGTCTTTTGCGGGTTCTCGCACGGGGCGGCGCTGGCACAATTAGCCGCGCAGAACTGGCACCACCTTACCGGCCAGCGGCGGCAGTGCGTCATATTCGGAGCGCCAAAGCTGGCGTGGACAGGCAAGGGCAGCGCATTGCGCATCCTTAACAACGCGATGATATTAACGAGCTGGATTAACCCGTTTGACGCGGTAACCAGGGTGCCGCTGGCAAGATGGCGCTTTGCGCATGTAAGGGTTGATGAGGTGAAGGTGCCGGGCAGCATCTTGAGCCTGGTCAATATCAACAAGCACCACCAGATATATGACCGTGAAGAAATCTACCCGGAAAGCTGGCGCAGGGCCGCCTAAAGGAGTTACGCATGAAAAAGTTTTTACAGAGGTTAAAACAGTTTCTTAAGATCGTGCTGGAAATTATCGCCAGTTTCCGTGTATATCCTCCGAAAGAAAAACCGGCAGACCCCGATGAGCTCAAGAAATTCATCGACAAATATCTTGGCGTAGCGGTGGACTGGGACGGGCATTTCGGGGCGCAGTGCGTTGACCTGGTACGGCAATACTGGCAGGAGGTGGAAAAGATTCCGCAGCCAGAACCTACCGGCACGGAAGGTGCTATCGTGTTTTACGCCAACCACTTCAACCGGCCTATCCAGTTACGGCATCTTGACCTTGTGGTGTACCATCCCGGCATGATACCGCCCCCCGGCGCGGTTATCGTGTTCGCCGCCGTCCCTACAAACCGTCATGGGCATATCGGTATCTGCGTTGACGCAGACCCCAAAGGCATTAACCTTTTCGAGCAAAACGGTACGGCCAACTCCAGAGCGAAGGCAGAGGGCAGAAAGCAGAAAGGGGCTTTTATCGGGCGGTGGAATTACAACCGGGTACTTGGCTGGCTGGTGAAGCGGTGATCAGGTTTTTGCGTTTAGAATAATCGCCGTTATCGGAAAAGGGGTAACGGCGTATTTTATGATGGAGAGCAAGAGAGGTACTTCGTGGAAATCGCAAAATTTATATTGATGGCCGTGGGCACGTTCCTTTCGGTGTTTTGCCTTTCATTCGCCGTTTTCCAATATTGGAGGAAACGGCAGGACGAAAAGTTTGAGCTGTTCAGGCAGTCGATCCGCGACATGGTGCAGCGCGAAGAGCGGGGCCGCAAGGACGCCGATGCGCTGTACGAAAAACGGCTGGCTAACCTTGAAAACTTAATGACCTCAAGGTTCGAGAACCGCCTGAGCGTCATAGAAGGCGAGCTTAAAGGCATGAGGGGACTGCTGGAAAAAATCCAGCAGTGGTTCATAGACAGCGCAGGGGGAAAATAACATGGCAAAAAACATATTCCTCCCGCTGCGCCGCATCATCATCCTCCAGGGCATAGAACAGGAAGCGGGCCGGGAACTTTCCAACGAGATGATCCAGAGGCTTTTGAAAGCGCACTGTCACTCCTGCTCCATCTCCGAAGTGAACGAGCAGATCGCCTGGCTTGAGAACCGGGGCTACATCAAAACAACGCGGATGGGAGAGGGCGGCTTTATCTTCGCCCGCATCACCCGCGCCGGAATTGATGTCGCCAAAGGCTTCACAAGGGCCGAGGGCATAGACCCGCCCCCGCAGGAGTAGGCCGTGGGACGGAAAAGCACCGTAGACAAACTGCCCCAGAAACTAAGGGATCGCCTCCATGAAATGCTCAACGACCCTGCCTGCACCCAGGCGCAGATTGTCCAGGCTGTAAACGATGAGGCGGGCGAAGCGGTGCTTTCCACCAGCGCGATGCAGCGGTACAACAAAAAAATGGAGAACTTTAAGGCAAGAAATAACCAGGCGCGGAACCTTGCCGAGATGTACATGGACAGGTGCGGGACGGACAGCCGCAACAAGCTGGGCAAAGTCATCAACGAACAAATCCGGCTTGCGGTCTTTGACCTGATGCTTGAAATAGACGAGATAAAGCAGAACCCCAAAGTCAGCGACTCCGCACTTGCCGACATTTTGCTGAAAGTGTCGAAGAGCCTAAAGGAAATAGAGCAGGCCGAAAAACTGAACGCCGAGCGCACGGAATCCATCCGCAAGGACGCGCTCGACGAGGCCGCTAAAATCGTGGAGAAGGAAGGCGCGAAGGTCGGAATCACCGATGAAGCGATGGAACTCATCAAAAAGAAAATCTTGGGGATATAAGCATGAGAAAGATTTTTTGCTGGGTTTATGCAGCGATTGTTTTTATACCGTTCTTTATGCTTACCTTTTTTCTTGGTGGAGTTGATGCAGTCGTCGGCACGAGGTGGAATCCTCGGTTCCGTCGTTTTGTTCAAGGAGTCGGAGCTATGTTTGATTATGACTGAAGACATCCTACTGCCGTATCAAAAAGCGTGGATAGTTGATGAAAGCGGCGTAAAGGTCTGGGAAAAATCCCGGCGCATCGGGGCTTCCTATGCCGAGGCCCTCGCCTCCGTACTTGAAGCGGCAAAGTCAAAAGAGGCCGGGGGCCAGTCCACCTATTACCTTTCGTACAGCAAGGAAATGACACAGCAGTTCACCCGCGACTGCGCATTCTGGGCGCGCAACCTTAACGCCGCCGCGCACGAACTGGAAGAAGTGCTGCTCAAAGATGAAGACAAGGACATAACCGTGTACCGCGTCCGCTTCGCCTCCGGGTATGAAATATGGGGCCTGCCGTCCACGGCAAGATCGCTCCGCTCGAAGCAGGGCCGGGTCATCATTGACGAAGCGGCCTTCATTGACGACCTGAACGAACTTATCAAAGCGGCGATGGCCTTGCGGATGTGGGGAGGCTCGGTGAGCATCCTGTCCACCCACAACGGCGATGACAACCCTTTCAACGAACTGGTCAAAGAAATCCGGGAAGGCAAACAGGACTATTCCCTGCACAAAACCAGCTTTGACGATGCTCTGTCGCAGGGCCTGTACCGGCGCATCTGCCTTGTTGCCGGTGAAGCATGGAGCGCGGAAAAGCAGGAAAAGTGGCGGGAGGAAATTGTCAGCCAGTACGGTGACGGGGCCGATGAAGAACTGTTCTGCATTCCCACGCGCGCCGGAACCCGCTATTTCCCCACCACCCTCATAGAGTCCGTTTCTGATCCCGGCGTTGCCGTCATACGCAAGACTTGCGACGATGCTTTCACCTTCGAGAAAGAGGAAAAGCGCGTCAAAGAGTTTGACAAGTGGCTAAAGCTGGAAGTCCGGGACATTCTGCTTGCCCACACGAACCCGATTTACATTGGAGAGGACTTCGCCCGTTCCGGCGACCTTACGACAATATTTTTCGATGAAGAAATGCCGGACGGCAAGCTCCTCTCCTTTCTTGTAATCGAATTGCGCAATGTGCCGTTTGCCCAGCAATGGCAGGTTATCAAATACGTCATGAACACCCTGCCAAACCTGGGCGGAGCGGCGTTCGACTCCCGCGGCAATGGCCAGATGATAGCCGAACTCGCCGCGCAGGAATGGCCGGGCTACGTCCATCAGGTAATGATCTCGACAAAGTGGTACGCCGAGAATTTCCCCAAACTAAAAGGCCGCATGGAAGACGGCACAACGAACATCCCCGACGACCCGTTCATCCGCGATGACTTCCGGGTTGTGGGCCTTAAGGCCGGTGTGCCCTGCGTCCTTGAAAGGTCGGGCGGGCCAAGAGAAAAACGGCATGGGGACGGCGCGATTGCCAAACTCATGGCTGTCTATGCCGCGCTTGAGGATGAGGAGTCCGGCTATCAGCCCATGACATACGAGGCCGTTGAAACGGCAAACCGCTACAGGCAAGGAAGGAGCAGCAGATGGGACGATTGAGTTTTGACAGGGTAAGAAATTTTTTCGCGCGCGGCAAACAGGGCAAAGGCCAGGGTTCCGATGATGATGAACAGGCATACGCGATTCCCAACACTAACCGCGACCCCTGGGGGGACTTCTCGCTGTTGCAAAGCCTCACCCCTGAACGCCTTGCCGCAATTTTGCGCGATGTCAGGAGCGGGGATTCCCCCGCCGAATATCTGGAACTCGCCCAGGACATAGAGCTTAAAGACCTGCACTACCGCTCCGTGCTTTCCACCCGCAAGGACGCCATCACCGGCCTTGAAATCAAAGTGATTCCCGCAAGCGAGGACAAACACGATGTGGAACTTGCCGAAGCCGTAGAGAGGGACATCGTCAAAAATTCCACCGCGAAAATTTACGCGCTTATCCGGGACATGCTGGATGCACTTGCCAAAGGCTTTTCAGTTTCCGAAATAGTATGGGACACCGGGAAAACACCCTGGAAGCCCGCGGCGTACAAATTCCGCGATCCCCGCTGGTTCCAGTACGATGAGGAAACCGGCAAAACCCTCATGCTCCGTGCCCCGCTTGGCAACGAACTTGAACCGCTGCGCCCTTTCCAGTTTATTGTCCACGAGCCGCACATGACCAGCGGCAGCCAGATAACGGCGGGGCTCGCGCTCCCGGCCTTGTACTACTGGATGCTCAAAAGCTACAACGTCACAAGCTGGGCCGCCTTCATCGACCGTTACGGCTACCCCATACGCATCGGCAAGTACGGCAGGAAAGCGACCGAGCAGGACAGGGCAACGCTCAAGCGGGCAGTCGCCGCCATCGGGCAGGACTTTGGAGCTGTTATCCCCGAAAGCGCGGCGCTTGAAATTGTCGAATCGAAAAGCACAGGGACAACCTCCAAAGTCTACCAGAACATGGCGGACTGGATAGACAAGCAGATTTCAAAGCTTGTGCTGGGCCAGACCATGACAACAGACGACGGCTCAAGCCGCTCACAGAGCGAGACCCACGACAAGGTACGCGATGATATTGCCGACAGCGACATCCAGCAAGTTGTGGAAACGCTGAATGCCGCCCTGACCGTCCCCTACATCAATCTGAACTTTGGCGAGCAGGAGCATTACCCGAAAATAGCCTTGCACAAGCCGGATGTGAAAAACATCGAGCAGATTATTAACGCGCTGGACAGGCTTGGCCCGCTGGGTTTGACGGTAAAGCTCGATGAGGTGCGCTCGCTCCTTAACCTTTCCAACCCCGGCGAGGGGGATGAGGTCATAGGGGGCCGTGACGGGAACGGCGGGGAAAGCGTCCTGCCGCAAGGGCCGGAATTGAACGCCGCACGGGATGCCGCCGCAGCGGATGGGCTTGACGACCTTGTTGAGGACGGCTATGTCCAGATTTCAGACGACATCGCCGCCGTTATCGGAAAGGCAGCCGACCGCGCCACGGACTTTACCTCGTTCCGGGCGGAGCTTCGGAAACTGGTTGAGGGCTGGCCAGCGGAGAAGATTGCCGAGTGCATAGCCGTTGCCACATTCAAAGCCCGCGTTAAGGGCAATGCCGAGTTTGATAAGGAGTAGCATTATGAGACGTGAAGTAATCGGCAATTGCGAGCTGTATCTTGGCGACTGCCTTGAAATTATACCCACGCTTGGCAAGGCAGACGCGGTCATAACTGATCCGCCGTATTCCAGCGGCAGCAGGCAGCAGACCGGGGCGCGAAGCGTTTTTAGAAAAGCGGCAAAGGTAGCAAAGGAAACCCGCACCGATGAATGGTTCCTTGGCGATAACATGGGAAGCGACACATACATCCGCTGGCAGCGCCAAATAGCCCGCGCCTGCCTTGATATCTGTACTCCCGGTTCATCCACTTATGTATTTACTGACTGGAGGCAGTATACGAATATTGTAACCGCATGGGAAACGAGCCTGTGGACTTTGCGTAATGTGGTTGTTTGGGACAAAGCAAAGGGAGGGGCTATGGGTTCGTGGTGGAGGAATAACCACGAATGGATTTGCGCGTTTACAAAAGGCAAACCGCGCCCCCTCCCTCACTGTAGCTTTTACAATACGTGGAAAGGCACAAAGCCTCAAGGAGGGGAACACCCTTCCGAAAAACCGCTTGCCCTCATTAATTACCTGGTGGAAACAGTTCCAGAAGGCGGCACAATACTTGACCCCTTTATGGGTTCGGGAACAAGCGGCGCGGCATGTGCTGAATCAGGCCGAAAATTTATAGGCATCGAAATCAACGAAAAGTACTTTGATATTGCCTGTAAACGGATAGAAGCAGCGCAGAAAAAGGCCGCCCAATGTCCGGCATAATTCCGAGGGAAGCCCTTGCATTTCTGAAAAACAAAAGGCTGCAACCGGGTTTCTCCTACAAAGACGTATGGCACGAGGAACACGCCACAGCTTTCACCGTTGCGAAGGCCATGCAGCTTGATGTGCTTTCGGATTTGCATACCGCCGTCACCAACGCGATGGAGCAAGGTCAGTCGTTTGAGAGTTTCAAGAAAAACATCAAGCCGGTTTTGCAGGACAAAGGCTGGTGGGGGAGAAAGGATATGACCGATCCCCTGACGGGTAAAACAGTAAACGCCCAGCTCGGCAGTGACCACAGGCTCAAAACCATTTACAGGGTCAACATGCGCTCGGCCTATCAGAAAGGGCACTATGATCGCACGATGGCAAGCGACCTCCACCCGTATCTCCTGTACCGGCTGGGAAACTCAAGGGTACACAGGGAGGAACACATCGCCTGGGAAGGCACCCTCCTGCCAAAAACTGATCCCTGGTGGGACAGCCACTTCCCGCCGAACGACTGGGGATGCAACTGCTACACCGTTGCCGTTACCGAGGCACGAAAAAGACGTTACGAGGCCGAGGGCATCCCCACAGCCCCTAGACTTGACGGAACCGGGGGCGGTAAAATCGCCGCACAGACGACAGCGCCGCCCAACGACTACAGAACCTACTACAACGAACGCAAACAAACCATAGAGCAAGTCCCGGCTGGTGTGCACCCGGCGTTTAACTGGAACCAAGGGGCGATGGGGAGAAATGTATCGCTTCTTGAGCATCTGGTAGCAAAGACACAGGAGAAAGTGCCGCAGCAGTTTGATCTCATCATTTCCTCAATTTTTACAAACAAGGTCAGCAAGACGGCATTCCGCAGTTTTATTGATGATGCCCTGGCGCGGGGAATAAGCCGCCAGCTCATTGCCCCTGTCGGCTTTCTGGACAACAGGATCACACGATTTCTTGACCAGCGGAACGTGAGGCTTGGCAACCACAACATCATTATTTTAGAGTCCAGGCTCGTCAACAGTAAAAAATACCGCGCAAGGCATACACTCCAAGGTAATGCCCCTGCGGTAGGGGATTGGCATAAACTGATTGACTGGATGATGGACGCCCCGGTATATTGGGACGGCAAAGGGCTTATCTATCTGGCAAGCATCGGCAGGAATCGCTACATGAAAATTGCCGTTGATATAAACCTTGCCGGCCAAAACCACCGGGGGATGCGTTTCCTCCTGCCAAAGGTTGACACCATGTACGTTTTAGACTTAACGGGAGAAACCGACAGGGGGAGGAATGAGCATAACCGGATTATCAATATGCAAAGAGTCAGGTAGGAGCGCTCCGAGCACCAACTTCCTTCGGTTACCTTCTGGCGGTTTTATGGGTCTGAAGCCGAAGCAACAACCGCACACCCTCCCGGAACTTCCTCCTGATGATTATAGGGTAGGCCATGTACGGGATGCTGTCAAGGCGGCGATATCAGGAGCATTTTAGGCGGCTTCTTGGGACGATTTTTTCCGCTTATTTTGTCGGAACGCGGCGCTTTTTATTGCACTATGTGGAATGGCTTTACAAAAGGCTCCTTCGGAATTATCCCAAAATACGCCTTTTTACCCGCTATTCTCTGCCATTCCTGAATCTATTCTCTGGCATAATCA
>Ga0209755_10009783_pt1 | contig 10114 bp, 8 predicted proteins | sample TergutCo191P1_FD_187301 | JGI IMG/M metagenome (GOLD analysis project Ga0209755, IMG submission 187301) | Cornitermes sp. P1 segment gut microbial communities from Petit-Saut dam, French Guiana - Co191P1 (SPAdes) (version 2) | ecosystem: Host-associated > Arthropoda: Insects > Digestive system >...
TAATCCAGCTTGTAAACTATAACACGTTGGATTAATCCCCGCTCAATATCCCGCACAAGTTCTTGGAATCGTGGGCGGTCTGTATTTTTTCCGCTATAGCCTTTGTCCGTGTACTCTTTACAACTGCCCCCTTTTAATTCATATTTGCAAAAATCAATTTGGCTTTCAATGCTGATACTGTCTTGCTTGTCAACAGATTGTCTTGCGTATACGGCATCTATGCGATTATTCATTTTGATTAGCTCCTTTTTAGTGGAAAAGCGAAGCTAACCTACTAACTATATTATAGCATTTTTAGCCCCCTTCCTCAATGTTGTTAATGGCTTTGTAGCTTGCGAAGATTTACGCATATTTTGAAAACACATCATAAAGCCGTTTTTCAATTTCCTTTTTACGGCGTTCCCGCTCTTTTGGTGAAAGTATTGGGGTTAGGTTTTCTAGGGTAATTGTTTTGCCTCCAAGTTGTGCGGTTTTAACTTCGCTACGATATTTAACAACTGCTTGCATTTTAATTTCCCCCTTCGGTTAATAATTTTTAGCCAGGGGAGCAAAAACACTTCGGGCCAGGTTGGCCCGAAGTCGATTGTCTAGATAACTCCTAGATAAATTTCATTTAGCTTCTAAATCAGTTCTTATCATAACATCTAGTGTTTATTCTGTCCTTAATGCCTCAACTGGGTCTTTTTTAGCAGCAGTCCTTGATGGGAAGAAGCCAGCAACCATTGTAAGTGCCATACTGCCAGCTATAAGTGCCACACCATATAGCGGGTTAAACGCTACCATACCACTTACACCAGAAAGTGTCCTAAATAATGTTTCAAGGGGTATTGATAGTGCAAATGCTATTGTTACGCCAAGTGTGCCAGAAGCAAAACCAATAACCATAGTTTCAGCTATAAACACCCTGGAAATATCCTTTTTCCTTGCACCTACGCTACGTAAAATACCTATTTCTTTTGTACGCTCCATTACGGAAACATAAGTGATTATACCTATCATTATCGTAGATACTACAAGGGAAATAGCAGCGAATCCTATTAGAATTGGCGGTAATACTTGAAACATTCCACCCATTACGGATAGCACCATAGCTTCTGCTACGTCCATTGCTACTATGTGTTCTTCGGTTGGTCTGCCTGTATTCCATGCATTGATATAAGCTATTACTTGCCCTTTTGTTGCAAAATCGGTTGTGAAGATGCTTATATTTACGGGGTTTGGGTTTGCTCCAATGTTTTCATATACATCATCTCTTTCATCATCATCAATAAAGGGATTACCTGTAAAAACATTGATATTACTGCCAGCTTGCGCTTGCACTATGCTTGATGTTGCAGCTTGCGCTAAGATATGATGTGTTAGTTCTGTTGTGTGTACTAAGCCTTCCGAAAAGATGAACATACCACCCATTCCTGGCTCGTCTGGATTGGCATTGCTACGCAACACGCCAACTATTGTTAAATCTACACCATAAGCATTTTCAAAAAGATTGCTGTGCATACTTGGCGGTGCTGGCGAAAACACGCCATTTTCATATTGAAAATAATAATCGTTGTAGATTACACGTAACATAGTTTGGCCTATAAAATCGTTAAAATCAAATGTACGTCCATCATGAGGTATGCCAAGGCTAATAAAGAAATCATCTTCTAGGCGGTTTTGCTGGTCTACTACTAAAAGCAATTCGTTCATAGCTTCTGGCATACGTCCACCTATTAAATCAAAATGAGTTAAAACAAAATCGTGGTTATCGTGCATTTGCTGCCAGTGTGTATCTGCCATACCTAGCGCATGGGCTGGTAAATCGGAGTATGTGGCTGTGCTAAAACGTACTACGTTATCACCAGCATTAGAAAGTACATTAAAGTTTAATTCATATCCAAGAGAAAATGCGGTTACTGCGCCTGGTAAAACATTGTGTACATTTTCCATGTATGCTAAAAATTCTGGTGTCATAAGGTTGTAGTGTAAATCTTCATCTTCTTCTAAAAATCTGTGTATTATCGTACCATCTGGTAACATTGGGAATTGCGCTGTGTCTCCTGGGCCACCAAGTAAAGCTGCTGCCCCGCCACCACCGCCAACCATTTCACCTGGTACAGATGAAACTATTAGCACTGGAAAACTATCGGCTGTATCTTCTTCTAAGCTTCTCATATAGTTATTAATACCGCCTATTAAGGCAAGTACAAGCCCTATACCTATTATGCCTATGCTACCAGCTATAGCCATTGTTACAGTTCTGCCTTTTTTTGTAAGTAAGTTTTTGAATGACAGGGACATTGCAGTTGCCATTGACATTGAAGTTTTCTTGAATTTTTTGGAAAGGCTTTCTTTAGGAGTTTGCGCCTTTTCTTCTGCTGTTAATGGGTTACTGTCGGATTGTAATTCGCCGTCCAGTAAGTTTACAATTCTTGTAGCGTATTGTTCTGCTAATGCTGGGTTATGCGTTACCATTATTACCAAACGTGTTTTTGCTATTTCTTGCAAAAATTCCATAATTTGTATGCTGGTTTTGCTATCTAATGCGCCTGTAGGTTCATCTGCTAAAATAATCTCTGGATTATTTACTAACGCACGGGCTATAGCTACCCTTTGCATTTGTCCACCAGAAAGTTGATTAGGCTTGTGTCCAAGTCTATCACCTAGGCCAACTTCTTGTAGTACCTTGACTGCTCTCTCTTTTCTTTCAGAAGGGGAAACACCAGAAAGCGTCATAGCCAATTCTACATTTTGCAGAATCGTTTGATGGCTTATAAGGTTGTAGTTTTGGAATACGAATCCTATTGAGCGGTTTCTGTATGCATCCCAATCTACATCTTTGAAATTTTTTGTAGATGTACTACTAATTACTAAATCCCCACTATCGTATTGGTCTAAGCCACCAATAATATTTAGCATTGTAGTTTTACCGCAACCAGATGGGCCAAGGATGGCAGCAAACTCATTGGCTCTAAATTCCAGCGATACGCCACGCAAGGCCACCACCGCTTCACCGCCTGTATTATAGGTCTTTTTGATGTTTTCAAGTTTTAACATTTTCATTACCTCCATATTTATATTTGGTTAATTAGTTATCTCTCCTGCACATTCACTATGATAAGGCATGGTGTTTAACTGCAAATAAACCGAAGATAAACTATTTTAGAAATTTGGCAACAAAAAATCGAACACATATCATGTCCGATTCATAAGCGTAAGTTATAAATTTTTTATTCTGCCTTAAAGCGATAACCCGCCCCACGCACAGTTTGAATATACTTAGGCTGTGATGGTTCAGCTTCAATTTTTTCACGAATCCTATTTATATGAACGGCCACAGTAGCATTATCGCCCAAGGCTTCAAATCCCCAAATTCGTTCGTATAGCTGTTCCCTGTTGAAAACTATGTCTGCATTTGTAACAAGGAATAATAAAAGTTCATACTCCTTGTTTTTTATGTCTACTTCCTTATCACGGACAAAAACGCGGTGCGAATTGGTTTGTATACGAATATCATCAATGATTATTTCATCAGCCAATTTCTCACTTGATTGCTTTAGTCTTTCATATCGTGAAATGCTGGATTTTACACGCGCAACAAGAACGCTTGGCGAAAATGGTTTGGTTATATAATCGTCTGCACCTAAGTTAAGCCCTTTGATTGTGTCTATATCTTCTTGCTTGGCTGTTACCATTATTATAGGTATGTCCAAAGTTTCACGAAGTTTACGGCATACGTCATAACCATCTATTCCTGGAAGCATTAAATCAAGCAAAATTAAATCATACTGCTCATCTAATGCCATGCGTAAACCATCATCGCCTGTTGTTGCAATTTCAGAATCAAAATCGTTTACAGCTAGGTAGTCTTTTTCTATTTTTGCAATTTGCGGGTCATCTTCAATTATTAAAATTTTCTTCATGGCTTTTTTCCTTTCAAAGAGTTGGGATTCTCATAATTATGCGCAAGCCACCCTTGCTTATATTTTCGGCTCTTATATTTCCGTCCATGCGTTCTAGTGCCTTTGATACTATTGCAAGCCCTAATCCGCTTCCTTGGTTCGGTTTTGTCCTTGATGAATCCACCCTATAAAACGCTTCAAATAATTTTGGTAATGCTTCATCAGAAACGCCCGCGCCGTTATCTTCTATTATGATGTTGATTGATTCATCTGCGGTTAGGCAGTAGATTGTAGCTTCAACTTTTTCTTCTGGTTTGTACTTCGCGCTGTTGTCTAATATATTTGCAAAAATACTGCGTAGCTGTAAAGGGTCTGCGTAAATGAATGTTTCACTAGGCAATTCATTTAGTTTTATTGATAGGCCCTTTGCCCTGTATTCTTCTTCGGAAGCCGATACAAAATCGCTAATTTCTTTTCCTATATCAATTTTTTCTGGCTTAGTCGGATAACTTCCCATGTCCATTTTTGAGTAGAGAAATAATTGCGAAACCATATTATTTACATCTTCTGCTTTTTGTTTGATAATTTGCAAATATTCTTGCTGTGCTTCTGGTGTGCTTGCTATCCCATCTATTAAACCCTCGGCAAACGCTTTGATAGACGTTAGCGGGGAACGTAAATCATGTGAAATACTTGCGAATAATTCTTTTCTGTTTTGTTCATTCTTTTTAATTTCTTCGTCAGAAGTTTTTAACCTAACCCCCATATCGTTAAATGCTTCACATACTGGCTTAAATTCATCTTGTACAAAATATTCAATCCTGTAATCTAAATCGCCCTTGCTGATATGCTGTACTCCATTTGTAAGCAAGTCTAAGGGTTGAATAATTTTACTGAATACAAATTTTGTTAGCAGTCGATTGGTTACAAACATAAGGACACATAAAAACGCTATGACCAACATGGATAGAATGACAGACAAAAATATATCATCTGTTCTGCTGTATAGTCCTCCGCTACGCCTTCCCATAATATCCAATTCGCCATCAGACAAGAAATCTATTGTAAATGCACTTATCCAAACTGTAGCAAATGAAATAACGGCTGGAATTACTATCATTAGGATATTGGAAATGAAAAGCCTTTTTTTAATTGTCATACGTCAAACACCGCCTATATTTTTATGTGAGGTATAAATCAAGTATAGCAAATTTCATTCTGCTTTTGAAGGATACCGCGCCGACATAAACAGAAATTAAACTGAAAATAAACTAAAGATAAATTATCTAATTGGTACAAATGAACGTCTTGAAAATTCCGTCATTAGGGATTTAATTACATGCGCTAATTTATGTTTCAGCTCCCTTTCACTAATCGGCAAGCAGGGCAAGTGTAATACACTTGCGATTTTTTCAAGATTTCCGCCTTGCGTAAATTTGAAAAAATTTGCTTGTTGGGGCTTGCCCCAAACCCGTCAACTTCGGGCCGACTTGGCCCGAAGTTATAGCGCGTTGCGCTACACTGTAGCGTCATGTCGCTGTCGCTCCATTTCCTTGTTTCCAGTCTAAACCTTTCCTTGAATCAATGCTCTAGCCATGATAAAATTGCTGTACGGAAGAATAAAACCATTACGCAAAAAAGAAGGTGTAGTATGCCGAAAAAAGAAATTGTCACCGTGCAAGGAACGGAAATAGTTGTCCTTGCCCACAGGCGAGAAAATTACATATCCCTAACTGATATGGCAAAATTCAAAAATTCCCAAGCCACAGGGCTGGTAATCTCTCATTGGCTTAGTACCCGATATACCGTTGAGTTTATGGGAGCATGGGAGAAACTTTATAATCCAGATTTTAATGTTACCGAATTCAGTAACATTAGAAACGAAAGCGGGAGCAATGGCTTCGTCCTAACTTCAAAGCAATGGATTGAAAAAACGAAAGCTATCGGCATTATTGCAAAGCCTGGGCGATACGGTGGAACATATGCCCATCACGATATTGCTTTTGAATTTGCTACATGGTTAAGCCCCGAATTTAAGCTGTACCTCATAACAGAGTTCCAACGGTTAAAGTCAGAAGAATATCAAAAGCAGTCTTTGGAGTGGAATCTGCAACGTACTCTTTCAAAAATCAATTACCGTATTCATACAGATGCCATAAAAGAAAAACTTATCCCCGCAGAAATAACTCGTTCACAGGCAGCAACTGTTTATGCTTCTGAAGCTGATATGCTGAATGTAGCCCTGTTTGGAATGACTGCTGCTGAATGGCGAGAAAGTAATTCCGATAAAGAGGGGAATATGCGCGACCATGCCACACTAGAGCAACTGGTAGTGCTGTCAAATATCGAAAGTATTAATGCTTTGCTAATTCAAAACGGACATTCACAGGCTGATAGGCTAGTCAAGCTTAATAGTGCAGCTATTACACAGATGAAATCTCTTGTAAGGGGTTCTGTTCAAAAGAAATTAGAAGGGTAACTAAAACAATTTTTATGTTAGAAACGAAACGTAAAAATACCGTGCGAGCGATATAAACTACCACATAGGCGGTTTAGAGGTCTAAAAAGCCAGCATTTATGCTGATTCAATGGGGGATAAATTCTAACATCTTAGGGTCGATTTTGTGTTGAAATTTACTTGGCAAAAATAGGGTCGGTAATGGTATAGTACCTTTTGCCCTGTTTGGGGGTCTGCGAAGCTAGTATTTATGCAGGTTGAAACTAGGGCAAATTTCAACATATAGCCTGTTGGAGAAATGGCTATTTTAGGGGGTTTTTCTTAGGGTAGACATTTTAGCCATGACTAAGGACATAAAGTACCATGTGACCGATTTATGGGTCTGCGAAGCCAGTATTTATGCGGGTCGAAATTGGGTAAATGTCCACACCCTATAGTGGAAATGTTATGCTGTATATTGTCACAGGGCTGTTTATACTGGCCTACTCAAAATGGGTATCTGAAACCAGCATAAACACTGGATTGATAATGGTTCAAATCGTAACACCAAGCTCAACCCACCTCCCGCCCGCCCATTCATGGGCGGGAGCGGCTTAAAAGAATATAATATCCCCGTCGCTTGCCGTAATAAAAGCATAGGTGACAAAAACAATCAAGGGTAAAATGAACGCTTCGCGCCCTTGATTGTTTTTGCCACCTATGCTGTGAGATATACGGCGACGGGTAATATAATTTTTAAAGCGAGTAAACTTCGGGTCAACGTGGCCCGAAGTTCTGAACCACACCAAAATAAAAAGCTGCTCTCTGGTATTGCAAAGGCAGCATTTTAGCGTAGGTTAGCTTTGTTTTCTCATTTATTTTTTAGTTGTACATTGTATTGTGTTGATACCATTATTATATCATTCAAATAACGATAAACAAGGTATTTTGATTTTATCATTTAGTAGCGGAACGCCTAACAAAAAAGTGTTCCGCTACTTTTTGATTGACAGAAAAATGGAACGGAGTGAAAAGCTTCTGCCAAAGGGGGTCAAGGGGAAAATTCCCCTTGCAAGCGGTATGTGTGGCGGGCTTCCGCACATACATTGCTTGCGTGTACAGTTCCATCCCCATGTGAATGACTACAGCAAAAAAATTATGCCGCAAAACTAATCTGATAAAATTCTTTAAAGGAGTCCCTCTTCATAAGCATTTGTTTTAGGAAAATATCTAATTTTTGCTTGAAAGTGTCTGAAATTTCTCAATTCAGATATGCTATACTGCAATCTGTGAAATGGTTACCAAGCGCAATGAGAGTGAAGAAAAGGAGATGATTCTTGAGGAAAGAACTAAAGGTGATTGATGGAGTTAAATAAATCCAATGTACTGAATAACCCTACAGCAAAAAGGAAATCATCTAAAAAGGTGATGCCTTTGGAAATTACATTAACTAGAAGCCTAAACGGAAAACCCATAACTCATGACGAAATGAAATCTCGCTCATACAAAAGCGATGCCTTTAATCAAGTGCTAGGTGCTGTCAACGAAAGAATAAATCGACCACACATAGTTGCACCTAATGACATTGATAAAAATAACAGTTGAAAGCGAAAATCAAGCGTGTTATAGTAAAGGTGGGTGCTTGCACCCGCCTTTATCAATATGGGGGTGTTTTTCTTGGAAAACAAAAAGATAGCTGCTATCTATATCCGTGTTTCCACGGACGCACAGCGAGAAGAAGGCTACTCAATAGATGCACAAAAAGAAATGCTACAAGCCCATTGCGTATCAAAGGGGCTTAAAAACTACGCATATTACATAGATGGGGGCTTCACAGGTAGTAATATTGAACGCCCGGAGATGCAACGGCTCATTAGCGACGTAAAGCAAGGCAAAATCTCCCATGTGGTGGTGTACAAACTCGACCGCCTATCCCGCAGTCAAAAGGACACGCTGTACCTAATCGAAGATGTTTTCAACCCCTATGGCGTTGATTTTATTTCCATGAATGAAAGCATGGACACATCAACACCGCTAGGGCGGCTTATGCTGGGTATATTATCAGCCTTTGCCCAGCTGGAACGGGAAAATATTAGAGAGCGTACCCGAATGGGTATGCGTGAGCGTGTCAAGTCCGGCAAGTGGATGGGCGGCGGCCGCACCCCCTTTGGATATGATTATGATGAAGAACAAGGTACACTTGTTCCCAACAAAGATGCCGAGCGAGTGCGTAAAGTCTATGAGCTGTACTTAAAAGGACATTCAACGTCAAATATAGCTCAAACCCTTGGATTAAAATATGACAAGCTGGCATATCAAATATTGTCACGCAAATCTAATGCGGGCTATATCGTCTACAATGGAGAAGAATATCTAGGCAATCACGAACCGATTGTAAGCCTTGAAACCTACGAAGCCGCCATGCGTTACATGAAAGAGCGGTCAGTTAAAAAGGTGTCGGAATCCAATTATCTATTCACAGGGCTTTTGTACTGCGGCAAGTGTGGCTCAAAGATGCGTTACCAAAAATGGGGCAAGCGTGATTGTAAAATCGTTTGCTATTCACAGGATAAAAGCAAAACGCACTTAGTCAAAGACCCCGATTGTGATAATTACAAGCTGTGGGCAAGCGATATTGAAGATATAGTTGTAAAAGACCTGCTCACTTACTCTTTTGAGCAAAGTAAAATTGATACGCCGCAAATCTCTAATATGAGCCTGCTAGAGGTTTTACACGATCAATATAACACAGTGGCGCAAAAACTTAGGCGATTGTATAATCTGTATTCTGAAAATGAGGACGAGATACTGGCTGATACAATCAATGATGCAAAAAAGGAACTGCGAAATATCCAGCTCCAAATTGAAAACGAAACCGAAAAGACCCAACAAGAGAGCAACTTTGTAAACCTAAAGAAAACCCTCTCCACCTTATCCGAAACATGGGAATACATGACCCCCAAGGAAAAGAAGGTTTTGGTGAATGACTGCATAAACAAAGCCACAGTTAATGATGGAAATATTCACATCGACTATAAATTTAGCACAGGCGTTGGATTGTAATGCAAAATGCGTTATAATAACGCTAGAAAGAGGTGTAGTCATCATGGGGAGAAGCATAGTTGCGGCAATTCCACTAACATTCAAACTGCATGAACGCTTCGGTGGCGTTAGGTTGGACGATTTTTCTGTTGGTTTTCTTGATAATTTTAACGCAACAGATGGCGGCGCAAAGATTATAAAATCAGATTTGTTATTGCATAATTACATGCCGCTGACACTATTGAAGAATTTATCGAAGTGTTTGCTGGGCGTACTCGTAATAACCGTGTGCCGTTCATCTATGATACAGAAATGATGTTTAGCACCCTTGGTGGCATTAGTAATTTGTACTGGTTATTTTATTCTGCAAGTGGCAAGGCACTGTTGGAGGTATATGATGTATTTTTACACTTCGAGCGTGTGCTTTCAAAAACAATGAAAAACCCATTAGCCAGTGCAGTTAAATTCGGATTATTTGGGTAATTAAATAGAAAGAGGTGGCACAAAATGCAAACCATGAACCTAGAACTTCCAAACGAGTTAGCACATCAAATTAGCCAAACCCCTCACTATGGAACCGCCGTTAGCGAAAAAATGCAAATGCTGTTAGCAATTGGTCTGTTTCCATCAAAAGAAGTAAGTCTTGCAAGGGCTGCCGAATTGGCTGGTTATAGCCTTATTGAGTTCATGGGTATATTAAAATTTCTTGGCATACCTGCCCTTGTGTACACAGATGAAATGTATGAGCAGG
>Ga0209755_10009784_pt1 | contig 10114 bp, 3 predicted proteins | sample TergutCo191P1_FD_187301 | JGI IMG/M metagenome (GOLD analysis project Ga0209755, IMG submission 187301) | Cornitermes sp. P1 segment gut microbial communities from Petit-Saut dam, French Guiana - Co191P1 (SPAdes) (version 2) | ecosystem: Host-associated > Arthropoda: Insects > Digestive system >...
TTAAGAACAAGCTGCGCGACCATAAAATTGTCGATCGGCTTTCCCGGAAGATATTCATGTATAGACGTTTTTGCCATTTGATCACGGAATGTATCGTAATAGTACATGGTAACTTTGTCTTTTTCTGTCTGGGAAAAAGTCAGCATGCCGTTATCGCAGCGGAACGAACCGAACTGATAATATAATCTTGGATTGCTGTAAGGGTCATCATAACTTATGCTAAGAATATCTTTGACATAATTGCCGTGATTGTCATACTTCCTGATTATATCGCGTTTTGTTAGAAGCGCGTCATATTCCGCTTCTATCGCGTACACATACAGATTTCCGGATTCATCAATAACGCAGTCCGCCATTCTGATATATTCTTCAAATTTGTCAATCTCGATGGTATAAAGAATGTTTCCTTTCGTATCCATGCATATAAGGCGGGATGAACCGTTGTCAATGACATATATATTGCCGTCTCTTTCATATTTGGCTGTGGTAGGAGCTGTAATCAGCGTTGTCTGCTGGAATGGTCTATTCTGAAAAATACCTAGATTTAAAACGCATAAAATTCCAAGACCGATAAAGCACGCCATAAAGATGGCAAACAACAGTAACAGCGTATACTTTTTCATAAATAATATTTTATGTTATTTTGTAAAAAAAATAAAGATATATTCGAAACTCCTGTTCGGATTAGCCGTGCCGCGCTGTCTCTTGAATAAACCAGTATAAAATAGCATAATAGCCGGTATGAGCTCAGAGATTGCCTTGAAGATAGAGGAATTCTGATGAGAAAGGAAAAATTCAAGTCAATTCATAGACAGATAATTTTTACAATACTTGCGTTTACCCTGATGGTATTCTTAAGTTACAGATTCAACAGCAGAACCGTCCGCGTAAATCTGTCCAAGAACGCGGAAAACATGCTCTCTTTCACCCAGGAACAGATAGAAACCGAGCTTGTCGCCGCCAGAATGATGCTTGGCGGCTTTTCCGGAACTGTACGGCTGATGATTTTGGACGGCCGCGCTGACGATTTGCAGCACTATTTCAATATGTCAAGCCAATACTTGATGTCCGGCGAATCCGGATTGAACAACAGGAACGGCCTTTACGGCTATTTTGAAAACCTTTCCGGCAGGAATGTTTTTTTAAACGGCATCAACTGGCATCCGGGAGACGATTTTATTCCGGCAGAGAGAGAATGGTATACAGCCGCCTCGGCGGCCTGTGCCGCGAAAGCGGTACGCGAGGCCGGCAGGTGCGGCGGAGTGTTTGCCGAAACGCAGCCGCATCTGGATTATCCCAGCGGCCTTTATATAATTACATATGCGCACTGTATTCATGATAATAACGACAACCGCATAGGGATCATCTGCATCGATGTGCCGCTGGGAAAAATCGGGGAGATTGTCACAAGCGCCGCTATTGATAAAGGCGGATACGGTCTTCTTGCTTCCCAGGATTTTACCATTATATCCTACACAGACCACGATTTTATCAAGAGACGCGTCAATGAACCCGGACTCGCACCCGCCGGTTTTTTAGATAAAATTCAACAAGGCGAAAATCTTTATGAAGAGTCAATGAAGAACTGGAATGGCAGGGATGTTATCGTTTTTTCGCGCGTACTTCCCAATGGCTGGCATCTGGCTCTTCTGTCTCCGAAAGCGCAGTACTATTCCGGCAATATCAGAATGTTGATTATGTTATGCGTTTTGGGAGGAGTAATGGCGGCTGCTCTTGTCATTTTCCTTATTCAAATTGACATGGCGAAAGAGAAAGCCGGACAGGAAAGCAAGCAAAAGAGCGCGTTCCTGGCGAACATGAGTCATGAAATACGCACTCCGATGAATGCCATAATCGGTATGACCTATATCGGAAAATCGGCTTATGATGTGCCGCGCAAGGATTACTGCCTTGAAAAAATTGAAAACGCCTCGCAGCACCTTTTGGGCGTAATAGACGATGTTCTTGACATGTCAAAAATTGAAGCGAATACATTTGAGCTGTCCTACGATGAATTCAGTTTTGAAAAAATGCTTCAGCGCGTTATCAGCATTGTGGGTTTCCGCGCCGAGGAAAAAAAGCAGAAAATATCCGTTTATGTTGACAAGTCCATACCGCGCACGCTGATAGGAGACGATCAGCGTCTCGCGCAGGTTATTACAAATCTTCTGGGCAACGCGGTAAAGTTTACTCCCGAGGGAGGAACAATAAAACTTGACACCCGTTTTATCTCGGAAGAAGACAGATTGAATACAATCCGGATCACGGTTAAAGACAGCGGGATTGGCATTACCGAGGCGCAGCAGAAGCAGCTTTTCCGTTCGTTCCATCAGGCTGATTCGAAAATATCGCGCAGGTTCGGCGGCACAGGGCTTGGGCTCGCCATATCAAAGAATATCGTGGAATTGATGGGCGGCAATATTGAGCTTTCTTCCAAAATCGGAAAAGGATCGTCGTTCTCGTTTACCTTTAAGTCAAGACGCGGCACAAAGAAAATGTTCAATTTGGCGAAGGCCGGCGTAAACTGGAACGCCATTAAGGTAACAGCGGTTGATGATGACAAAGAAATTCTGCTTTATTTTAACGATATTATGCGCGGTTTGGGAACAAACTGCTTCACCTCCCTAAGCGGAGAAGACGCGCTGTCCCGCGCGGAAAATGACGGATTAAAACATATTTATTTTATCGACTGGAAGATGCCTGGCATGGATGGAATAGTGCTTGGCAAAAAATTGATGGAAATGTCCCCTTCTCCGGAAGACGTTGTGATCATTTTAATGATTTCGTCCGCCGAGTGGAGCAGTATCGTCGAAGAGGCTAAAAAAGAAGGTATTAATATGTTCCTTTCCAAGCCGATTTTCCCGTCCGCAGTGGCGGAATCCATAGCCAAAGCGGTCGGAGTGGATTACGCGGAGAAGGAAAAAAAGGACGACCACAGCGGCATTTTTGAGGGATTTAAAATTCTTCTCGCGGAAGATATGGAAATAAACCAGGAGATTATTGATACGCTGATTGAACCCACGCTTTTAAAGATGGACTGCGCCATGAACGGAACGGAAGCGGTCGCCATGTTCGGGAAATCCCCCGATGATTACGATTTGATTTTAATGGATGTGATGATGCCGGAAATGGACGGCTATGAGGCGACGCGCAGGATCAGGGAAATTGAGAATGCATGCAGAAAAAAAGAGCCTTCCGCGCATCCGCGCGATGTGCCGATTATCGCAATGACAGCTAACGTGTTCAAGGAAGATATAGAAAAGTGCCTTAAAGCTGGAATGAACGATCATCTGGGCAAACCGATTGATGTTGATGAATTTTTCAATTTGTTAAAAAAATACTTTTTTGAAAGATAGCGATTTTTCGCGTGGTTTTTCGCGCGGATATTCCCGCGTTCCGCTGTCAGTCTCTTAAGGACATTTCCAGTATTAATTCCACTTCGCTTATGGAAAGGTGAACCGCGGCGGCAATTTCTTCGTCTGTCCAGCCTTTTGCCTTCAACCTTTTTACATTGTCGCGGCTCTGCGGCGTAAGGGAGCCTTTGGCGTTAGCCGCGGGAGGTTTGGCGCTTTCCTTGTCAAGCAGACCCTTTGTCAGTTTGAACTGGGTTCGCGCGTCATTGTCCAGGGCTTTTAATTCGGTTTCTGTCCGCGCAAGCCATTCGCGGGCGACATTCATTTCTGTTATGCGCTTTTCTATCTGGGAAAGAGTGTCATCTAACGCGCTGATCTTCTCTACCGCGTCAGACGCTTTCTCGTTCTCTGCGGCTATCGCCTCTATTGATGAGCGGAGATTTTCAAAACGGTCAGACAGAACCGTGATTATGGCCTCCGCGTTCTTGATTGCGGTTTCCGTTTTTTGCAGCGCCTTAAAGTTGTGATCTATGCCTTCTTTAGTCTCTTCCAGAATTTCATTTTTCTTTTCAATGCGCTGGTATTTATCTTCGGTGTCTTTCATCGCGGTTTCCAGCTTGCGTATGCGCATTTCAACAGCCTGAAGAAGATCGTCCGATGTTGTGACGTGTTCCAGTCTCTCCTTTACCGATTGTGAAATCCTGAGAAGATTATTGAAATTTGTTTCCATTGTTTCAATGCGGGCCTTCTCGTTGAGGAAGCGCGTCATCTTGTTGTTTACTTCGTCTTCCTGCCGCTTTAAGCGGGTAAAATGCGTTTCAAGCTGGGTAATTTCGTTTTTGCGCTGATCCAGACGGTCCAAATCGCCGCTGATTTCCTCAATTCTGTGTTCCAGTTCCTGTTTAAGCACACCGGTCTGCTCAAATATTTTTTTCTGGATTCCAAGTTCCTTGCGTATTTCTTCCAGGCTTGACCGGAACTGGGAAATGCGTTCATCGTTTTCAGCCGCGATTTCCCTGCTGCGCCGGCGCAGATCTTCCAGAGAAGCGTCCGTTTCGCGGATCCTCGTGTTGTAAAGAATTTGCCACTCGCCGAAATCCTGCTTGGATTTCTGAAGATCGTTATCAAGCGCCTCGGTCGCGGTCTGGGAACGGGCGGTAATCTCTTCAAGTTCCTTGTCAAGCTCTCTCTGTTTCTGGCGCAGGGTTTCCTGTATCGTAAGCTGATACTGGCCGATCTGCGACTTTACTTCGTTCTCCGATGTAAAGCGGATTTCTTCAAGATCCTGCTTAATCTGTCCCGTGAAATTCGCGCGTATTTCCTCAATATTGCCTATGTCGTCCCTGATGCTTTCCTCAAACGCCGCCGCTTCTTTTTTAAGGCTGTCCAGCTCCGATATAAGCCGTTCTCCGAGTAATGCGGTATCTTTGCGCTGATCCGTCAGAATGCGCTCTTCCGCCTGATGCCACAATGAATCGATTTCTTCCTCGCTCTTGCCGAATTTTCCTTCCAGATCTTCCTGCCAGACTGTGATTTGCTTTCCGATTTCCACTGATCGTTTACCGAGCTCGGCAGAAAAATTTTCCTCAAATTCTGTCAGCAGCTCTGACACATTGTCAAACGCCTGTTTCTTGATGCTGTTAAGCCCGCTGTTCAAATCATCAAGCTCTTTGCGCAGCGCCTGCGCCTGCGTGTTAAACGCCGCCGCCGCCGTTTCCATAGACACGTTCGCTTCATTTTCAAAAGCGGAAAAATCGTTTTTAATTCCTGATACGGCTTCTTCCATTATTTTACGCAGTTCTGTGTCAAGATCCGAAGTGTCTTTGGCGAGTCTTCCAAGCTGATTGACAGACTCCGCGTGAAACTTGCCGTATTCTTCAAGCCGTTTTTCGGTCGCGAGAATGATATCGTGTTCCGCGTTCATGCACATAACTTTCCACGCGGCAATCTGTTTTTCCAGAGCGGTTGTTATGTCGCTCTGCTGCTGCGCGACAGCGTTATCAGATTTTATTTTAAAATTGCCGAGCGTCTGAATAAGCTCATTATGCTGCTGAGTGACAGCGCTGCCGGATTTTTCCCTGATTTCGCTGATTGCGGCGTTCAATTCATCGTTGTGCTTTTTAACCGCCGCTTCGGTGGAGTCATTAAGCTGGCCAAGCGTAAGCCTCAGTTCGCTCTGCTGCAGGTTAATGGCGGCTGAGGTTTTTTTGCTCATTTCGCCGAGAGCCGAGCTCAGTTCTTCCTGCTGATCCTTTATCGCGGAGACGGAAATTTCCTTAAGCTGGCTCAGCGCCGAAAGAGTCTCTTCCTGCTGCTGCCTGATGTCTGTTTCGGATTTGGAGCGCAGCGCGGCAATTGAAACTGTAAGTTCAGAAAGCAGTTCCCTGAATTCCTTCTGCTGTCCGTTTATGTTTCCGCCTAGTTCTTCCTTCTGCTTCCTGACGGCCATTTCAAGTTTTTCCCTTACATCTTCTATGGCGGCGCTCAGTTCATTCTGCTGCTTTCTGACTGCGGCTTCCGATATTTCCCTTACTCCGCCAAGCGCTTCGTTTAATTCTTCCTGCTGCAGTTTGACAGCGGCTTCTGATTTTTCCTTAAGTCCGCCAAGAACCGCGCCGAGTTCATATTCCTGATTCCTTACCGCGGTTTCCAGCCTTTCCTTTGTTCCTCCCAGAACCGCGTCAAGTTCAACCTGATGCATCTCCACAGCGGTATCAAGTTTCTCTTTCATTTCACCCAGAGCCGCGGTCAGTTCTTCCTGCTGTTTTTTGACTGCTGTATCCGATTCTTCTTTTATTCCGCCAAGCTCTCCGCTCAGTTCATCATGCTGACGTTGAATTGCCGTCTTCGATCTGTCCTTAAGCCCGCCAAGAACCGCGGCGAGGTCTTCCTCCTGGTATTTTACGGAAGCGTCCAGTTTATCTTTAAGTCCGCCAAGTATCTTTACCAGTTCGTCTTCCTGATACTTGACGGAGTTATCCAGCTTGTCCTTAAGTCCGCCGAGAACTGTATCCAGTTCCACCTGCTGCAGATCGACTGCGGTCTGAGCCCTTTCTTTGATCCCGTCCAATAGCGAGGCAATATCTTCGTCATGGTTTTTCACGGCGGTTTCGGCTCTGTCTTTTATACCGCTAAGCAGTGAGGTGATTTCCTCATCCTGATTCTTCACTGCGGTTTCCGCTCTGTCTTTTATTCCGCTAAGAAGCGAGGTAATTTCTTCATCATGATTTTTCACGGCGGTTTCCGTCTTGTCTTTTATTTTGCCCAGTAGTGAAGTGATTTCCTCATCCTGATTCTTCACGGCGGTTTCCGCCCTGTCCTTTGTTCCGCTAAGAAGCGAAGTGATTTCCTCATCATGATTCTTTACGGCGGTTTCTGCCCTATCTTTTATTCCGTCCAGCAGCGATGTGATTTCTTCATCCTGATTTCTGACAGCATCCTGCGCTTTTTCCCTTATCCCGTAAAGCAGGGTTGCGATATCCTCGTTGTGATTTTTAACCGCGGCTTCCGCTTTATTTTTTATTCCGCCAAGCAGCGCCGCCAGCGCTTCATCCTGCTGTTTAACCGCGGTATCCGCCTTCTCTCTTAACTCGGCGAGGACTGCGTTAAGTTCATCGTTATGAAGCTGTTCCATTGATTTAGACTGGGTCTGCAATCCGGAAATTGAAGCGTTAATTTTGGTAAGCGCGTCGCTTGTCTCCTGCTGCTGCAGTTTTACAGCGTCGCCGAGTTCCTGCTGCTGCTGTTTGATCGCCGCGTTCAGTTCATCGTGCTGCTGTTTGATGGAAGTTGTCGATTTCTGCCGCAGATCGTCTATTGAATTTGTAAGTTCGGATTTTGTCGAAGTAATGCTTGTGTCCAGTTCTTTTTTCTGTTTTTCCGCCTGTTTTTTATATTCGAGGAAGTATTGATTCCAGTCATTCTGCTGCTCCGCCAGAGAAGCGTGAATCGTATCCCGTTCCTTTGTCAGCGCGGAACTTACCTCTTCCTGCACAAGCGCGAGGGCGGCGCTTATTTCCTCTTTCTGTCTCTTTGCGTTTGCGCTTACTTCCGCCGATTCTTTTATCCAGTCCTGATGAAATGATTTCTGCATTGCGTTGAGTTCCGTAATCTCCGCGCGGCATTTTTCATTGGTCAGTTTTATTTTTTCCTCAATGTCATCCTGTTCATTTTTAATAATATCCTGCGCCGTTTTTATTTTTTCCTCAAAAAACAATTTAACCTGATTGACGCGTTCCTGCGATTGTTCCTTTAATATTGCGACGGCTTCTTCTTCCATCTTGTCCGCTTTCCTGCCGGCGTTTTCAAATGTGTCTTTTAATGTATTTTTGATGATCTCCAAATCTTCGGCGACAATCTTTTCGCGTTCGTGTTCGGCTTTTTCTACCGCTTTCAGGTGATCTTCTACTTTATTTTCCACCGCCTGCGCCGCGGCTTCCAAATCTGACACATAGGAACGCGCCGATGAAACAACCTCGTTTACGGCCTGTTCCATGTTTTCCGCGTTTCTTTTTTCCAGACGGCTTTCGGTTTCTTCAAGATTTTTCGCCGCCGCTTCCAGCGCTTTTTCTATCTGGCTGAATTTGTCCTTGACTTCGGTTACCTTTCTGTTCGTGCTTTCAACAAAAACGGATTCATCTTTAATGCGGCTTAAATTTTCCTGAACCCTGCCTGTCATGCCGTTAAGCTCTTCCAGCGATGATTCAAAGGCGCGGATTTGCTCTTCTATATGCGCTATGGTATCGGATTTTTTGGCAAGTTCTTCTTCTGTTAGGCGCTGGATGTTCTTCATTAACTGCATCGCGGCTTTTTGTTCTACATCAAGATTAATGCCGTAATTTTTTACCGCCATGCTTTTTTCTTCCGCGTACGCGGCTATCTCATCCTTGCATTTATCAGCGTATTTTTTCACCCTGTCCAGCTGGCGGTTATTTTTATCCATCAGTCTGTAAAGGATGAGAATCAGCGCGACGATGCCAAGGGTAATTATATTTCCGATAGTGAAAATCATCGGTATTATCTCCCTCCCCGAATAATACTCGTCAATAGTAATTACGATAACATAAAATCATGTAATTGGCGATAGCTGCTGAATGAAAAATCCGCTGCTGGTTTTCTTCTGCCGCTTCCCGGAAGCGCCGGATTCCTTATCCACGCCGTTTTCATTCCCGCCAGATTCGCGCCTGCGATATCATAAGGGTGGCTGTTCCCCACGTACAGAATATTTTCAGGCGGCAGTGACATTACCTGGGCAAGTTTGACAAATGACAGCGGATGCGGTTTTAACGCGCCGTATGCTTCTGAACAAAGAACGGCGTCCCAAAAACCCAGAATCCCAAGATAGCCCAATTTTATTTCCGGCGGAAAATCCGATAAAAGACCCAGTTTGTAACCGGCGTTCTTCATGGCGGAAAGTGTTTGAACCGCGTTTTTATAAAGTTTTATTTTTTTGAAAAATGGTTCCCATCCGCGGTAAATAAGACGATCTATTTTTTCCTGTAACAGCCGCGGCTCGGCGGACAGAATTTCCGCCGTTATCTCGGCCTGCTGTCTGTAAAAATCGTCATAAAGGCGCGACGGGTTTTCCTTCTGTTCATTGCGCATTATTTCTCTTGCCTTGCCGAAAGCGGCGAGAAGACGCGCTTCTTTCAGTATAAAAGGGAGGAGTCTGATATTCAGGCTGTAGTTGGGATACAGAGTGCCGTCCAGATCGAACGCTACGCCTTTAATGCCTTCGCGCATAAGGTATTATAGTGAGTCGCCGCGTGTTAGTCACTAGCGCTTGCGTTTTTACGGTTCAAATTTCGCCGTTATGGGGATTGTTACCAAATTTATAAAATGTCCCGGATAACGCGCTCTGAAAGAGTTGAATGAATTTTCATCAGCGCTTTCAAAGACGGCGATTCTGAAGGAGCCGTATTCGTCAAAGTACGGAATTAACGCTGCCACATGAAAGTACTGGCGTAGCCGGGGAGTGCCGAACCGGTTCTCGCTGGCGGGAGTGCTTATCTCTGTGTTCACCGCGGCAAGGAAAAATTTATACGGTTCATCAATAGCGAGAGTGTAGAGCAGCGGACGCAGTCCTTCTATGCCGAAGCCCGCGTCTTTGAAAAAGCTGGGGTATGACTGCGTGGCGAACCCTTTACTGGTGTTTATTCTTACCGAAGAGATAATTTCCTTTCTTACTTCAAATTCTTCAAGATTGCGGTACGCTTCTGAACGCAGAGTGCCGTTTGCTTCCGCCGCCAGATTCCTTATCCAGTCCAGGCCGAAGAAGACGTCGCGTCTTTCTTCCCAGTTTTCGGTAAAGGAAGAGCCGCGTTCGCCGAATGGCTGTTTAAGCGGGGGAATGGCAAGCCTCTTGCCTGTTACCGGACGCAGAATGCCGTCTATCAGCCATTTTGTAAAACCGGAACAGTTAAGTCCTTTTTCCGCCGGGTTCTGCCTGTTCTGGGTCTTGATATACACATACTCGCCGTATTCATCAATCGCTCCATCATCCGCATAGTTCAGATCTTTGATGTGTCCGCGCACCTGATCAATAAACACACGGTGCTCTTTGTAATTTAAGGGGTCAGGATCAAAATAGCGGCGCGGGAATCTGTTTCCCGCGAGATTCAAAATATCGTTTAATTGCATTGTGTATAGCCGTTCAAAACCGACTCCGATTGGCAGCGAATTAACCAGATACCCTCCGTACACTACCACATCCATCAGGCATTTATCATCCGTTTTTTTTCCGGTGCTGAAAGGACGGAACT
>Ga0209755_10009785_pt1 | contig 10113 bp, 6 predicted proteins | sample TergutCo191P1_FD_187301 | JGI IMG/M metagenome (GOLD analysis project Ga0209755, IMG submission 187301) | Cornitermes sp. P1 segment gut microbial communities from Petit-Saut dam, French Guiana - Co191P1 (SPAdes) (version 2) | ecosystem: Host-associated > Arthropoda: Insects > Digestive system >...
CGCTCAAACGTTTCAAAGACGATGTGAAAGAGGTTGTTTCTGGACAAGATTGCGGTTTGAACATCGAGAATTTCAATGATATCAAAGTTGGCGATATTATTGAGGGTTACGAGATCATTGAAACGAAACGAACGCTGTAAAACGTAGGGTAGGGGCGTATTGCAATACGCCCCTACAAACGATTCGAATGACACCGTCCGAACTTATTCACATATATCAGAAATCATCGAATGTGCAGCGGCTTGTTGGGGCGTTGCAACGTGGTAATGGCGTTGCGGGCTTCGAGAACCTCAGCGACCGCAACGCCATTACAATCGGCATGTCAGGATTTTCAGGGTCGTCGCGTGCGATGATTGCAGCAGCAACAAGTTCAGAAACCTATTTGTACCATTTGTTTGTGATGCAAGATAAAGAACAAGCGTCGTATTTTCACAACGATTTGGAAAAGTTTTTGGACGAATATCAGTTGGATTTTGAACATAAAAATGTGTTGTTTTTTCCCGCTTCCGCGAAACGGCCATACGATGCGGAGTTGGTTGATAATGCTAATGTTTTGCAACGTGCCGAAGTGTTGCACCGCTTGGAAAAAAACGATCGAAAAACGCTTGTTGTTACGTATCCCGAAGCACTTTCGGAAAAAGTGATTACGCAGACGGCTTTGCGAAAAAACACGATTAAATTGCAAACCAAAGAGGCGGTTTCGATGGATGTTGTGATTGATTTGTTGATGAACTACAATTTTGAACGTGTGGATTTTGTGCTTGAACCCGGACAGTACGCCGTTCGTGGTGGGATTTTGGATGTGTTTTCGTTTGCAAGCGATGATCCGTACCGTTTGGAATTTTTTGGTGACGAAATTGAATCGATTCGCAGTTTTGATGCGGTTTCGCAATTGTCCAAACAGCGTTACGAAAAAGTTACGGTGTTGCCAAACATTCAAACGCAAGAAAATATCACGGAGCGAACGTCTGTTTTTTCGCATTTTCCTAAGGATACAGCGGTTTGGATTGACGATATTGAACTGAGTGAGGAGTTTTTGCAAGACATCAAGCCATTTCCTATCGTTGAGTTTGGACAACGCCATTTTTTCAAATCTGACGAAAATATTGCGTTTAATTTTTCCCCGCAACCCGCATTTAACAAGCAGTTTGGCTTGTTGGTTGAAACTTTGTTAGACCAATCTGACAACGGTTATACGAATCTGATTTTGTCGAACAATCCCAAACAAATTCAACGTTTGGAACGTGTGTTTTTTGAGTTGGGAAGTGCTGAGCGACAAGTGCGATTCACGCCGCTGAACATCTCTGTTCATGAGGGTTTCATCGATCACGACCAAAAAATAGCGTGCTTCACCGACCATCAAATTTTTGAGCGTTACCACCGTTTTACAACGCATCGCCAAATCCAAAACAAAGAAGTTATCACACTAAAAGAGTTGTACGATTTGAAACCGGGCGATTATGTTACACACATTGATCACGGTATCGGACGCTTTGGAGGGCTTGAAAAGACTGAGGTTGGCGAACGCAAGCAAGAAGCAATTCGCTTGGTTTATAAAAACAACGATGTATTGTTTATCAGCATTCACGCGTTGCATAAAATTTCGCGTTACAGCGGAAAAGAAGGCACAGAACCAACGCTGACACGTTTGGGCTCGAGCACGTGGAGTGCCCTAAAACACAAGGCGAAACAGCGTGTCAAAGATATTGCAAAAGATTTAATCAAGCTTTATGCACAACGCAAAGCATCGAAAGGTTTTGCGTTTAGTGCGGATTCGTTTTTGCAAAATGAATTGGAAGCCTCGTTTTTTTACGAGGACACACCCGACCAACTCAAAGCCACGCAGGACACAAAAAACGATATGGAATCCATCTCGCCGATGGACCGATTAATTTGTGGCGATGTTGGCTTTGGAAAGACGGAAGTCGCGATTCGCGCGGCATTCAAAGCTGTTTCGGATGGCAAACAAGTTGCGGTTTTAGTGCCAACAACGATTTTGGCGTTTCAACATTTCAAAACATTTTCCGAGCGTTTGAAAGATATGCCGTGCAAGGTTGAATACATTTCACGTTTTCGCTCAACCAAAGAAAAGACGCGGATTTTGAAAGAACTCAGCGAAGGAAAAATTGATGTGTTGATTGGCACACATCGCATCGCTGGAAAAGATGTTGTGTTCAAAGATTTGGGGTTGTTGATTGTTGACGAGGAACAAAAATTTGGTGTGGCGATGAAGGAAAAACTGAAGACGATGAAGGTGAATGTGGACACGCTTGCACTCTCTGCAACGCCCATTCCGCGCACACTTCAGTTCTCGTTGATGGGTGCAAGAGACATGTCAATTATCAGCACGCCACCGCCCAATCGTTTTCCGGTTGAAACGGAAATTCACGTGTTTGATGAGGACATAATTCGCGATGCAATTGTTCATGAATTGAGTCGTGGCGGACAAGTTTTTTTCGTGCATAGTCGTGTGCAAAACATTATGGATATTGCAGGTTTGGTGCAACGTTTGGTGCCTGACGCCCGCATTGGCGTAGGGCATGGGCAAATGGACGGCAATAAACTTGAAGATGTGATGATCAAATTTATCGATGGCGAATTGGATGTTTTGGTGGCAACAAAAATCGTTGAAAACGGTTTGGATATTCCGAATGCAAACACGATTATCATCAATGAAGCGCAGGCTTATGGCTTGAGCGAATTGCACCAATTGCGCGGTAGGGTAGGGCGTTCGAACAAAAAATCGTATTGTTATTTGGTTTCCCCGCCGTCGTATATGTTGAGCGATGAGGCGAAAAAACGCTTGCGTGCGATTGAAGAATTTTCAGAAATTGGAAGCGGTTTTAATATCGCCATGCGCGACTTGGATATTCGTGGTGCGGGCAATGTGTTGGGTGCTGAACAAAGCGGTTTTATTAGTGATATCGGGTTTGACACCTATCATAAAATTTTGGACGAAGCCATTCAAGAATTGAAAGAAAACGAGTTCAAAGATGTGTATCAAACCGACGAAAAAACGGAAATATTGGCATCAAAAGATTGCACAATCGAAACCGATTTAGAATTATTATTGCCCGACGATTATGTAAACAGCGTCGCCGAAAGGCTCAGTCTTTACAAGCAGTTGAACGCTTTGGACAGCGATGAGGAAATTGCAACATTTAAACTACAACTGCAAGACCGTTTCGGAAAACTTCCACCGCAAACGGAAGAACTTTTAGAGACCATAAAAATGCGACGCTTGGCGAAACAAATTGGTTTGGAAAAAGCGGTTTTGAAACGTCAAAAATTTGTGGGTACATTTATTTCTAATCCGAATTCCACGTTCTTTCAATCGTCAACATTTGAGAAGGTTTTGGACTTTGTGAAAAACAATCCAAACGCTTGTGAATTCAAGGAAATTCACGAGAAATTGACAATCTCTTTTTCGAACGTCAAAAGAATTTCAGAGGTTTGTCATTTATTGGAAAAAATCAAAACCCAAACCTCACCTTAATCCCAAACGAGCGAGGCACTAAGCGGTCGATGCGTCCGGTGTAAGAAGATATTGCGGGAAACTCTAAATTGTTGGGATCGCGATGAATCATGTTCGGATTTGGGTTTCTCAAAACACTGCTTCCAAGATTCATAAAGCCCGCCAAATGCAAGGTTCGGTCGTTTTGAAACGTTCGAATATAACCAAATTCCACCGTCAATAGAATGGATAACCAAAGATTGACAGGTCCGCGAAAATCAGTGTTTTGGAATGTTGAAAAACCTAATGACGGTACAGAATCCAAGTATTGATTCGCATAATAACTAAAACCTGTTGTTCGAATAAAATCAATATGACCGCTGTATGTTGCCCAAACAGGAAAGCCAAACCTCGCACCACCTGTAACGAAAAGCGCATTTTCATCACTCAAATGGAATCTTGTGCGCGTCATAATCGGCACATAAAGAAAGACTGAATTTAGGGATTGGCTAACGCCACGCGCTTCGACAAAATACACCATCCGACCATCACCAAACTGCCCGAATGCAGGGCTGTTAAAAGGAATCGTGTCAAAAAAACCTTCCGTAGAACCTAAGCGTGCAGCGTAAGACGTAACCTCCAAACCTGTAATAAATGCAAAGCGACGGTTGATGTTAAACGCATACATAAAACTCAGATTTCCACCAAAACGAAACATCGAATTTTCGTGATGAAGCCCCGAATGCCCAAAGCCCAGACCTATCGCAAATTCGTGTCGATTTTCATAAAAAACAAAATCTAATTCTTCCCCTTCGGCTGCAAAAAGTCGAACAGAAAAAAAGATTAATGTTATTAGAAAAAAGATTTTTTTCATTGCCGTTTTTTTATTGTTTAATAACTACTGCCGTTTGTCCGTCTTGACGAACGATATATGTACCTGGCTGAAGTCCAGAAAGATTGAGCTCAGTCTGATCGCCAGTTGGATAAACTATTTTGACAAGTCTTCCGCAAACCGTGAACACTTCGATGCGTGATGGCGCTTGTGGATTTGCTGAAAGTACTGTCAACTCACCATGTGTCGGATTCGGGAACACATGCAAATTCATAACTTCGATATCCCACGATCTCGGACAAACACGATTTATCGTGCCATCGAGATGCGTAACATGTACAGAAAAACGTGAATTACCAACGGATTGATCTCTGCCAAGATACAAAACACCTCTGTTTTGACCATACAACATTTGCCCATCTCTAAACCACTGATAACCGTTCTCTAAAAAGAACTGTCCGCCGTGGATATCCGGTCTGTTTACAACCGTCAACACATTTGGATATGGCCTAATAATACGAATGCTATCGTACGGTGTGTGAACGATGAAACGATAGATTTGATAGTGGTTGAGTTCATTGAAAACGGTCAGTTCAAAATTACTGACAAGGCCTTCCCATCCAATATAACTGTGGTGCAACACTTCGGATGCAGATGCTCGGTAAGTATGCATCGAAAGTCTGTAATTGGCTTCAAACGTGAAGTTCATGCGATTGCCATTGCCGCAAGGCAAGAATATGATATACTCAAACACATACGGACTAAATTCAGGATACATAAACGCACCTTCTGTGATAAGCAGCGTGTCGAGGAAAGGCTCTGGAACAATTTGCCATCTGAAAATCGGAAGAACGCTGTAATAATCAAAGCCCCAAACGTTTTCGAAATCCCAAATATTGTTATGCCAGTAGTCAGAATTTGTGAAAAAGTTTACATCACTAAACGCTTCCAAAATTGTGTCTCTATAACCGTCGTTGTAGCCAGATCTGCCGAGTAAAGTTAGTGTTGAACTTATAAAATTATTTGAAAACTGCGTAGTTGATTCAAAGTAATGTCCGACAAGTCTTCCAGCGGTTTGTCTGCCTTCTGCTTGACGTGTTTTTATGCTACTGCTTGCAACAAACGTATTGCGAATTTCTGCATTTTCAAAACGGATATAACCCACCAAACCGCCTACAGACACGTAGCCATCCACGTTTCCAGAAGCATAACTGTGCGTTATCGAGCCACCAAAATACATCGTGCCAACTAAGCCACCAACATGTCTGCTTGCCCCGTAAACATTGGCTTTTGAGTAACAATTTGTGATATGACTGTTCGCAAGTTTTCCAGCCAAACCGCCAACAAAAAGTTGTCCAACAACCTTGCCTTCCGTAGAAACTTGTTCGATTCTGTTGTTCCAATGCGCCGATCCAACTAAGATTCCCGTAAAGTTGTCGCCTCGCACGCTGTCGCCTTCAGCAACAACAACAGCAAGACTATCGATAGTGGCATTTTCAATAATTCCAAAAAGTCCGATGAAAAAGTTTTCCGGACGGAGCTCGTCATCGCAATATCTGTTGATGCGCAAGCCCGAAATCGTACGTCTTCCACCGTGGAAATGTCCTTGGAACGCATGACGGCGATTGCCTTTGATATCAAGTGCACGACCAATCGGCAACCAACCTTGCGGATTTCCGCTGAGGAAGTCCGTAAGGTCAATGTTGTTCATCAAGCGGAAATGTTGTCCGCGCGTCCAGTTTGCGTTTGCTCGACTTTCATTCACAAGCACAGCCAACGCGTGCAACTCCTCTGCAGTTCTAATCTGCCAAGGATTGCTTTCCGAGCCACTGCCCAGCATCCCGTGAGGAGGCCACGTTTGGGCATACCCCACACCGCCGCAAAGTAATGCGAAGATGAGAAGCAGTTTTGTGATATGTCGTTTTATGTCAAACATTTTTTTTATTAGGATTGGTTTTAGGGTTGTGATGGTGGTAAAGGTGGTACTGGTGGTACATTTCTAACGTGGCCTATTCTGCCTAAAGTTGCTGCAGGTAGGATAACCACAGATTCTATGCTACTGTAAGTGATTGCGTTGTTGTATGTCCCAAAAACTCTAAAGTGTTTGATGGGTATTCTTGGATTTGGAATTATTGTAAAAGGTTCTCGCATGGTGTTGAATGTTGCACCTATTTGTTGGATTTGATTGCCTAAGGAATCGACTCGCCAGAGTTGAAGGTTTTCTATGTTGGCTTGCTGTACCACGATGTGAATTGTGTCGTTTGGACAAACGGTATCTTGTGTGATGGTTAGAGTTAAGGTTTTGGTTTGTCCGCCACCCGATCCAACTTCTACAGAACCACCACCCGGTAGTTCGATAGGAGGGGATTCTGTCGATCCATCGGGATTAATAACGATGATAATCGTGTCAGGAATAACCACACAACCAGCTGCTGTTACAGTTGCTGGGGCTAAACAAGGCGCTGTAGGATCGTTGTTGACGACAAAAGCTGTATCAACAACCGAATTCGAAATGTTTTGATCAGCACCTCCAGTAATTTCATTACCATCTTCCCAGTCGTTTGCGTTGGTATTTCCAGAGATGATTGAGTTGTCAACGTGTATGCTATTTCCGTCGCCGCCTGCAACTGCACCTCCACCCGATGCCCATCCTCCAGTGCCAGCGTTTCCGGCGATTGTAGAGTATGAGATACGAAGTGTGTTGCCAGAACCAGACAAGTAAAATCCTGCGCCTCCACCAACGGCTGTGTTTCCAGTGATGTTGCAACGCTCTAAGATTACCGTTGCACCACCAGAGATAAATATCGCACCGCCAAGTCCTGAACCACAAACAGCATTGTTAAAAATGTTGGTTCGTTCGAGGGTCAATCGTCCTCCACTCACCCAAAACGCACCGCCGTTTTCTGTGTTTGGTGGCGGATCTGGACATCCGTTGTTGAAAATTCTGCTGTCGCTGATATGTACTGTGCTGTTTGTCAAGTGAAATGCACCTCCATTTTGTGCTGTTGAATTGTGAATATCGCTATGCCTTATCGTGATATAAGCACCAGTCGCAAATATCGCACCGCCTCGGTTGCCTGCTTGTGCTGAAATGTTGCTGTTGTCTATTTCCAATCGAACAATATTGCTTCCTGAACTTATCGCGCGTATCGCACCACCATCTGTCCATACGCCTGTTCGGGCACTGGTCATCGTGATGTTTTGAATGCGTGTGATGTGATTAGGATTTGCACTTCCAGCGACATCAAACAAACGTCCGCCGCCTTGAGCGGTCAGATGCAAATGCGCTTGTCCGCCAACACCAATGAGGGAAACGCCTGCAGGTAGTGTAAACGCAGGAATATCCCAACCAACAACATTGACATTAAATGTCCCTGCTTGGATGAATATCGTATCGCCAGGTTGTGATGCTGTAATAGCCGTACCGAGCTGTTCAACAGTTGTTACAGGATTCGGACTCAAAACCCTCGCTTGTACTTCAGCGTATGATAATCCCAATGCTACAACAAATGCAACAGTGCGTAAGATTTTATATGTTTCAATGCGTGATAGCATAGCTTTTTATTAGTTTACGGCGATGAGCCTGTTATTGTTACAGTAATCGTGTCGGTAAATACACACCCGTGCATATCTTCGACGCGTACTTTGAATAGTCCCGGATGTTCAAAACGCTCTATGGCGTTGCCATCCTCATCAAACCAACGAATGGAATTGTACAACCTTCGACTTATCGGAAGGACATCGTTCGGATTTACACCCGGACTAACAGCGATGCTCGGTTTCCCAAAACTGAATTGTCGTCCGCGCAAATCCACGTAGATATGTAGCGTATCGCTTTTACATTCTGGAGGAATCTCGATATAAGCAAGCCCCATTTCGGCTTTTATCCAATCCACTGCTGGAATTTCTTGAACAGAAAATCTTGCCAAACCTTGTTGCATGCCCCATTGCACCACAATGCTGTCGTTTCGTTCAGAGCAAATCACTTCTCCACCCCTCACAAAAAAGCGGAACGAGGACGCAGTATCGCCACTTACGGCAAATACCGACCTGCCTCCGATACACGCTTGGATCGGCGGGGACGACTGTGCTTGCACTTTGGGAATGACCCACAAAGAACTCACAGCCAAAAGGAGTGATATGTAGAATTTACGATGCAACTGTTTGGTATATTGACTTTTGTATTCGCACATGCTTCGCGCACGTGTGCATAGCGCACACACGCCCGCCCGCGCGTATATATACAGGCATAAAATTTCTTGTATGCCAATCAATTAGCACTTCTCTATAAGGAGCAGAAATACATAATTTTGATTGCACCGTAAGGGCGAGGCATGCCTCGCCCCTACAGGCAAATCATTATATATTCTTTTCCCTTAAAAAAGAAACACTATACTATGTTGCGTAGTTCAAACTACGGAGCAACAACACCTTGTAGGTTGCTAACGTGCTCGATAACTGTGCTTGTTGGTGTTGGAACAACAGCAAATACAGCTTGTACATTTGCAGGTCTGAATACATAATCGCCAGTAAACGACTTACGACTGATTTGGTCGCTTACGCCGAGAACTTGCACGCGGTAAACATAACCTGCCTCTACTGGAATTTCGATAGAGATAACATCTTCACCTGTCGCTCCTGGCCCGTAAAAAGCCTCTGCTGTTGCAAACGCGGTGTTTGCCATCGTAAAGAAAACAGGGCTAGACATTGCTGTACCACCAGCGTTAGAAACAACTGGAGTTTCTGGACCTCCACCATCAATCGAACGTCTTGTGATTTGGTATCTCAACTGCTTTTGACCAATTCCTACTGCAACAAACGATACAGTATGCACCGCTGTTGTACAATGACGAATTACATCGTGACCAACAATCGTGGCTGGCGCAGTTCGAACAGATGGCTCTGGAAGTACATACACTCTTTTAGTGCTGACAGCAGGAGTACAAGCATCTGCACCACTAATTTGAATGCGATTTGTTAACCGTAGTTCAAAATCACCTACTGTAGACCAAGTAACAAAAATCTGCTCCTGGTTGTTAGTTGCAGAAGGACCATCTAGCCAAGATGTAGGCATTGGGTTCATTTGGCGTGTAGCCCAACTTGCAACACTGGTAACATTTGCAAGGTTCAAGCCCCAAGCAATTGCCGTGTCTCTCCAAGCAGTAAAACTCACTTGGTCGAGGTCTGTCGCATAAGGCATTGTAGAACCGACAGTTACAAAGTCAACTTGCATCGTGTCTGACTCGGTTACGATTGTTGGTGAATTCGCACCAGGCGCAATCGTGATTGTTTGTGCGCTCGCAAAAAATGCAAAGCTTGCTAAGCCCAAAATAAGGGCTGTTTTGAAAATTGTTTTCATTGTGTTTAAATTTTTAAGGGTTTTTTGTAATTTTTTTTTAATTTCTTTTGTTTTTTTTTTGTTAATGATTCGTTTTTAGATGTTTATATTATGATAGAGTTCCAATTTGCGAGCATCAGAAAAGACTCACAATTAGATGATTAAGCGTTGTTTACAAGTTGAAGTGTTGTTGAGTTTAATGAGATAGTTTATGTTCCATATATAGCTTAAGTTAGTTAATTAGCGTGCTTTTGAAGAAGGTACATTACACAAAGTTACGAAAAAAAAACGAGAAAAGCAAATTTTTTTTACTATTTACCGACACATTGGCAGTTTTTTAGTTTGGAACGGTATTTGCATGTTGTAAAGTATGATGAACATACGAAACCCACAGCAAAACGATGGTAAAGCGTTGGAAAGATACGCAAAAAACCTCAATCAACTTGCTCAAAGTGGCAAGTTAGACCCCGTTATTGGTCGCGATGACGA
>Ga0209755_10009786_pt1 | contig 10113 bp, 5 predicted proteins | sample TergutCo191P1_FD_187301 | JGI IMG/M metagenome (GOLD analysis project Ga0209755, IMG submission 187301) | Cornitermes sp. P1 segment gut microbial communities from Petit-Saut dam, French Guiana - Co191P1 (SPAdes) (version 2) | ecosystem: Host-associated > Arthropoda: Insects > Digestive system >...
CTTAACACCATCACTAAATTATTGGATAGACAGTTTGACACCACACAGGGACTTGAGAATTTTCCTTCACCATTTTGTTCAGAATGCATCCGATACTCGCCCAACATTTTACACATGGTGACCACAATTCCTACTCCAAGAGTACACAAGTAAGACCATTTGCCTTATCCTGTTTCTACATTCAGAATGTGTGAAATTTAACTCCATATTCCGCATTTACATATTCTCTAGGCATTATTAAGTATGTTGTGTTGTACCATTTAAGGTTACAGTTTGGAGGAGCATTCTGCACAGCCCATTCCAGCCTGTGCACACTGTAACTGTTGGTGATGAAAAATTTTAGTTTCACTATGCAGTGGCAGACCTTTCAAAATGTTCAGAAAAGTTCATATTCAATTTACCATTTTTTAAAAAGACATCTTGAGTGTGAATTTTTGATTCAAAGTGTTTTTTTGATGTGTGAAACTGCTATTCCATCCTCATTTTACCTACTGACAGATGGGTTTTCAATAAATTTCTGCCCAAATCTGGATGTTTATTTTTACCAGTTTGAATACACAGATGTTAGGTGGTATTATCAAGTTAGTCAACAACAGCAACTACTACTACTACTACTACTACTACTACTAATATGACTACTGATACTGCTACTACTACTACCATGACCACCACCACTGCTACTACCACTACAACCACCACCATCACCCACCACCCACCACCACTACTACTACTACTACTACCACAGCAACAGAAATCCACTACATTGTGAGTACTGAGAAAACAGATGAAGGTGTCAGATTGCGGTGGTGCTTGTATATCTTGTGTTGACTTGATTGTTTTACAACTGCAGTAGTATGGTATTCTTAGTCCTAAAATTATTTTGTATAAAGCTGTACTCATTACATCTTTAAGTTACAAATGCATGGAAAACCAGAATTTCATTCCAAAGGTTTTTACAGTTTTAATAACTAAGTGTTAAATAAATAAATTTGGAAATAATTTAATATCATTTAAAATCATACATATTAGTGAAGATTATTTTTGCTGCAAATATTTATCATACAACAATTAAAAAGGACAGACGAGTGTATTATTAAAGTATAACAAAGTTATACTTTTAATGTCTAAAAACCTGAGAGTTTCATGCCACTGCAGGTAATTCACTACTGAAATATATCACTTCACTGTTTACAGTTTCAGCCCCATATCCTTCCAGGTCCCATTCTCCATTTTCAGATCAGCTTTCATTGCACTTAGGTAACATATGTAGAACAACCAGTACTCTGTTGACCATGCTTGGATGACCTCTGATTTGTGGGTATGTTTCTCACTTTGAGAGTGCTTTGTCAGCTGTACCAATAATACGGCATAAGAGAATGCAAAATATACACCAGCATCTGCCTCAAGAAACTAAGGAAACTTACTTAAAGATCCATTTTTTCAGGCCAAGATTTAAAACAAAAAAATCTTGAAAGCACAACATATGTTACAATAATTATACCACAAAATACTTCCCAAGATTTCTGCCATGGAAACATGAAAATTTGTATATGGTGGAAATTCTGAACAAGTGCCCTTCAAGGTTAATGGAATTCGGTGGCTAATTTATTCTGACTGGTATTTCACTGGGCATATTCTTGAAGACATTAAACACCATCCACGCAAGTCAAAAGAAAAATGCCAAACTGATGCTCTTATTAAAACGAAATTTTTATAGTCTTGTGAGTGGTGCTGGAAAAAAAAGTTTATGAGTCTTTGTTCATATACAATGGTCCTGTTAGTCATTACATATTTTATACCATAGATGTCACTGGTATTTTTAGGCACTTTTGCAGAATTGCAAAAAGCAGCTATTAGCTTTGTCATGTCTGTCCGTCTGTTGATCCATATGTAACAACTCGGCTCACATCTGGCAGATTTTCATGAAATTCAATATTTGAGTACTACATGAAAATCTGTCAAAAAAAATTCAAGTTTCATTAAAATCCGACAAGAATAACAGGTACTTCACATGAAGACCAATATACACTTTTGATCTTATCTCACTCAGTTCTTCTCAGAATGAGACATCTTTCAGACAAAACTTTCAGAGAAAAGCAAACACACATTTTATGTTCAATAACTTGTCTTTGAAAATTGTGTCATTTATGAGATAATGTTGAAAAATGCTGTAGCGCTGCAGAGGCCACAGATGACAACATGTGCATGCGCAATGCATGAGGGCTACCTAAAGCTACAAATACACACACACACACACATGTTGTGTAATACTTATGGCTTTTCCACTGCAACAATGATTGCATGTATGCACCTCAGTGTTATATTATAAGTACATGGCCTTTCTTGTTTGTTTTATACTAATTTGCTCTATGAAAACAGTCTTCATTTTTCTGAAATATTACATTAAACAATCAGGTCATTTCATTAAGGTCCACAGTCAGTTCAATTAATTTATTTGCCACATTACAAAACTATTTTGAACCCTACATTTCTTACAAGCTTCTGCATTTATTTACACTACTGACTCCACAGGTTATTAAAAAATATTACAAAGAATATCACTTGCATGACATTGTCGGTTGCACCACTACCAGCTGACAGATAGTTTTCTGCTTTGCATGTATTATTACAACACAACCAAACATTAAGTAACAACTGAAATATAAAAATGTGTAAAAAGAGAGTAGGTTTATATGGTTGTCATTAGTTTATCATACTGCAATACTTGTGAATATAAAAAACATACTTTAAATACAAGATAAGCCTACTCATTAAAACAGAAATAATTCTACATAATATGCTCAAGTAATACAGACCAATATAAGACAGTGGGTCATATTTTGTACATAACGTTTCCACATTTTCTACAGCAATCTTCTTTAGCAACCACAAATCAAATTTTAGAACCATCTCTCTTCAAAAAGACACTCTTTTTCTTTTCTCTTGGCATTTTCAGCCAATTTTTATGATGTCTTCGAGGTTCTTCTTATTCAAATAAGCAGAATTGAAATGTTATCACCTCATACTCTCTGAACTTTCAAATTAATATTACCATTGAATATACAGAGAGGTTATATACTGTCATAAAAATGCATTACCTATTCAGAAGCATGTAACTGTCACATGTATCAGTTAAAATGGTTCTACACACTTTTCTATGCTGTAGTTCTAATTTCTTTGGACAGTTATCAACCGGGATTGAAGATATTCTTCTGGCACAATTTTGTTCCTGAAAACTAAACATCATAAATGTTGGCAAACCTTAAAATGCAAAGTAAAACATAGAGAATGATTAGCATAAACAATATGAAATCTGAGAATAATAACTTGCTTTTGTAATCAAGATCTAATTTTTGGAAAGTGACAGGCTGATGTCATATAGCCAATGGCATTACTTTTAAAATTTACAAATATCTGCATGTACCAACAATTTATAATATACACGTGTTCTGTTTAATTCAAGTCTCACTTGGGAAATGTAACTTAACACATGATAGAAACTGCTACAAAAAAATCCAGTTTTCAAATAAAAGTAATAAAACTAGTATTATAAAAGAGGAAAGTTGTTTCATTTCAAACCAGCACCAGATCAACAGTTTTATTTCAGATATATTAGCAATCCTAAATATAATTATTTAATTTGGTCACTCTTCTAATAACACCAAATTATTGCAATAGTATTTTGCTGACTGCTTACAAAGAAGTTTTCAGAGGAACTCACTGCCAAGTCCACATGACACAAACAGTTGTCTTGTGTATGGTTTCGAACTGGACATCCAATCATAAGGTGAATGATCCCTGTTGTGTTTTATGTTTTAATAAACAGCAGACATCCACTGTTTCGAATTTTCTGTCTGGGAAATTAAGTCAGAAAATACTGGACATATAAATCCATGTAACTTTTTTCTTTCCCTGAGAAATTTTTATAAAGCATGTCTGGTATATCTGTTGAAACAATCTGGCAATCTTATTAAAAGAGGAAGGAAAATATGTTACTGTATTATGTAGAGAAAGTACATGGCAATGTAGCATTATAAGATGAATTATATTGCAGAAGTTCTGTAATTATGAATTTTGTTATACATTGTACGTTACATTTCATAAAGAAGAATGCTACAGGGTCACTTTCACACAATATATAATGTTGAAGAGTAATCCACCTTATATTAAATCCTGAACAAATGAATGACTGGACTTACATGTACACCTAAAATTATTTAAAATACTTTATCTCACTCCCTGGTAATCTTTAAGCAAGTTAGTCACTTTAATATACTGTCATAGTGCAAGCAATGATGGAGTTTTGTCACTACATGTAACTTTGTATTTAATGAAATAACTTTGCAAGTGTAAATTTTCATATGAAGTTACTTCACACTGAAGTAGTACAGTTCCAAAATTGCACTGCTGTAAATAAAAGACTTAGCTTGTGATATGCTGTTCATATATATGAAGTAAAAAACTAATGTAAATAAATGTGTGTGTGCTTAGTAATTCTGAGTATCAATATTTAATTTTCTACTTGAATGTATAGTTACAAATAATCCTTTTAATTTATCCGTATTTTGAAATAGGCGTTAACGCTGTGTAAGGTCAATAATATTCAGGTGCAATTTACTGCACCCATGTACAGTATAGTACAGTTTGCACTATTTATTTCAGTAGTACTCAGCTGATTTATGATGTACATCATATTTACTCACAACTGTGCAACAGTAATATTCAAATGGCTATTGTTGTACACTTTAAGTTTGGTGTGAAAAATGTGTGGTGTAGTAGTCTATAATATACATTTTATTATATTTAGAGATTTTATTATATTTAGAAATTGTATAATTCAACATAAAGCATTAGGAGTTTTAACATTTGAATATATTTCTTACAGCCATTTTTTAAATGATGGAAGAACAACAGACCAAATTGCCAAATGTTTAAGTGTCAGCTGAGTACTGCTGGTGTAGGCTGCAGAATGGCTCATTCCATCAGTGTAACACATGCAATGCATGCTAAAATCATACCAATGTTTCATTACACTCCACTGTCATTTTTAAAGATATCAAATTTCTACATGCTAATTGAAGTTACATTTTTTTACTCTTCTGTACATTACTAAATAGACTTAACATCACAAACAAATGTGAAACTGTTACTTGGAAACTACAGAAAAGGTGTCGTGCTTTAATGGGAATACACCGTGTTTCATGGCAAAAAGTTTCAATTTGAATGAACACACACTGTAAAATATTGTTTGGATACATTACATATTTCAATAAAATTGTCCTCTCTCTTCACTTGTTGTAAGGTAAAAAACATTAGGTTATAATAAGTTCAATTGTAGTAAAGGCAGTTTTAAGCAGTGACAAAATACCACTACTGTAAAAACTAATGTTTTTATTGAACAACTAGTGAATAAACATTTTTGTGGCATTAAATTATGTAAAGTACTTTATTTTATAAGAGTATATGTGAAGATGTTATATCACACAGTAGTGACGTGACTTAATAATTCGACAGTGCATAGTGCTTTGTTTTTTATGAAGGCCAGTTTTCCTTCATTTTTATTTTTGTTGGCGCACAATTATATAAACCCCATTATAAACCTTTATTACCTGACACAGTCGAAACTTTATTTGCATTCAGGTGTAGATGTTATACCTACTTGCACCCTTTCAGTCTTTCAAAATTTAAATTATTGGAAACATGAGTGAATTACATGACTGTGCATCTGCATCAGAATACTGATTTATTTCTTTTGTTTCAGTATACAATGAGCATGAGATTCGGTGGTTTTCTGAAATAGAAACAATTTTGTCTCAGGCACTGCAATATTTTAATAATTTACATTTAAACAGACTTAGAAAACAGTGCAACAAAATTGCAGTTTGAACAGAAATGTTTAATAAAACACAGCCAACCCTGGGGACTACACAGCCCTTGTCTCTAACAATATTAGTTGATTCTGACAAAGATGTTTGAAATAATAACTAGTAATTACCTTTGCATACTACTTCAGTTCCAAAGAAATGTAACAAAGCCACTTGTCCCTATCTAAACATCTGAACAGAAAATATGAATATCATAACTCAATGGAAAATTTTACTTCAGTTAAAACGCACCCTTTTCACTGAAGACATATTTGAATTTATTCAAGATTTGCACCTGTCACTTAATTACTTAGTTACATACATACACACATAAGCTACATTAGCTTTCGTGAATTTGTCCATGAATGAATCACTACTGTATTGGTGTATATGGATTCATCTCATTTCTGTACAATCTAAAGCAATGAGACATTCTGGATGGTGCATGTATGTTATATTGCACACAGCTGTATTGTGATTGTGTACATACACCCATAATTTACAAGAATTTTTAAGTTCCATAGTGATTGTAATAAGGTTTTCACCTTCTTTGATTACCGTAAGTTTTGTTGTTGAACAGTAATTACAATAATTTTAGATGTAGTGTAAATTAGTGGTTCCCCTTATGCACAGACCACCATTGTTTTAATAATCTGAAACACATGCAAGACAGAAAGAATCAATGCACCTGTAATTAATGATTACTTCAGACATGCTGCAGAGTACCTGCACCACTTCAATTTCTACAGGACTACAAATGGTGCTCACATTAGTACTCCTAATACATTCACATAAACATAGTTTCTGCACATTTCCTAAAACTAGTTATCTTCTTATATTCCAAGATTTAATATATTCTAAAAGTGCACTTACATTTCAATTACTCTGCATATTAAATATATATTATGTGATTTGTAGCAAAAACAACAACACTTTAATAGCAATGGGTTTTGAAAAGAAAGACAGCTGCATGCATTCAGAGTGACACAAAGTGTGCAGTCCCCATCAATTACAATTAAAAGACTGAGTAACAAATATGGAAGAATTATCTGGATCAAATTACATTCTAATGTTACTTGGACTAACAAACCAGATATTTTAATTAAATGCAATGTCTGATCTGCATGAAATTACCTTAATCATTTTAATATTAGCAATACCAAATGCCAGAATTGAACACAAAATGACATGCATAAAGAAAAATGAAGTTGCACTTTTGTATGAAATAATCAGAAGTTTGTCAGGCACAAACAGTATGAGTCTGATGTAATAGCATGTATACGCTTTATATATAAATGGTGGTCTGTGTATACAAGATTGTCACCAAAACACAGTGTAAATTTGTACAGAATGATATAACAGTATGAAGGGACCATGCCTCTTATCACTGCGGTGATACCAGCTGAACGGGATCATAGCTTTAGACAAACACAAATGTACAGCAGCAAATTTTATCTGCACACTTTGAATCACATCTAGCTGCATTGTGCTTTGTGACTTTGTATTTTTACCCATTTTTCAGCTCAACAGAATGTTCAATTATGATTCAATTAACGTTACTGTACTTTCCCACCACACAAATATATACAAGTCAACACATTATTAATAGGCCTATAAACATAAATTCAGTTTATGTTTGTGTTGTATGCAGTGAACTTCTACAATGATTATTTAACTGTATATCATATTTAATGGAATTCCTATCGCGCTATATGTTACTGTGTTAAACTTGTATTTAAATATAGCCACAGGGCTTTGTTTCATGTGATTTTACTCTCCTACAGCAAGACCATTATGAGGGTGCTCCAATTTGCTAATATGACCATTTCATAACCTTCCAAAATGGTGTGTACTTGATAACAGAATATATCACACAGTGTTGTAAAATATTCCATACTAATGTTGCTGGACATTGTTTCATTTACTTGATTGTATCTGTCTTCATCACTGTACCTGACACACTAATTATGCTGATCTTCATGCCACTTACCACAAGTTATTATCTGCCCAATACATAAGTGAGTGGAAAGTGGAAGGAATTCAGTTCATAATCTTAAACCCTTTCCAGCTACTAAGCCAGTGAGGCCATACTCTGCTACACATGAGACGTGATGCTCAGAAGCTGAATTCTACATAACACATTTCACATAAGGTATGACATAATAGAGCAAAGTATTTATCATGATATGCAGTGTTGTTAAATTTGTATGCAACAGCTTGCAAATTCTTGCATACCATATATCGCTAGGAATGGTAGCAAGGGAGTTGATAGTGGGTACACTATTTACACGTGAACATCTCACAAGTGACAGAGACGCTGTGACAAAGACGGTCTCTATGTCATACTTACTTTTAATATTCATGTGTCAGTAAGTATTAATGATGTGACTTGAAAGAGAATGACCAACTGAATGTTCCACTTACAGGGTGCAGGAAACACCTGCAAATAGCGTTTGCAGGTGGGTACTAGTACTTATACAGTTCGTTCACAATGCAGAGATAAAATATTTTAGAAGAGGTGTTTCCATCAAGTTAAATCACTAATTCTTCAACCACAGGAATGATCATGCTTTTCTGATGATAGTGATAAAGTCATCGGTAGTGAATTTTCACACATCACTGGTATCACTATGATTATAAAATACCAAAAATTAAAATACCATACACCATGGCAGGGGATTCTAGGTATTAAAATGCAAGTTAAATAAAAGATGTGGTTCTGAACAGAACTAGATTACTTCACAAAGTTAAGTGGTGTAACATACAAAACACATTATGTATTTTCTTCACCTTCAGTAAATCTTAATTGAAAATCATATCATTACATAGCAAGAAATACTAGGAAGAACTTGTGATGTATACATTCCTTCAGATTCGTCACTTTGTAAACAAGAAAGAACTATAAATAAATTATTATACAATTTAATGGTCCATTCATGTGAGTAGTTTCTGCTTTTACTGTCTGACTACATTAGGTGAGATCTCAGTTTCTTATAACTGTAACTACAGACATCAACTGTATTCTGGGACATGAAGCCATTAAATTTGATAGATTGACACTAATGTTCCATAAGAACATTCTGCTTCCATCTTCATGGTAGCAGAGGACAATGAAGATGGAACAGCCAAGTTTCTCTGAAACATTAGTACCTATCTATCAAAACACTTGTACCTATCTGCCAAAATATATGGCGTTACATCCTAAATCACAGTGATATGATTACATAACTTTGTCACATATAACCTCCAAGGTTCACACCACTACCATTCTGTTCATACCTGTTCAACTAACTTCTCATCAGAGGTTGCACACAGGGCTATCTTATAGTCCATATGCGCTCAAAGTTTTGCATGCTCCAGTGGTTCATTAGTTATTTCCATCATACTGAAAGATAAGTACAGCTATTGTGCAGCTGCCATGTCATACATTGTATAAAGAGTTACTTAAACAGAAGACTTTTTTTTTAAATCTCTTATATCAAAAAATTTCAGACCCCTGTACCAAATGGTACAAGTGTTGCTCCAACCTCAGAAGAAAACATGGCCATGTTAGTGCTAGTGGTTGTGGAAAATTAAACAGTATGTATAAATTTTAAGTAGCCTACACTTCAAATCAATAACTGTAGCACAAATACATCAGTCTCACCCTAGAATCAGTCTTGGGCTTCAATAAATGCCTACACATCTGTAATTCTTGCTCTAACTAGTGAACATAGCAATCTAAAAACTGCAAATAAATTATTATTTATAAATAATGAAGCAATCAAAACACATATCCACAATTCCCAAGAATAATCACGGTGAGACTTCACATTTACTTTTACACTCCTCAAAACACGACAATGTCAGTTCTGTCACAGGTCGTGTACTTTGTACTGTGCTGGTTATCTTCTACCATTCAATCTCACCAGGAATATATTTGTCAATAAGAGACTGATAATATGGCATGAGGGACTCAATATCAGGCACATCCACACTCTTCGTGTACAGATCATATTTACTGCAAAAAATGCAGGGAAAGAACATTAGATTAATACAATTATCCTTCATAAGGATGACAGTTCAAACATATTCCTCCAACAAACTTCTCCACTTATTACTTCATCATTTCAACTGAATTTTGTGCATTCTCTGATTACAAGAAGACATCCTAAGTACACAAATTTTAGAGACTGTCTATATATATATATATATATCTTTGTCAAAATATGTCAAAAATAACCTCAGCGTAATATTACAACCTCACTGT
>Ga0209755_10009787_pt1 | contig 10113 bp, 6 predicted proteins | sample TergutCo191P1_FD_187301 | JGI IMG/M metagenome (GOLD analysis project Ga0209755, IMG submission 187301) | Cornitermes sp. P1 segment gut microbial communities from Petit-Saut dam, French Guiana - Co191P1 (SPAdes) (version 2) | ecosystem: Host-associated > Arthropoda: Insects > Digestive system >...
TACTACCATTTTTACTCAGTTTGTGCAGAGGTCATGATCCATTACCATGTTTTGGGAGTACAAGTTTTCACCACATCCGCTGTAAGACAACAAAATTGAAAGTTTTGTTACTCGAAGTGACTTTGGACACCTTTTGCGAAGTTCCCATTTCCCCCTCCTGCCAGAATGGTCACGAACTGCATAATACATTGTATAATATTTTGGTCCTTAAAAGCTGAACAGCTAGAAATACATGACGATTATTACATTTGTAAAAGTAATTTGTCAGTCAACAAAGCTGCAGAAATATATTTTCACATTTATAAGTCTTGTCTAGTGGTTTGGAGTTGTGCAAGCACTTGCATAGTTGTAAAAGAAGATTCATTGTGGGATGTTACACTGTGTTGCTTGGTAACTATTCATATTTAGCAGTTAGCATGGCATAACATCACAGAAGACTTGAATTTTCAGCAGCACCACTGTTAAAGTCTTAAATATTACAGGCCTGTGTATGTTGGTATTTTAGGAAACAAAATATGATTTCATTACATCATCTTCCAGATTTTGTAAGTAATGCTTGTGTAATTGCCCCCTTGTATATGTTTGGTCCTTGTTTAAGGGCTTGATTTTGAAAAAGAAGATTTAGAGGAAAAAACTATTGTAAAGAAGATTAGGGAAGTACCTACATTTAAAACTAAAAATATGAGGGAGTCATACTGCTGCAACCACAGTTTCATGGCAATGCCTTTAACTAGTTACAATCAAACCACACCATAATGCCACAGAACCCTACTGTAGTGTCATGTGACCAGTTGTCAGACACTAATTAGATGGTGGATGACAGTTTGAACAAGTGGTATGCAGAGCATGCCCGTTGAATCTTCAGTAAGAGGAAATGTATTGAAATCTTCTATGAACACATGTTGTAAAGGTTTTGACCAGTCATCTGCAGAATAGCAAAATTTGAGTTCTCAAAGGTAAGCCATTATTTAATTGCATGTGTAATGTGTATTTTATTTTTCTGTGTATGTTTCAAAAGACACAGAATCAAATAACACACATTTTATGACATAGGCATTGTACTTAACAGTGTTGAAGAATTTACTGATATTTATTTTAAATGTGATGTTTGATTAATTGTCTTTAATACTTGCCACAGTTATGAAGGTTATAGTATCAGGTTTGTTTGCAGACCCATTTTAATTTTTATGTTCCACGTTTTGGCTGCACACGACCTTGTCTCCTATTATAGCATTGTTCCTACAGACTTAAATGCTCCCTTTACCTCTTGTCCCATAATGGCATTGTTCTTATGGTATTAGCTGCTCTCTCTTAATTTTTTTCCCATTACAGCGTTGTTCCTATGGTATTAACTGCTCCCCTACCTTTCTCCTCATTGCAGTATTGTTCCTGTGGAATTAACTTCTCCCTGTATCTTCTCTCCCATTTATAGCTTATTTTCTATGGAATTGAATCCTTCTTGTAGTGTTGTTTTGCATAACATGTGTTCTTAAAACCAATTGATGTCATTAGGCAAGGTTTGCTTTGTATTGCCATATTCTTAATTTTGTATGACCATTGCTGCCATTTGTGGCCTGGAGTTCACAAGAATGGTGCCTTAAATTTCAGTAAGCTTTGCAACATATATACAGAAGTATATATGCATGTCACTAAATAAATAAACTAAATTGTTTCTGGTTTTCAGTAATATAATATGCGTATTAATAATAAGCATCAGGCATTACCTGTTGTCTGATAGGTGCCAGGTAATTTAACAGCTACCTAACCAAAATATGAGACAAAGGAAGCAGGTGCAGAAATAGTTTATAAAGAGGAAAATAGGGTTATGAAGAAATGGAAAGATGTGTATTCATCACATCAGAATAAGTCATCTACCAAGGACATGAGCTCCATATTTCCATGTGGTTACCCTGCTGCAAGATTGGAAGTGAGTGGAAGTGTAACGTACATGTTTTTATGCCCTATTTTTATGATTTTGTTCCTTTTCCCACCCCATGCCAGTGTTTCTTTTACATGGGTTTTTATCTGTGACATCCCAGAAGACAGTAATATATAATCATCATTGGTCGCATGTATTTCCTGCTCAGAATGGTCTTAAAACAGATTGTTTATTATCATAGCATTTCAACTTTGCTGTATATTATGCTATGCAGAAGGCCTAGGATAAGAGTGGGGACTGGTGTTGAAAGCAACACCAGATTAAGATCTTTGCTGATTAAGTTGTAGAGTAATAATAGAGAACACACTGTTTGATGCTAGGAAGGAAGTTTGACTGGAAGTTAGATGTTTCTCTGTAGTTGCCAGAATGTAGGACAAAATAATACGAACATGCATATCAATCGTTTTTACTCGGTGGCGTATTTAAAAGTAGACTATACTTTTCAGCTACAGGAGATGGTGCTGGAAGTCCCCCCCCCCTTCAAGTGTGTGGGAGGGTTGTTTTTGTTTTATGTTGCCCGCACATATAAAAGTGCAGGACAGGTCATTAGATTGTGTAGGCCACAGGCCCTTTGTCACCATGGAGTCTGCACTGAATTATGCATTCCATGGAGCCAGTGCTGTCTGGGGTGTGTGGAATGAAGCATTCTTAGTGGAAAAAGCAGTCCAGTTGTTTGCTTCACACCATCTGGGCAGAAAGTTTGCCCAGTATTTGCACACATACATGTTGTGTTGTGTCAAGAATGGGCCTGACTGTTTGATGACTTGACATGGTACCTCAGACTCTCTCCCCTTCTGATCATTGATAGTTTGTGGGTTTTCTCTGGCTTGTTACTGATTGTTCTGAGCCTTCACATATACAGTCAGATTTAATCAAGTCTTGTCTATCATGAAATATTGCAATGGTTCATCATCCATTAACCATACACATTAATGGCACAATCTTCTTTATGAGGTGTAACTTGCGAACCACCAACATATGATGGAGCTTCTAACATATAATTGTGCAGGACTCAAGATGTTCTCAGAGCATCAACTGGCTGTGACACGTCTCGTAGGCTACTTAGGGTTGTTTTTGTATGGTTGCTTGAATTGTGGCAGTGAGCTGCAGAGACTAAACAGGTCATTGCCTAACACATTCATTGTTTGACGCAGAGCCTCTTTCTCTTCACTTCATAAGTTTTAGATAGTGAGTTCACTTGGCAGAGGTGAGTTCACATATTTCTGCATAAATGCGCTACATATTTGCTTGTTTGATCTAATCAACATGCACGGTTCCACAATTGTGACATATGCAGGAATAGAAGAATCATTGTGAAAAAGGCACCATTATCATGCATGTGCAAACTAAAGAACTTAACAAGAGTGAATCAGGTGGTATGACAATAGTATGTTCATGCATCAGCTTCAGAAATACTGGTACATTCATAGTAGGAACACTGCAGTAGCCCTTCACAGATGCTGTGGTTCAAATTCCAGCTGCTGCCCAGGACAGAGGGCTTATACATTTATACAAGTATGGTATGCCACAGTCAGCAATAAGTGAACAATTAAAGGTCTGTGCAGTGCATCGAGTCCAGTATTAAGGGATATTGGACTGTTTAGGTACTCTTATATGTGGCACCTGTATTTTGGATTGAAAGTAAGAAGTAAAATTTTCACTTACGAAAAAACTGGGAGCATAAATTTGGGGAATGTGTGCTACCAATTATTTCATAATTTTTGTTTTCCCATTTTTATATAAAACGGGAATTAAAATCCTAATGTTTTTCATATATTCCTTATATTAGATGATAATATATATATGTATAATAGTATTATTGTTATTACATACATGATCTCTGACATGTTATGGCAAATACAGGAGGAAAATGTGTAAAACATAGTAGCAATCTAGACATATACAGTATAAATGGTGATTAAAATTTGGAGAATTGAAATCTATATTGACAATAAAGAGTGTGTTCAATTGTCATAACTTGTATTCACATAAAAAGTTGCAATATGATATTAAATTTGCATTATAACATCTCGTGCTTTTCCTCGATCCAATTTTATGAATACATTCCTGTTTGTTTTGGATTGAAATGTAAACCACATGTGTGAACACCACTAATTTTAGATTGAGATGTATACTGTGTCAGTGAGCACTGCCTTCATACAGTTGGATTGAGGAAATGCATTAGATTTCTGAGTGACAATGTAGTATTGCATGCAACTTTTTATATGCATACATGTTATGAGAAACATCCTTTCTTGTCAGTAATAATTTTAATTTACCAAGTTAGAACCAATATATTAATATTGTATATATTTTTAAGTTGCTACTGTGTTTTCTGTATATAAAAACTGCATTTTCCAGCAATGTTATGCACTAGTGTTTCATACACTTTCCTCTCATATTTGGTGTCTCCCTGATGATGGCCTACAAAGGGCTGAAACAAGTAGATCATAGTGTATTACTACTACTACTACTACTACTACTACTACTACTACTACTACTAATAATAATAATAATAATAATAATAATAATAATAATAAGCCTAAAGGGATGAAGAGAGAGTTTGTTAATAGCAGCCCAAGATCAAGCACTCGATATACGGTATCATCGGAGAAACATCAAGAAGCAACCATTTGATTGTAAATGCAGTATGTGCTGTAAGGCAGACGAACACATTGTTTTGCAAAGGATAACACTTCCACCATCTGAATACACTAATAGACACAATAAGGTGGTTGGTTACATCCTAAACTTGTGGAGTTACATGTTACTGACAGGTACTGTGGACATATACCTGAAAGGGTCATAAATGCCAAATATACCACAATTATGTGGGACATACCAGTTACAGATCCAACAATACAAGCAAACTGACCTGATGTAGAACTGCATGGTAAATAGGAGAAGACTTGCGTGCTGATCGATATAGCTTTACTAGTTGATTCAAATGTTAACACAAAAGAAACTGAAAAACTATCCAAGTACAAAGACCTGGAGATCAAGGTGAGCAGGATGTGGAAAGTGATGACAAAAATTGTGCCACTTATAATTGGAGTATTAGGAACAATTAAGAAGGCATTAGATCAGAACCTTCAGTTATTCCCAGGTGACTGGTTGGCCATAGAGCTACGGATGATCACACTAATGAGCACTACACACAGAAATTGTAGAGTGCTGGGGGAAATCGCTTTGATCTCTTGTTGGTATCAGGACTTACAGAAGACTGCCACCCAATAACTAATAGGTGAGAATAAATTTAAAACAATAATTTAAGCAAACTTTTGTTATTAATGAATAATATTCACAAAACTGTAATTTTATGAGTAAATGTGATAGTTTGTCACATTAAGGGAAGAAAGTACTGTAAGTGTTTTGGAGACAGGATACTGACAAGAATATTGGTAAGAGCAGGGATGAAGTAAGCAGAGTGTGGAGAAAAAGTGTAATGAGTGGTTTCATGATTAGTGCTCTTAATCGAATGTTAGGGTGATAAAATAAAGAAGAATGTGGTAGACAAGGCATGAAGCATGGGTGTGGAAAATGGGAGTAGGTAAGTTTTAGTTTGAAAACTTGAAGGAAAGAGACAACTTGTAAGACTTGGGTGTAGATTGATTCTGCCTTATGACATTAGTTCTCTTATCACCATGTGAGTAAATATCCCTTAGCTTCAGCCAAGTGTAATGAATACGTGGATTTACACATGTTTATTATACTTCCCTAAATAAAGCAAAGAAATAAGATTGTTACCAGAGGCTTTGGTTGGAACTGCATTGACATGAATCCTGTATTTGTGTTGTGTCTTCATTTTATTTCTGTTTTGGTGAATGAGCCTGTGTTCGTCCAAGTTTCTTTGGTGCTTCTCTTCTCTCCCATCTCTGCATAATCATCACTATTCAAGCAGTTTCAATGTTTGAATGATTTTCTAACCAATGTGTCACTGATGATGATAATAAACACCAAAGAACATCACATATTTATTTACACTGTGCATTTTAAGTTATATAGTGTGATCTCTGCAGTTTTTACAACACCAACAATGTTACACACCCAGTATCCACCAAATTTTACATGATTAAGGATGCACGGTGGATTGTATTGTGAGTGCGTAACAATACAGTTTTAACAGCGGTCTTTTAGTTTACAAGGTGAATTCCCTGCTGATGGTGGTGACCATCACCGAAACGTGTCGGAATATGGACTGATTGTGTGATAACTGTTTAACTATGAAGTTTTGTTGTAAATATTTAGACAAATAGCCAAAGAGCTTGTTGGTATTTTATGGGACAGGGAATTCACCAAAATAAAATGCAGAATGACATTCCTTGTTAAAATTATGAACATAAATGGGGCTAGAAAGAAAGTTCACTTGCAAATAGCCAAAATTATTTTAGACCTGGAAGACTAAGTGAGTGGAACCATGTGCAAAATTAAATATTGTGCTTTTGCTGCATGGGTTGGAAGGTAATGGGATCACAGCTAGTCAAGAAATTTCCTGCATTTTATGGAACCTGGATTTTCATTACCACATTCACACATTCATGCTGCCTGTCCCAATCCTGATCCAGATTAATCCAGTCCATGCCCCCAATCCGATTTCTTGAAGATCGATTTTAATGTTGTCCTCTCAGCTACACCTAGTCTTCCAAGTGTCTCTGTTCCTCAGGTTTGCCCACCAAAATCCTGTATGCACTTCTCCTCTTGCCTGTACATGCCATGCTTGTCTCATTCTTCTTGATGTGATCACCCAAATCATATTTGGTGAGTAGTACAAATCAATAAGCAGCTTGTTGAGTAGTCTTCTCCACTCTCCTCTCCCTCACCTCCTTGTAGACCCAAATATCTTCCTCAGCACCCTATCTCAAACACTCAGCGAGCAGGAATGGGCAGGAATGGATTATTGGCTTGATATATATATATATATATATATATAACCTTGGAGAGAGCCTCTTTTCACCTGTAGTTTGCATTTTCCAATCCTTTACGCCATTCAAGTGTATTAACTGTGTAGGGAATTATGAATAACCATGTATATGTGTATGTGGACATCATGTGAACAAAAGAGCAGCAAGATTTGAAAATCAGTGGAGAATGAGTAGTTTTCAGTGTAAGTAGTTGGGATTCATGTGAAGTCATGTTCATAGGTGCTCACATTAACCGGAATTGGATTGTGATGAAAGCTGTACTCCGGTACCATACTTCAATCACAATATGCTGTTGTTACAGGGTACTGTTATAACCATACACACTTATGTGTGATAAAGGTAGTATTTATTACAATTGTGATTACATGATAATTATAAATTCAGTAATTAAAATTAGAGTAGCTTCTCCAAGTTACCACTATTAGAAATATGATAACACTGCACAGTTTGTAAGCTAGAAACTCAAACAGCATAATGTGCATCAAGAGGTACTCAACCATTCTTTTGATACTTCCATTATCTGAGTTCAAGCTCATATTTTAGCATGGTTTCAAATTATACACAAATCTACAGGACTTCCCGTAATTGATATGTTGAGGGAGGAGAAAGAGTGATTTACCAGAAAACATTCCTATAGTCGATAGCACCATTCATTATGGTCTTGTGCTGACATAAATATGTTACTGTCTGAATCAGCATACTTCTCTGAAGTAACTTTCACTACTGTGTCAAAAATCAACAAAGAATAAACTTACATTAACTGCATGTGTTCCCATAATGTTCCGCATTGTGCTTTTTCAAAGCAACCAGCACACATACACAATATTTTGGGAACATCAGAATAATTATGATCATTAATATGAAATTTAGTTGATTTTGTCCTCAGTAAGTCCAGCTCTGTTATTTATACAGTAGTAAGTGTGAACCTAAAATTTTATTTACTTATTGTTGAAGCTGTGTAAGTCATATTTCATTGTTTGATTGGAATTTGTGTCAGTTGCTGACTGAGTAGGTCTTGCTTGATATCAGTGAATCCTATTGCTATAATGTCATACACAGCATGTATTGGTCTAGAGTTTAAATTAATGCCTAACTAAGCAAACAGCTTTCCAGCGAACATTTGCCATCATGAATTATTTCCAGTCCTCAAAAATAAAATATATTTTAAATACTCAGGTTTTTGTGGACTTTGTGTTCTCAGGTTAGGCAATACATATACTTAATTTTAAGTTTTTTTTTTTTAAATTCAAAATGAGTCATATGATCTTCTATGTACCATATTGTCCGAACACTTATGTGGAAACATTACACCTGCTAATAGAAGTTCATATACATTTTTGAAGCCTCCAATGCAGGGTGTGAGGACACTGAACACAAGGAATGGAAAGAAACACAATGCTGCAACCCACCATGACAGTAATATTAGTACCAGCAACCAGAAGAAGCCATTAAAAGTATCACCAAACCCAGAGCTCATGTTGATTCTGAAAGTAATGAAGAAACAACCAGCTATATTAATTTTCTTCCAGACTACACCATATCTATCATGGTGGAGGTTTTGTTATTAGAGATACAAAGGCTGAATACTGCAAAAACATTGGGTTAACAGACATGCTTCTTTCAACAGTTCGTTTCAACTATTAAATATTCAGTTTTATTGTGTATCATCCATACATATGTTACTAGTGAGGAAGGTTACCTTAGTATTTAGGTGTATTGTACATATTCCAGAAGTACAGAGTACTCAAATCTTAATATTTCTTATTTTGTTGATCAGTACCTCCAGCTGAATTCCAGACTGTGTCTTGAAATAGCTGTGATTTCTTTATCTACTAGTTTTCATTGTCTTCAACTGTAAGTCTAGGCAAATGAAGCATAGGTTAGATTTAGTAAGAGTACAGGATGTCAGACGGGATGAGGGTGGAGCTGAGAGCGGGAAAAGTGAATGAAAATCATCAATCAGGCGCAGGATTCTTTGCACATAAGACAATAATATCAGCAGTTAGGATAATAGAATTTGTTAGGGACAAAATGTCATATATACATGATGTATCTAAAATGCCTGCGGAAACTTCAGGAGTGAGTTTCCCACGCCAAAACAAGGAAAAAGTGCCATATCAATGTATATCTGCAAACAGTTTGTGATGTACAGCCCAACAATGAGATGACCTCAATATATGTGGGAACACATAAACATCCTAGTGCAGCCATGTCAAACTCAGGTTCTGCATGGGACCACTCTACTTGTAAAGACAAGTTGAAGGGCCACACTTCAGACTGTAAAGGTTTCTGACCATTTTTAGTGGTGAAGACGAGGCACTGCCTTAACAAATTCACTGTCACTAAAACATTAAAACTTTCTATGAACGGTTCTGCAGTCTAGCTTTTACAGTGGCTTCATAGTCTTTATGTACATTCGTGAGCACGTATTGTTGCTAACTAGGTGCAGATTTAAAATCCCGTAATTTATCTCCCTGTAGTTGTTCTTTGTACTGGTCATATTTAGAGAGATGGTTTTCATAACAGCACTTTATATCATGTGTCTTTGGAACAATGATAGTCTGAATACAGATCAAAGACAATTTTACATCTAATTTCACAACAGAAGTAAGTGAGCTGCCATTTTTTTTGAAAAACCTGGCACTCATTTTGAATTGTTTCTTTACAATTGCAGGATTTCAAAAGTGACCTTATCCCTATGAAAATTCACTATTAAAATGCTGGAAAACTATACTAAGCACTTATTTATCACAAGTCACAAATTTGTATTGCAACACCTGTAGCCATAACCCAAAAAGTCAGTCAGTTGACTGATTAGTAAGCACATATGCAGTTATGTTGATGAAAAATGCTTCAGTTCATTACATATAAAAATAATATTTAAAATTGACAAACTGAGATAGTCTTTTATTCTAACCTTCTAAATTACTAATAAAAAACTGTCAAAGTATCTGTACCAGTGTTGATGATGAGACCAGGAAGACTGTGATGGATCCTGTGTCTCGCTACTGTACTCTGTGTCAGTCTAGTTTTATATTCATCAGGATGTTCGGAGGCCACAGTAAAACAACAGAATGTCTGGCCACTTTACTACTTACATGTACCACTTACTTTCACATTAAAAACTACATTTTGTCCACAGGCTGTGAGAATGAACAGAGACTATTTCCCAAACAGCATTCACCAGTTGGTCTCTGTATTGGAGATACAATGTTTTGTGTTAAGTAGTAACAGACTTCTTAGTGGGTTTAG
>Ga0209755_10009788_pt1 | contig 10113 bp, 7 predicted proteins | sample TergutCo191P1_FD_187301 | JGI IMG/M metagenome (GOLD analysis project Ga0209755, IMG submission 187301) | Cornitermes sp. P1 segment gut microbial communities from Petit-Saut dam, French Guiana - Co191P1 (SPAdes) (version 2) | ecosystem: Host-associated > Arthropoda: Insects > Digestive system >...
ATACACTGAAGGTAAGGAAGGAATAGTTGCAGTTATGCATTTATGGATGTCAAGTCAAGTTTTCCGCATATCTTGACAACCTTTGGGATAATAACAGTTTCCAAAGTTTCATAAGTACAAGCTGCTTCACAGTGGTTTAAAAATGTGAAAATATCAAATAATCAGGAAGAAAGACAAGGTTCTTGGTTTAGACCTAAAGGTGTACACATATGGCTTAGAACCTGTCGTGTATAAGAGATTGAGGTCGCTTTGACCCTGAAGAAGTTAGCAAGTTCCTCCAACATACAAATAATTTGTTGTATGATTTTCATACAAGAGACCCTACACTGCACATTGCAAAATATGTACCATGTTATACTCAGACTTCAGTACAATCACGGCATATTTTCTCTTACTGGACATCTGGAATTTGTTTGTCCGAGAATTTTAAGTCTGTGCAAAAATTTGTTACACTATTTGTAAGAATCTTATGGACAGACTAAATGGTTAGATATTCTGAGCTACTGAATGGTTTCAGATCCCTTGGAAAGCCATACCACAACAGAAACTGAACTGTTAACTTCTTCGTTTGAAATTTCTTTAAATTTCCAAATGTTTCATTACTTCTTATGGGTCTGTAAGAATAAATCACATTGATAGCACAAGTGAATATGAGTGCATTTGCATAATACTTGAAGTTTATATTGGATATCATCATACCTGACTCAAGTTCACATTTCACAGATGTTTGTATGTACATATTATATTCTGGTTCTTTAATATATAAAGAAATGAACCTAAAAATAAATACACCATGTATCTTTACAAACTGAATGACCTGCTATTTTCATTACAGGCGAAATATGTTGCCATCTTATTTGCTTGAGTGAATCCATATTTTTGTCTTTACATTGACTGTATCAGATTATGAAGCCAAATCTGCAGTTTCCCTTCCAACCCAGCAGTCATCAGCTGACAGAACTTTTCACCTACCAAAACAGATTACTTTGTATCACAGTTATTACTATTGTCATAAAATATTTCCTGTGAAAACCCACTGCATAACCACCACTTGGCTGTCACTCTTAATAAACAGTTGTCTATCTTTGAGCTAAAGATGTGTTAATGGAGTGGCTGGGTTTGTGAACATTTTCTTTTGTACATAGAGTACTTTAGTGACCACCTTGATTTGCTAACTTAGTCTATGACCATTAAAGATGGTTGTAATTTCAACAGCTGCTGAATAAGTTTTGGGGTTTCCATGGTGCTGAGGACTAATATTATGGTGTTTTGGGTTATGACGACTTCAAGTAGTCTAGTACTGAAGATCAAGGCATATTCTGCCTAGAACAATAGTAACGACCCATCTATTTACACTTTGTCATAACCAGGAAGACCGAAGAATAAGTAACAATGCAGACAAAATTTGAGGTTCTCATGATGTTGACTGTAAAGATCACATCTTCAGATTTGTGACACTGTTACGTGTGGTGGAATTTTACTGTCTTTCCATTGTCGGGGTTATCGTCCAGACATTGGTAAATTTTAACCAGACTACACAACCTCATATCCCAAAAGACACATTGTTTTACAAGAGTGTAGATGTTATTGGCACTCAAATATGTTGCGTGTTACAAGAGAAGAGAATTTTGTCTGTGTGATGCTTTCACTTTTGTGACAGATGATTGGCAACAATGGTTTGTGACTCAGTCTCACTTGATTTCATATGACAGCAACTTTATTAACTACTGCCACAGTAATGTAGTCTGGGGTGAACTTATTTGTCCATTCTTCTCAACCCTATTATGTATGAATGCAACAGGTGTGTCATCCCAGTTATTTCTTGAGCTGGTTTACGCATAATTGACATGTATGCATGTATATAATATACTCATTTGTTCATTCATTGTTTCGTTACCACCCGATTGTTTTACTGAGGATGAGGTAAGGATGCCTAACATATAAACTACACTGTAAGTAATGTTAGGATATTTAAATTATAAAACTTGTGTAACCATGACTAAGAATCTTAGAAAGTTTAGAAACTTATTCCTAGCCTTATTAAAATTTTATGAAAATAATCTGCAATTGTACCTGCATATATTAATATTTATCCCATGGAATGTAAGTGTCAGATGTTTGTACTACATAACTGAATTACTCCTGAATTTGTCAACCACAGTTTGTACTTAATGTTCTGGGTAACAACATGTTATTATTATGTTAATTAATGAATTAATGCCTCAGAACCATATCCCTTCTTGAGAAACTAATAATTGCCCAAATAGATTAAAAATTTCCTGCATTTTATGGAACCTGAAGTCTCATTGTTCTATTCACAAGAGCCTGCTGCTGGTCCCTACGCTCAGCCAGAAAATTCTTTTCATGCCCTTAGATTTCATTTACTGAGTATCCATTGTAATATCAATCTTCAGCCTATGCCTAGTTCTTCCAAGTGGTCACCTTCTTTCAGATTTTCCCACCCAAAACTTCTAGGCATCTGTCTTCATCTCCCTGGCATGCTGCCTGCCCCTCCCATTTTACCCTTCTTGATTTGTTTACCCTAATAATTAGTAATAAGGAGTACAAATTACAAATTTTTCCAGTATAGAACTTTCTCTAGTGTCTTGTTACTTTTTTCCTCAGTTCCCAGTCTCAAACACCCTCAGTCCATGTTCTACGTTTTGAGAGTCAGTTTTTCTTGAAGCAGTGAGCCTGGATTGTTTATAAGGCCTATATAAATGTCACAAGGCATATATATGTTAAGCAAAGGAGACTAAAATAACTACTGTATTGAGTCTATGCCAAAAGGCAGTAATTTTCAGAAAACTTTACGAACAAATATTTCTTCAGTTTTAGAGTGTACTTGACATCAGCTTATGTCAACAGCTTATCCAAGTGTCTCATTCATCACTTAAAACACCTTTGAAGGTGCTTCTGTGTAGAATGGAATAGAGAAATTTCATTAATAACTTCAGTTTCATAGTCAAATAAATTTCAGGTCAGCAATGAATTTCCAAGATATAACAAAAGCAACTGACTGGTGACCTGTGACTGCTGTATGGCCTGTTTTGATTTTGGAGTGTATTTCGTATACCATGTTTTTGGTATACTATGTTGTAATGGCGTTCTATGATGTATAGCCAGTGAAAATCGTCCAAATATAGTTGTGACTGACGAGTATTATTATTCATTCATCTATTTGATGTGTAATCGTGTAGCACCCGTGGTGGTTGTGCTGTGCGTCGTTACCTCTAATCCGTTTTTCGTACCACAGGTCATGCATATCTGCAATCCTGTGTCTGTAATGTTGACGTATTTTCGAAAGCGACTGAAGTTATTTAACAAACAAACAAACAAAAAAAAAAAAGCGAAATGTGTAATGGATGTAGGCGTGCGCGCAATGCATATGAAACAAACGTTTGATACGTTCAGGCGTAATCGAGTGGACTAATGTTTTATGTTGTATGACTGTGGCACTTGAAAAGTTATGGCAAATTTTTCCCCAGATTATGCGAAGTTTACCATCACGACTTCTGACCAGCAAGTTGGATTTCTTGAAAGACATTTTGACAGAAATATTACAATTGCCGATTTGAAGGTTAGCCAGTAGATTTGTAAGATTAGTGTTTTTGCTGTACGTCCGCTTATGGCACATGCGTTATGAATTTTTACACGTTTCATAAAGGTTTATCTGTATCCTTGCCGACTGTTTCAGTTATTTAACTGTTAATGAGTTCTGTTAACGTCTCTTTTTTTTCAGCAGTAGGGAGAAAAGAGAAGGCCAAACCTTTTTAGTGAATACTAACAAAGATTTCGCCAAAATTGCCGTTCAGTATGCCATTAACTTGTCCTGGAAAGCTCCGCCCATTTCGGTATTTGGGTGGAACTGCCCGGTTTAGTTATTACTATATTATGTTATTCAGGCTACTAGCGAAATATTGGTTGTTAAGTGTATTGGAGTTTTTTCTTTATTGGACGTAAGAGAGCCTGTATCAGTTGTCTGAACACTTGACGTTAATGTCACTGCTTGCAAGTAATATGTATTTTTCTTCTTTACTGTGGTGACTGGTCTATGGATTAGACGAACCAAGGTTCAAGTCCCGGCCGGAGGAAGAGCCAGAATATCTAAACTTTCTCTGGGGCCTACCTCGGCTCCTACTAAATGGGCTGGCCACTCACTTCGAGTTAGTGGCAAGGTTAAGAATGAGTGGACTTAACACTTCCCTCCCCTCTCCATATGCTTTCATGGTGTAAACAGGAACTTTACACTTACTGCACATAAGTACATACATGAAAGCATTGACTGTCTTGAGGATAAATTGTACTGAGATACTGAAGCAAGAACAATTTTGAAATATTGTAAATAGTGTCTGATTGTGCATTGTAGTTATATTTCGTGCAGGTGACTGAAGTAGCATTTCATCATATTTAGGAGTTTCTAGGTTCAAATCTTGGCCCAGACACCAACCATCTGTACTGGACATTCATTCAGTTTAATGCTATGATTTCAAGGCTGCTGCAAGTGTTATTAAATAAGCCATAAGTTTAAGGGCGTGATGACTTGATTTTTCAAACATAGTTACTTGCGACCCCTCTTCCCCCCACACACACACACACACACACAAACACAAAATATTCTGTTTCTCTGTTTTTATTTAGAGTGCCATATCCCATTTCATAATATAATGTTTAACGGTGAAGATTGATACATTCTCTTCATATTATGTGGAAAAACATCAAAAAGCACACATGGATGAAAGCTTTATTTTGATTCATATGTATTTTTATAGCCAGTGATTGTAATGATTCATTTATGTCTTTCTGTGCATTAGAATTATATTCTGCCTTTATGTTGTTGCTCGTTTATTAATATAGATTAGAAACCCAAAACTAACTTGATTATTTTTAATGTTGAATCTTCATAATTACTGTAATATATCTTTGTAGGGAAAACTGGAACTTGTTACTGGCGGAAATGCATCAACAATGAAAATTGAATTCTACACTAAGGACAATGTATATGTTGGGACATGTGATAATGATGAAGCTTGCCTTGGATCTTATATAAAACATGATGAAATGCGTCTACATGTAAGTAGCTAGATGATTGTGTAAAATTTCATTGTTGCTGTAAGTTTCCCAGTGAATTTACATCTTCACCATCTGTATTGAACTAGAACATCAAATCCGCTGGTAAAAAGTTGAGGGTGTAAACAGGACGCAACAAACTTTTCTCATCTATGACAAGTGAAAAAACTGAACAAGTGATTGGGAAAGTCAAGATTTCTTGCGCTGTCATACTGATTACTCCACAAATTTTATATGGTATGTGATATCTTGGGTACATGAATTGTATAATAGAGGGGACAGTACATTATTTCTTCCATATTGTGTGCTGAAAGTAGACTGAAACAAAACGCGTACAAAGATACGAGTAGGTGCTGTTTCTCTTGTAGAGAAATATCTAGCAAATATAATTTTTGTATGAATGATGAATTAAACTAACACTGGCTGACCCCTGGATATTGATATCATTAAAATTATTGTCCTCTTTTCCATATTTGAAACTATTTTATATGGTGTAAATATACTGAAGACAGAAGAATGTTGTTCGGGTACTGAAATTAAGTAGTTGGAAGGGACTAGATGTACAGGTCAGATGGAGAAAGAAGATTGTGTAGATTTTTCATGGAGAGAATTTCTGGAAGAGTGCCACATTTCAAAGTGGTGCATTGGTAAGTAACTGAGGCAACATTTGGTGGCCACTGTGTTTAATAAACTTGAGTGTTACATATGAATAAGAATGACTGAAGAATACTGTGGGTATAAACTACTGAATACACTATTATTCCCAAACCTATCATACAGCATATGTCTGTAACAGAAATTTATGTTACATTAGTATAGGTTAGGGTTTTTTAACCTTCTAGTATTATTCTGGGGCATACATCATGTGATGTATTCTGAATAAGGAGCTTGTTCTATGTGTTTACCAAAGTCTTGATGTGAATAAAATGGCTTTCAGTACGTGAGAATCTTGATCTGTCATTGATTTCTATTTACGGAAATATTTGTGCTTCTCCTCAGTTTTATTTAAATTTCAGGTGGTGGATATATTTGCTCAAAGAAAAGAATTTGAAGATGTTTCAAAGGTAGAGAGGTTTGAATTGTCTTCAGAAGAATATTCAAAACGATCAGGTAAATGTCTGTATGTCATGATATCAAGAATATGAATACATCATTTTTTGATCCTGCAAGAGAAGCAGATCCTATTTTATGAAGGCATTACTATCACTTTAGAATTTCCAGTTAAATGACTGTGGTGAATTAATCAGTGATGGCTCTACAGGTACAGTGAAGTCATTTCTGAAACAAAACAAACTAGGCAAATATAATGCTGAGGAAGTGAAGCAGAAAGAAGAAGTAAAAAGACAAGAAATGGAAGCTGATGAAATTGCTGCAAAGGCTACTAAAGTGGGTGACCGCTGTGAAGTGAGAGTACCAGGTCAGCCAGTTCGAAGAGCTACCGTCATGTTCGTAGGTAAGGTGCCGAAAAGGTATTTCACCCTGACAGTGCATCCACATTATCTGTGTTGAACTGAAATACATTATTTGGAAGTTTTCAACTTCAGAACCTTGTTGTGACTGTATCTAAATTTCGTGTGCAGGAACAGTCGATTTCAACAAGGGCTGGTGGATTGGTGTCAAATATGATGAACCCTTGGGGAAAAATGATGGCAAGTAAGTATGATCATTCTTATTCATTAAAATTTCAGGTTGTATGTTTTTGGGTGGTAATGTACACTGACAATAAGCAGTAACACACTACCTGGTGAAATTTATGAAGTTACATTGTTCTTGATATATAGCTCAAATAGGGAATCAAGGAATGGATACACAGTTTTGATTGGACAAGCTCTTGGAAGTAGCAACTTGGAATACCACTGAGGTGGCTGATTGCTGTATGAGGCTTGGCAATGGATGGAAGTGAACACATTTGTATGCAGTGGTGGGCTTTTGTATTAGTGTCTAACCAGTTGTTATTACAAGAAAAGGGCACCTATTGAGACCGAGACTGGTAAATGTTCTCATCTGCAAAAGGCATTATGAGAGAAGAAACAGTTTTGCATGTCTTATGTGAGGTGTTAATTCACAGTTACATCACTTGGGCAGCCTGGTTCACAAAACCAAATGACTGTCACTAAGCTGCATTAAGGATGGTAACTGCACTTCAGACAGGATGTGGATGTGATGCAAGTTTAATATGCTTATCCCTTTAATCTAACCTAATTCACTACAACCAGCCACCCCTGTCTAGCCCCACATTTCAATTGGGTAGAGCTATACCTCCACTTCCCATTTTGTGTCTTCATGGCATGTTAGGGAGAATTTGCAACAGCCACAGGTGGTTTTAAGACATGATGCTCTTTCTGCATTTACTTTAGACCCTTCTATGAGTGAACCTTGTAGGAACAGATTTCACATATAACGGACAAAATCTGATGGTTTTGAAATTTTGGTCCACATTGAGAATATGTGAAATAAGAGTACTGACTCTGGCTTATCTTCTTAATTATCATTTATTTATACTTGGTACAGGATTAATTATATTTGTGTATTATGCGTATACATTACTGTGATTTATTCAATGCTGTATTACTGTTTAGGTGACTTCTTATGCTATAGTTGTACAAAATTCAAAAGTACTGGGCAATCAGCATTGTTGGATCACCTGCGCCCAATATTAGTCTGTTCATAAGAGGATCTGTGGTATATTTATATTTTCTCTTTTCAGGGTGGATGGGAAGAGGTACTTTGAATGTTACCCAAAGTACGGTGGATTTGTAAAGCCTTCCCATATCATAGTTGGTGATTTTGCTGAAGAAACATTGGATATCGAAGAAGAGCTCTGAAGCTACAGTAACAGATGCAAACAGAACATTTATGGAAATTTATCCAGAGGGTGAAGCATATTTCATATGACACTTCATTGCTTTTCTTACTGGAAGACTTCCCACACAAGCTTATTGATGTATTAATACTATAATGGAGTTTGTAATTTCATGTACATTCCCTTGCTAATTACAGAAATAGCGTTTATATTTAATTTGCCAGCTATTTTTAATATTAAAATGTGCCACCAATATACATTTCATATTATTTATTAATAAAATGTTTACATTGATACATTAATTACATTAAAGTCCTTTGAAGTCATATTTTTGAATACCAGTAGTTCTCTTAATACTTTCGCCTCTTGAGAATTTCTGGGCGCCAGTGAATTGGATGTGTCTCTTCCGTCTGAAACAAAACATTTTAATGATTAGTACCTTCAAACGTTGTTATCAGCTGATAATACAGTTTACTTTTACTGACATAATGCATGAAATTACCAAACATCAGGGTACATTAATATTACTTTATATTCAGGACTTCTCAGCGCAGATACCATTATCCTGACTGAAGGTTTTGCATGGTTTCACTTAGTTGACCCAGACAAATGACAAGCAAACACCTTAAATTTCTCAATGTTGTGACTTGCTTCCTTTCATATCCCTTCCTATTCATCATTCACTATTCCTGTCCTTTGATGCTACAGAGCTGGATTACTGACATTTCATTAAATAAGCTGCAAATAAATCAAAGCACTAGATCCTGGCAAGAGAAACTTTTCAAGAAAATCCTGAAAACCTAAGACATCCGATTTGGCCAACAGGATTAGTTACATCCTGAATACTTGAAACATCCACACGTCAACATCAGATTTGTTTTGCCCCATTAAGTTTCATATTATCACACTTACAGCTGTATCATCTTCCTTGTATATTTTTATTGTTTTGTCTGCTTCTGTTGTAATCAGTCTGCTTCCACTCTGGTCAAACGTCATGGAGAAAATACCAGATTCACTGTCCATTGATCCAGGCTGAACTGGAGCCTATAACACAGTTTAATGTCATTACAATTAAACTTATAAACTATATATCAATATTATGTGTATTGACACTTATGGAACAATACCCATTCAGACTAAAATTTAAAACTGACATGTTGTACATGCATTATTCAGTTGTTGCGGGAAGTGAAAAATCAAATTCATGATGTATGAGATGTTCATTAGTAGCATGAACCCTTCAAGAGGGAAGATTTAACTTACTTGTAACCTCTGGAAGTTGTATCCTGTTCGCCAATCCCAGCAGTGCAATGTGCCATTATCAGCTCCTGATACCAATACACCTTCAGGATTCACAGCTAGACAGTTTATAATTGCATTATGACCTGGCAGATTTTGGATGAACTTCCCATCTGGGCATTTCCACTGTTTGATATTGTCCGGAGATGCCGAGGCAAACATGTAACTTAAGAAAAAACAGTATTTGATAATATTGCGTATCATCAGCCATTTCCTAATATGGGAGAGGTTAGAATTTGTATGTACATACCAGTGAGCAAAATTAATAGCAATACATTTCTGTAGGGTCAAAACATTCATATGATCAGCCATTTAAAAGTTGAATGTCTGGAGATCAGAGATGAAATTTTAAGTATATCATACACATGTGTTCCTATAGCATAATGTTGTGGCATTCTACTTGGACTGTAGCCATTGCCTAATTAAAATACAGCATTCCAAAAACATCACATCCTCATTTAAAGTACATATGACAGATCTAATAGCACATTCAACATTCGTAACAGGTACAACACCAGTGATAATGGCATTTCTTGCTGTACAGTCTGTGTCTATACACTTACAGTGTTGGATGAAACACTAATGATCTGACACTTTTCTTGTGATTAGTGAGTGTTGCCTTGGACTTCCCTGCAGCCAGATCCCACAGTCGAATTGTACAGTCATGACTACCGGTCACAATCTATAAAGCAAAACAAATTCACTGTATACCTCCTTTTGCCTGTGCTATTTCCCACTTCATCCTTCACCACCTCACATGCAAGTAGAACTAAGTTCCACTGGAACTATGGCTCTAACTCCATAAAGCTAGGTCATTCGTGAGACTTCAACAGTTGCTCAGCTAGTAAAGAAATTCACTGCACTGTATGGAACCCAATGAACATCACCATGTCACTGGTGCCTATTGACAGCCAAATGATTCTGGTCAGCACCCTTCTATC
>Ga0209755_10009789_pt1 | contig 10112 bp, 11 predicted proteins | sample TergutCo191P1_FD_187301 | JGI IMG/M metagenome (GOLD analysis project Ga0209755, IMG submission 187301) | Cornitermes sp. P1 segment gut microbial communities from Petit-Saut dam, French Guiana - Co191P1 (SPAdes) (version 2) | ecosystem: Host-associated > Arthropoda: Insects > Digestive system...
CTTGGCACTCAGCTTTTCGGTTCGGAAGATGCCATTATCCGTGTTGATATGAGCGAGTATATGGAAAAATATGCCGTAAGCCGTTTTGTGGGTTCTCCGCCGGGTTATGTTGGCTATGAAGATGGCGGCCAGTTGGTTGAGAAAATTCGCCGCAAGCCGCATTGTGTTTTGCTTTTGGACGAAATTGAAAAAGCTCACCCAGATGTTTTGAACATTCTTTTGCAGATTTTAGATGATGGGCGTTTAACGGACAGCACTGGGCGCACAATTAGTTTTAAAGATACTGTTATAGTTATGACTTCCAATGCTGGCACAAAGGAGATTTCGCACAAAGGCGGAATGGGATTCAGCCCAAAAGCTGAAACTGCCGATGACGAACGCATTTCTTCTTCCGTTAAGGATGCATCCAAACGTGTTTTCACGCCGGAATTTTTGAACCGCATAGATGAGCAAATTGTGTTCCATTGCCTTAACAAAGAAACTTTACTTTCCATTGTGGATATTCATCTCAAAGATTTGCAAAAAGATTTGACAGAAAAGAAAATCACTTTGGAACTCGACAAGGCTGCAAAGGAGCTCATAGTAAACGATGGCTACGACTCTTCTTTAGGAGCACGGCCCTTGCGCAGAAGCATTCAAAAGTTGCTTGAAGACGAGCTTGCGAATCGCTTTTTGCTTGGCGAGGTTGCAGAAAATTCGCTTGTGAAAATCGGGGTTAATGAAGGTAAACTTTTGTTTGCGGTTGGGTAATGCTATCCATCGCTCCCATGCTGGAACTCACAGACCGGCATTTTAGATATTTTGCTAGGCTTTTGACAAAGCGCACATTGCTTTATACGGAAATGGTGACTACCGGCGCAATTTTGCATAACAAGCTCGAGAAATTTTTGGAATACAACGATGTTGAGCATCCCATAGCTTTGCAGCTCGCCGGTTGCAGCCCAAAAGACTTGGCGCAGTGCGCAAAGATAGGCGAAGATTTTGGCTACGATGAGATAAACTTGAATTGCGGTTGCCCCAGCGAGAGAGTTCAGAGCGGTTCTTTTGGTGCATGTTTGATGAGGGAAAGCGATTTGGTTGCGGAATGCGTGGCGGCAATGCAAAGCGCAGTGAAGGTTCCGGTTAGCGTTAAAACGAGAATAGGGGTGGACAATGATGATTCGTGGGAGTTTTTTTTGAACTTTGTGGAGAAAATCGGTTGCAAATATCTTATAATTCACGCTCGCAAAGCGTGGCTTAAGGGGCTTTCGCCAAAGGAGAATCGCACAATTCCGCCGCTGAGCTATGAGACTGTTTTTAAATTGAAGGAAGCGCATCCTGACTGGAAAATTGTTTTGAATGGGGGAGTTAGGAATTTGGATGAGGCGAAGGTTATTTTGCAAAAGGTAGATGGTGTTATGATTGGCAGGGCAGCTTGTGAAACCCCCTGGATTTTGGCAGGTGCTGATTCTGAGATATATGGTGAAAAACCGGATGTGAAAAACCGTGATGAAGTTTATGAAAGTTTTTTGCCTTACGCCAAATTGCAGATTGAAAAAGGCGTTCCCCCGAGTTTTTTGCGCAAGCCGCTTATGGGATTATTTCATGGGATGCCTGGGGCAAAGAAGTATAGGGAGTCTATTGCTACTCTGTCTTTTCCTTAATGCAACGAACAGAGAACATTGCTTCTTTTGCATCGTAGAATCTTTCCACGCTATAACCTTCGGATTCATCGTCGCTACGGTCATAACTTATCTGACGGGCATAAGCATTTCCCTCAACTTCATTTGCTTCCGTGGAACTCCACCAACATCCGCCATCGCAACCTTCCTTGCCGAAGGCCGTGCTTTCGCCGGCACTTCTGCCGGGCAAGGCGGCAAATTTATATTTGTCCGTGCCATTGCTTTTTTTATCCCAACCGGTTTTAGATTTAAGATCTCTACCGGCAAACTCGGTATCACCTGTGAAATTCACAAGAGTTTGCCAGTCATTGTCACTGGGCAAATGCCAGCCCTTGGGGCAAGCTTTATTCGCAGATTCCCAGTCATACAATCCGCCGTGCTTGCCTTTTTTCTTGGCTTTAGAATCCAAATTCTGAGCCATCCAAACCTGTTCGCCTATTTTCACGCTTTTTTGCGCAAAAACCGCAACATGGAACAATGCGAGCAATATGATGAGTATTTTCATAAAAATAAATATAGATAATTACTAAGTTTGACTCTCAATGTACAATTTGCAAGACTATGACTTTGCCTTTTCGCCTTCGCTTATAGCCCAGAAAACTGCCGGCAAAGGGAAAACTAAAATTTTGCATTGCCCCAAAAACGGCGGCAATTTGCAAATTTTGGAAAGTTCTCAAATAATAGATCTGTTCAATCCCGGCGACTGCATAGTTGTAAATAACACGCAGGTCATCCCGGCAAGGCTCCTTGGAAAAACCAAACACGGCGGAAAAGCGGAAATCCTTTTGCTCAAACAGCTTGGAAAAGCAACATGGGAAGCGTGGATTAAACCGGGCAAAGCCAAAGAAATTTTCATTTCAAATGTAAAATGCACCTGCGAACAAACCGATTCAAAAACCCGCATAATAAACTTCTCAACAGCAGACTTCAATTCTTTTCTCGCAAAAAACGGACATATTCCTCTTCCACCCTATATAAAAAGAAGCGATACGGCAAACGATAAAAGCGATTACCAAACTGTTTTCGCAAAACATGCCGGAGCTGTTGCTGCCCCGACTGCAAGCTTGCACTTTAGCGAAGATATGGTGAGCGAATTGAAAAACAAGGGCGTGCGCTTTGCAGAAGTTACTCTGCATGTTGGGCCCGGAACTTTTGAAAACATAAAAGAAACCGAAGATTTTCGCAAACACAATATGCACAGCGAAGAATACGAAATAACGCAGGATGCAGCAAATACCATAAACGAAAGCAACAGAGTGATCTGCATTGGCACAACAAGCGCAAGAGTTCTGGAAAGCGTTGCAAATGAAGATGGCTCTGTAAAAGAGGGCAAAGGAACAACGGATATTTTTATTTATCCCGGATTTAAATTCAAGGCAACAGATGCTTTGCTAACAAACTTTCACTGGCCAAAATCTTCTCTGATATTGCTGGTATCGGCATTTTACGGCAGAGAAAACACATTAAACGCATATAAATTCGCCGTTGAAAACTCTATGAAGCTTTTCAGCTACGGAGATGGTATGCTTATAATTTAAAAGCCCTTCCAAATAGGTTCCATATCCCTGTCTTCATAATTATGTGAACGCCAGCCTAACTGCAGCATAATGCGCCTGATTTTGGAGATGTTTACCATTTCAGCTTCCATTGTATAGTTCGCAGTTCCATCTTCCGGTTCAATTAAAACTACCGATCCTTTTTCTTTGCCAATACGGAACAAGACACAGGCATCAAGGAATTCTTTCTTCCCGATGAACTCGTCTATATCAATAGCAACTTTTACAGCCTGTTTATGATCCATTTAATGCGTCTGGCGCGATTCGAACGCGCGACCTGCGGCTTCGGAGGCCACCACTCTATCCAGCTGAGCTACAAACGCGTTTATTCCCCATCGTTAAAGACCTGTTCATTCCACATCGCTTAATGCCTCAATTTGAGCGTCAACCCACTCGGAGTCCATTTTACGAAGCCGGTCATGTTTTAAATTTTCGCTTAAAACCCAGCGAATTTCGGAACTTGGCGATCTCATCCACTCCTCAAAAAATTCCTTCCCCTTTTCCGGGCTTGCAGCAACGGCTTCGCTAATGCAATAACCCATAGCTTTTTTTAATACCTTGTATTCCTCGCTTTTCACATTTTTTTCCAGCTCTATCAGCTCCATATACTCACTTAGAACACCGAGAATTTTCTCAGCCATCTCTTGAGTTTTAATCAAAGCCCCCTCACAAAGCGTTGCGGCAATACATCTTTTTTCCAACAGATTCGCATTTTCCCACGATTCAAAAGTGGAGTAGAGTTTGTCCAGATCTTTCAATCCTAAGTTTTGAAAGCCTAGAACTGCTGACTCCCTTATTCGCTTGTTGTCGCTATTGGCTGCTTTTCGGAGAATATCCGGGTTTGCAGATGCGGCAACTCCGCACATTGCAACAAATGTAGCTGGAGAATCGGGTGCGGGCTTTTTATCCATTACATTCAGGCATAGAGCAATTTGCTCCTCCGTAGCTTCTTTCAAAAACTGCCTAAGCAAGCTCAAATTGGCTGCCGGGCCTGGTAATTTGGACTCTTTTTCCAAAACTTGGAGTAATTCTGCTCCTTTTGGGAAAATGGACATAAATCCTCTGTTAGTGTTATTTATGAGAATATACAAATTATCCGGTCAATGGGTTTGAGAGTTATTTCCACTCTTTCTTTTCATTGACAAAAACAATGTCGCTCAGTGCATTTGCCAAGCTCTGGCAACCATCGCCGTTTAATGCACAAGTTTCAATAACTGTTTGTTTATGCTTTGCAAATTCTTTTTTCGCTTTTGAAATATCCAAATCTGTTTTATTCAGCGCAACTACGAATTTTTTTTCGAGTAATTTTGGGTGAAAAGCTTCCAATTCTTTTTTCAGCAGGCAAAAAGTTTTCCAAGCATCCGCTTCAAAGCCGTCTATCACAAAGAGCAATGCTCTGGTTCTCTCAATGTGCTTCAAAAATCTGTGCCCCAAGCCTTTGCCATCGCTTGCGCCTTCAATAAGGCCCGGAATGTCTGCTACAACAAAGCTTTTGCCTTTGTTTTGCACAATACCCAATACAGGCTCAAGAGTTGTGAAAGGATAGTCTGCAACTTTTGGCTTTGCGCTTGAAATTTTGCGCACAAGCGAAGATTTACCCGCATTGGGTAGACCAACAAGACCAACATCTGCCATGAGTTTCAGCTCAAGATTCAAAATCCTCTTTTCGCCCGGTTTGCCGCTTGAATGCTGCCTCGGTGCGCGATTTGTAGCACTCGCAAAACGTGAATTCCCAAGGCCGCCTTCGCCACCCTGTGCTGCCATCCATGCAGAGCCACCTTCCGTTAAATCCGTTAAAATCCTGCCTTCGGAGTCTCTGACTATTGTTCCTCTGGGCACATCAACGTAAATGTCTTTTCCGCTGCGCCCCGTGCGATTAGCAACCTCACCGGATGCTCCGGCTTCGGCAGCATATTTATAGGCATTGCCCATATCCAAAAGAGTTGTGTATTGCTCGTTGGCTCGCAAATAAACGCTGCCTCCGTTGCCGCCGTCCCCGCCGTCCGGCCCGCCGAGCGGCACGTGCTTTTCCCTGCGAAAACTGCAAATTCCATTGCCGCCCTTGCCTGAAATTACTTCAATTGCTTTTTCGTCTAAAAACATTCCGGCGATTTTTCCACAAATTTTCCCTGCTGAACGGAAATCAATCCAACGCTTTCATTTGCGCCGTTTTCCGTAAAGCGAATCTTTCCATAAACACCATTGTATTCTTTTTTTTGCAAAATAGCTGTGGGTAAAGAGGTTGATTCCAATATTGTATTTATAATGCGAATTGCATCGTAACTTAAACCGGCAACCTTGTTTTCGTCCGGTTCTTTTTGCCATTTATGTTTGAATTTTTCGGCAAAGTTTTTAAAGTCATCTTCTCCGTTTGCAAATAGTGCTGCGCTGAAAACAGAACCCTCCGCCTGATTTTTTGCATTTTGCAGAAATTCTCTGCCATACCAGCCGGAAGAACCCAGCAAATTGTTAACTCTCAGTTTGTTAAAAGCCACTTGAGATGCCATTGCGCCGGCATCGGCAGGGTTTGAGCTTGGAATGAATATCGCCGGGAATGTTAGCGTTGAGTCAGAAAGCCATGAGTCTCTCTTTTGAATAGCAGAAACATTGGCGTTTCCTCTGCTCATATTCATGCGGCGGGTGTCCAGTGTTAGCTTGCGGTCTCTCAAAAGTTTAAATTCGTTTTGATAATCCGGTTGTCCTTCAACATAATTCTGCGTGGCTAAAACTATTCCACCCTTGCGTTGAACCGCACGGTGAAATTCATCTGCCATCAAGGAACCGTAATCTCCATAAGGAGCCATAATGGCAAATTCATTTATCTGCAAACAATTCATGGCATATTCCGCTATGGAAGAAGCAAGCCTTTTGGAGCTTACATTCAATTGGAAAATATTCCTTCCCATTTCCGCAATGCCATCATCTGTGGCTGTGGGTGTTATCAATGGTATTTGCGGAGTTTTTTCGCTCATCCAAGCTGCTACAGTTGCTGCGCTTGCCGAGAGCAGTGGGCCTATAACGGCTATAACCGAGTCTTGAGCCATGGCTTCTTTTACTCTTATAAGTGCGGTGGCAGGGTCTGCGCGGTCATCTACAATTTGCAAACGAGCTTTATTTTTCAGGCTGTCTGCATAGAGCAAAACTCCTTGTACCATATAGTTGCCAAGTTCCGAGTATGAACCGGAAAGAGGTGCCAAAACCAGAATTACCGGACGACCTGTGGATTTGCCTTCCAGCGTGGCTTTAAGCGCATCGATTCTTTCCGCTAGAGCTGGGTTGTTTAGTTTAGCTTCTTTATACCAATATGTTGCCGCTTTGTAGCGGTTCTCGGCGTGCATTTTTTTCCCTAGACTTAGCTGTGCAAGCCCTCGTGTTTGTTTTTCTTCAAATCCTTTTTCCAGCAAACTCTGCAATTCGCTTGCGGATAATATATCTGCTGCAAAAATTTGTGAGAGCAAATCACGAGCCCGTGCTCTTGATACGGGATTTTTTGTGTAGGCTAATACCCGGCGAAGTGTTTCTGCACCGAAATAAGGGTTTTTCTCTAAAACGCTCACAATTGCCAAGGCGGTTTCCATGCGCGCACGATATTGGCTTTTTGGGAAAAAGTCTAAAAATTGAAGTGTATATCGGTGCGCATTATCCAGTTTGCCAAGGCGAATGCAGTTTTCAACATAAAGCACCACCACTTTTTCTTGCTCTCCGGTTCTCCAGCGATTTTTTATCAAAGTTTCCAGCCCGGTATTTGCGCCGACAAAGTCTCCGGCTTGAATTTTTTTCAAAATATCATTGTAGCTTGGAGCTGCAAATCCAAAGGAAAACATGAATAATAAAGGTAATATAAAACGCATGTAGGGTGGAAAATAGAAAATTAAGTTGTATTCCATTTTTTTATTACATCTTCCAGAGCATAAACCTTGCTTTTTATCTCATTAAATCCTTCCGTATCTTCAATTTTCGCTTTAAAGTGCATTTTTTCGTATTCAACTCCAAAAATCTCTTCAACCGTAGCTCCCAGCTCCAGCAGTTTTTTTAGAGTCTGATAAGAAGGGCGGGTTCTTCCGGCTTCCCAAATAGAGATGTTTTGCTGGTTTACTTCCAAAGCATTTGCCAGATCTTCCTGTTTTAAGTTTTTTCTAAACCTAAAGTGTTTCAACCCGTCTTTTATATCCGCAATAATATCCACAATATGACCCCAATCCATCTCCTTTTTTAGTAAAAGTAATAAAAAAACACAAAAAACATTCAAAAAAAACACAAAAAAAATATTTTTTTGAATATTTTTCATCTACATTTATGAAAAATAATGTATATTACATATGTATTTATGTTAAAAACACGTTTTTTTTGGAGAATGGATGAAGAAGAATTTGGCGATTACTGAGAAGGCTCATGAAGCATTAGAGCAAATTCAGCTTTTGGAATTTGAAAATCTGGGTTATAAAAAACCTTTAAGAATATTGGCTAGTGAAGCGATATTACTATCTTATTCCAAACGGGTGGCGGGTTGCCGCTGTGCTTGCACAGAGGAAAGTCCGGGCATCACAGAGCAAAGTGCCGGCTAACGGCCGGAACCGGTAACGGTATGGATAGCGCAACAGAAAACAAACCGCCGATGCAAATCGGTAAGGGTGAAATGGCGAGGTAAAAGCTCACCGCGCTTTTGGTAACAAAGGTGGCAGTGCAAGCCCCACTTGATGCAAGACCAAACAGAAATGCATGCGTTGCTCGCGCGCCGTTTTACGGCATTTCGGGTAGGTCGCTGGAAATCACCGGCAACGGTGGTTCAAGAGAAATGGCAATCACGCTTGAATGCGAACAGAACCCGGCTTATAGCCACCCGTTTTTGAGCAGAATTTGCCGGAATTTTAGGAATTTACAGGATGAGATTTGTATTTATAGCTGCTATTTTTTTCTGTGCTTGCTCCATTGAAGATCCAAGCATTACGGAATTGGATTTGCAAAGAGTGCGCCTTAGCGGAGATGCTCCTTTTGAAGCTTATTTTGAAAAGCCGGAACCTTATACCTATGCAGATAAACAAGCGAGTTTATTTTATGCTATGGGTAATGGAGATACAATAAAAATTTCAGTTTGCGAATTTGAAACAGCAACGCTCGCCAAAGCTTTTTTTTACAGTTCAGACAATATAGAAGAAAAAACAGAACTGCTGATGGGAAATTACAGAAAAAGATTTATAAGGCATGGCAGGCGGCTCTTTATTTTTTCTTATATGTTTTCAATATCGGAAAATTCTTCTATTCTGGATTCTATCATTCAGTTCACAAGGAGATTTCCGGCTGCAGACACCAGCGCAAGCGCAGGCTTTCATAAATTCAGTTTAAAAAACAGCCGTGCAGACGAAGATATTTCCGTGCAACGGGATTATTTTTTAGGTATTGAAGTTCCTTTTAATATGCTGGTTCGCAGATACAGAGATGCAAATTTTACCTGGGCTTGCGCGCATAGTGCCGGGGAAGTGTCTGAAAAAGATTGGGAAAATTACAAAACAAAATGGCAAAACGATGTTTATGGTTCGGATAATTCCGCTCTTATAGGCAGGCTTTCTAACGGAACTGTTATTGCTGTTTACGGAGATTTGGATAAAGAACGAATGTACTCCGTTTATAAAGAATTTAAGAGGCTTGTTAAATAATATGTCTGCAGTTTATTTTATATCAGATGCGCATTTGGGAGTTTCGCCAGCAGGTTCTGTGCCACAGCGTGAGGAGCATTTAATTGCATTTTTTAAAGAGCTTGAGGGCAAGGCTTCGCACTTGTTTATTGTCGGTGATTTATTTGAGTTTTGGTATGAATATAATTTTTATGCTCCGTCAAAGCATTTTCGCCTTTTGAGGGCATTGGCCGATTTAAAGGACAAGGGCTGCGAAATTAAGTTGGTAAAGGGAAATCATGATTTTGCCATAGGTTGTTTTTTCAAGCGAGAGCTTGGCATAGAGACTCGTTCGCATTTTATTGCCGAGCTTGGCGGCAGAAAGGTTTATATTTGCCATGGAGACGGTTTAGCCAGGGGTGATGGCCTTTACAGGTTTTTCAGGAAAGTTTTGGATTTTAAGCTGAACAGGCTTCTTTTTAAGTGGATTCACCCTGATATTGGTATGCATATTGCCCTTTCCGTTGGTTCAAACAGCCGTGATTTTAACAAAAAGCGCGTAGTGCCGGAATCGGAATATCTGGGCAATGTGCGCAAAATCATGCGAAAACACGGTTGCGATACCTTTGTGCACGGGCATAATCATATGGGAGGGCTGTGGAAAGTGCCTGAGGGGGTGGTTATAAATTGCGGTCAGTGGCTTTTTGAGGAGAATTTTTCTTTTATCTCTGAAAAAAATTGCTATTTTTACCCTTCCCATTCGGTTGAGCCAAGCTCTGCCTGCTGAATGGATTAACCAAAGAGCTTCCTTACGAGGTATCACATGGCCTATAGAGGTCCCAAAGCAAAAGTTGCCAGGTCGCTTGATTTGGCAGTTACTCCAAAAACACAAAAAGTTCTGGAACGTCGCAAGTTCCCTCCCGGCCAGCACGGGATGAGCCGCAAAAAGAATGCCGGCGTTTATAAGCAGCAGCTCGTTGAAAAGCAGAGGCTTAAATTCACCTACAACATTTCAGAAGCGCAGCTTGCAAAGACATACCAAGAGGCAAACCGCAGAGACGGTTCTTCGGGTGATAACCTGATGTGTCTTTTGGAATCAAGGCTTGATGCCTTGGTGTTCCGTGCCGGTTTTGCACGCACAATTTTTGCGGCACGTCAGTATGTTGCGCACGGTCATTTTACGGTCAACGGCCAGCGCAGTTTTTCGCCGAATCGCACAGTTAAAGCAAACGATTTAATTGCTGTTCGTGAGAAATCCAAAAATCATCCTCAAATTAAAGAGG
>Ga0209755_10009790_pt1 | contig 10112 bp, 12 predicted proteins | sample TergutCo191P1_FD_187301 | JGI IMG/M metagenome (GOLD analysis project Ga0209755, IMG submission 187301) | Cornitermes sp. P1 segment gut microbial communities from Petit-Saut dam, French Guiana - Co191P1 (SPAdes) (version 2) | ecosystem: Host-associated > Arthropoda: Insects > Digestive system...
CGTATACTTCCAGTTCTGACCTTAAGTAATTAGGAGCTAGGAGTGCTTAAGTCAGTGGTGCCGTTTTGCAGCAAGTTGATGATGGCAGCGTTTTGCCCAATCACTTGATTTAACTGCTTGTGGAGCTCTTCATTTTGTCGACGGAGCAATTCGTTTTGACGAATAGTGACCCAATTTTGATGTAGACAGGCCCTGCTGAAGTAGTTGGATCCCCAATCAGCTCCACTTTTATTGGCTTTGCGTTGAGTGTCCAGTGTTGCCTTAAGTCCATGTAGGTTACGAATTTCAAGATCGTTAGTAGTCAGCTTCTTTGGATTAAGTTCAAAGTCTCCATCAACTAGATCTGCACTATATGACATGAGTGAACCTTTCTGATTTAGGAAAGGGTAATAGTCTAGCACTGTTTTAGTAGAAGACAGGGGGACGTATAGCTCGTCTTCTCACTGAGTTGACTTCGGCAACGACTAAAGTGTCTGCCTTCGCAGGCACAGAGAAGCGCGGTTCAGGACAGGAAAGAGGAGGAGGGATGCAAGCTCATATTTACTCCCTTGTCTTCTGCCCTGCATTAAGCTACGAGAAGAATCGAGAGTCATTGCGCTCAGAGGCTGGGGATGCACTTTGACTGCTGTTGGCATCATTGATGCTGAATGCATCAGCGGAGGCGCCTGACTCTGGAGCACCATGTTGCAGCAGGTGAAGAATTTGTTCATTTTGGCGAATGATCTGCTCATTTTGTCGACGCAGAAGCTCATTTTGTCGAATGGCCACCCAGCTTTGAGTAAGGGTGATTTTTCCAAAAATCCCCGCAGGTCCCAAAGTGCTTCCTATATTCTCAGTGACTGAGGAATCTGTTTCTGTTGCGGCAGTCTCTATGTCTTTGCGATTGCGGTTTTCTAGGTCTTCGTTAGAATGAGCGCTGAAATTGAGCTTGTATTTTTTTAAGGGATTGGCTTTAGGGCCGTTATTAAACATTGGTAATGCCTCTCTGAAGACATAGATAGCCTATGCGGGCTAAATCGATAGTGGTTCATTTTACACGTGTTAAGAAAAGGAGGCAATTTGCCTTGAATTAACCTCAGGAAGGTAGTTATTAAAGAAATGGAAAATTGAAAGGAGATAAACATATGTCAAATAATAATGCGCTAGGAAGAGCTGTCATTGAGATTCTTCCCGCTATGAGTAATTTTTAGTACCCGCTTCGCAGGCAAAGTGAAGCTGAGTAATCGCACGTTGATCTTCCGATTCCTTCCAACTGCCCAAATTTCGTTTGATTGACAACATTATTTGTACAGCTTCCGTTCAAAGGTAACGGAAATTAGGGAGCTGCTTGGCGCAGCACTCTATAATCTGTAAATGCACCAAATGTACAATTGTTCTCCAAAACAATTATTCGTAATTCCTATTGACTATATCTTGAAAGCACGTATTATAGATACCCCACACATACAATAGTTCGCATGAGGAAGCCTGGGAATATTTCAAGATGAGAAGATTGAGGGGAATGACCGCTATATGATGGTAAGAGAACGGCTAAAAGGACACAAAACCCTTCTAAAGAAGATCCAAAATACCGAAAAACAAATCGATATGCTAGAGGAAGGTCTATCAAGTCCTAGGGTAAGCAACCCGGAGAGAACCGCTGTTCAGGGAGGGGAGCAAACGGACTACACCCCGCAAAAGCTAATGCAGATCGATGAAATAAAGAAAGAGCTCAAAAAACTCTGCATCCAGCGCGACCATGATTATCCTGAGTTGAAAGCAATGGTTGACACTCTAGAAAATCAAGAAGAAGTAACTATTTTGCAGTCATATTATTTCTTATTGCTTAGCCGTCACGAAACTGCTGAACACCTTTACGGAAAGGCAGATAATGTTGCCGCTGATGAACATCAGCGAAATAGAGTTTCCAGAATACATTCGCGTGCAATGAACAAATTAGAGAAGGCCGAGAAACAACTAAAGGGCTAACACGCTGCCGCAGTAGCTGAAGCGAAACGAGGGGAAAACAAGGCGAAGCTGGTGAAAAGAAGTGGAAAGAACAGGAAGCAAGTGAAAACAAAGGGAACGTAAGTTCGTGTTATTCTGTATATGTCGAAAAGTGAGTCAAGACTGATCAAACACCACTAAATAGAGGCAAATCGACTCGAGACCAGGAAGCCGCTTCCATAAAGGAGGCGGTTTTTTCTTGCCTCACTTTCGAGGTTAATAACTAAGTCAACTAGAGCCCTAAAGGAGGGCTCTTTGAAATTAAGGAGAAAGAAATGAATTCGAAAAATGTAGCAACCGGTCGTCCAAATGTAGGTGGAGCAATCTTTACCGCACCTAGTGGTACTGCGCTTCCTGAAGATGCACTTAGCCCACTAGCAGGTGCTTTCATCGAGCTAGGTTTTGCCTCTGATGAGGGCATTACTAACTCTGTGGAAATAGAGACCAACCAGGTAAATGCTTGGGGTGGGGATGAGGTTCTCAACGAAATCTCTTCGCGCAGTGAATCTTTCAGCTTTACGCTAATCGAAACCAGCGCCGCTACTCTTAAAGAAGTTTATGGGGAGAAGAACGTAACAGTCAATGCAGATGGAACTGTTGTACTGCACAACGCACGCGGACTCGCAGAGCGTGTACATGTTTATGAGATTCTCATGGGTGCAGGTCAGGTAAAACGTATTGTTGTTCCTCGTGTAAAGACTACAGAGCTTGGCGATGTTGTCTATAACGGTTCAGACCCTATAGGCTATGAACTGACACTTGCGGCACTGCCTGACGCTGATGGCAACACTGCCTATGAGTACCTAGCGGGCATTGCTTCTGAGGAATCAGATGATGAGTAATCAAGAAGTACTTGTTAATCCAGAAGTAGCTCAAGCAAGTCCTGACATCAAGAAGGCGATTACCGTTACTTCGCATGGCATTACAGTCAAAGTAGACCAAGAAAAGTTTAACGACCTTGAATTATTTGACATGATTGATGAAATTCAATCTGGCAATGTTTTCAAGATGCCAAAACTGATGCGCTGCATTTTTGGTGACGATCACCAGATGGTACTTGATGGTCTAAGAGAAGAAAGTGGTGTCGTAACTGCTGATAAAGCATCTGAGTTTCTGATTGAGGTGCTATCACAGATAGGCCCAAACTTCTCACGCTCTTAGTTCTGCAAAGGGAACATCAAGCAAAGCTAAGGGCAGATTTTCAACAGTACTATCAGCTAAACCTAGATGACTTGGCAGTCAGGTACACACTACTGCATGCAGCTGACCTAGCGGCAAATTTACCATTGGAATCACGCTGCATGCGAGCCCTTGAACCCACCTTAGAATGGTCCATGCAAGACCGACTATTAGCAGAATCAGTCAACATGCTAAGACTATTAGTGTGGGCACAGTCAAAAGACGGCCACAAAGGTCGCAACCGCCCAAAAATGGTGGAGCTATCAAAGGCAAAAAGCAGCGAAAAGAAACCAAGCCTAGATAGAGGTTTTACAGCTGACGAGTACAGAAAGCAGCTAAAAAGAACGAGAAAGTAAAAATGGGGGAGCAGCCCAGCTGCTCCCCAAGCAATTTAGGAGTTAGGAGTGCTTAAGTCAGTGGTGCCGTTTTGCAGTAGGTCGATGATTTGTTCATTTTGTTTGATGATGCGTTCATTTTGGCGATGAAGTTCCTGGTCCCAGAGGTTCCCTTGTTCTGCAAAATCAAGTAGTTGCCTGCTTAATCGAATAAGTAATTCGTTTTGTTGGAGAAGTGCTCGATTTTGACTTGTGACTGCTCTTGACAAAATTCCGGTAGCAGTGCCCATACGGTTGGTTCTGTCTATTAGTTGAGAGCTTCTATTAATTTCGCCTTCAATAACTGAACCTAACTCTTCGCTTGAATAGTTGTTGAAGTCCAGATTGTTTTTCTTTAGGGAGTCAAGATTGTCAGTACGCTTCATTGGCGAATCCTTTTGTTTGAGTATGGGTGGTGATATGTTGTGTGCTTGATATGAAGACAGGGGACGTATAGCTCGTCTTCCCTGTTGCTATTGGACTATGAGAAAAATCGAGAGTCGTCATGTTCAGCAATCGAGGCAACACCTTGATTGTCGTTAGCATTGGTCGCTGCGTCAAGGGCGTTAGAATTTGTTGGGACTTGCTGAAGTAATTGGATGATCTTTTCATTTTGACGGCGAAGAAGCTCATTTTGACGAATGATGACCCAATTTTGTGTTGAATTGATGACTCCCATTTTTACTGCAGGGACCCTGCTCACAGGTAGTTCATTATTTGCGGATGTTTTTGATGCGGCAGTTTCGATATCAGCAAGGATATGTTTTTCTAGTTCTGCATCAGAAAGAGAATTGAAATTGAGTTGGAATTTTTTTAAAGGATTGACTTCAGGACTTCTTTTAAACATAGGTAATGCCTTTCTGAGGTCACGGATAGTTCGTGTAGGTTAAGTTGACGTTAGTTCATTTTACACGTGCTCAAAGGGAGAGACAATTTGCCTTGAATTAACTTCAGGAAGGTAGTTATTAAAGAAATGGGAAATTGAAAGGAGATAAACGTATGTCAAATAGTAATGCGCTAGGAAGAGCTGTCATTGAGCTTCTTCCTGATATGAACAATTTTGAATCTGAGATAAGAAGACAACTTCAATCAATTGATTTTTCATCAATGGGTAGGAGCGTAGGCAGTGAAATCTCTCGCGGGATGGGAGATGGCTTCGATTTGCAATCATCAATAAAAGGCTGGATAAGCCTTGCTTCAAGTGGGATAACTATTGGAAAGTTTTTTAGCCCTGAAGGTTTTGACTCAATTGAGAATTTGCTCAGCCGGATGAAGCCTCTGGCTGCAGGTGTAAGTACGGGGATTGCTAGTGGACTAGGAAAAATAGGGAACTCTTTTAAGGGCGCTATTCCTCACATTGGGGCAAATGTTAGCGCAATGAAATTGTGGATGCAAACAACTTATCTGAAGAATATTAGCCTTGCCCAATTAAGGGCGGCTGTTATGATGACCATGATTCAACATGGGAAATTTGCTCCAAAACTTGCAAGCCTGGGCAAGGCTTTGAAGGTTCTTGGCCCAATCGCACTGCTTGTGGGCGCAGGCTTTTTGCTTGCAAATGAAGATGTTCGTGAATCGATTGTTAAGATAATTGGAAATGTAACGGATGCAATTCCTAAAATTGCTGAAGCAGTACCTGAAATTATTTCAAGTTTTACCTCTGCAATATCAGAGAGCTTACCTCGCATCATTGAGGGGATGTCAGCTTTTATTGAGGCTGTTGTCGCAGGAATTCAGCTGATGATTCCGGCAATAATCGAAATGTTGCCTGTTGTGATTGAGGGGCTACTTCAGCTAGTTACAGGAATCGTTGATGCCTTAGTCTCCTTTATGCCAAGAGTGTTAGAGGCAGCAGCAACATTTTTCCAGGCAATTGTTGAAGCAATCCCAGAAGTTTTGCCGCCGCTAATTGAGGCTGTGGTTGGACTTGTCGCAGCAATTGTTGAAGCTTTACCAAAGCTTGTTTCAGTTTTGCTTGAAGCGGCTGTGACGCTTTTCATGGCTCTTGTTGAGGGTGCTGCAGAGATCGTCCCAGCCCTTCTTGATGGCGTGCTTGCTGTAATAATGGCCGTAGTGGATATGTTGCCAAAGCTTATTCCGGCAATTCTGGATGCAGCGATAACACTGTTGATGGCTATCGTTGATGCCTTGATAGAAATTTTGCCTGCCTTGCTTGATAGTGCGGTTACCGTTATTTTAACTTTAGTGGAGATGTTGCTAACACTAATTCCTGCAATTCTTGATGCTGCGATTTCGTTATTTATGGCCATTGTAAATGCGTTGCCAGAAATCCTAACTGCATTGTTGCATGGTGCGAGAACTTTAATAATGTCGGTTGTGCGGATGCTACCTTCGCTGGTGTCAACTCTGCTGTCTGCAGCAACTCAACTTTTTTCAGCTATTGCTTCTGCAGTGCCAACGATATTGTCCTCGTTGCTTTCTGCTGTGAGTCAGTTGGTTATGTCTGCGATTGGTGCGATACCTCCCTTCATTGGTCAGATGTTAAGCGCAGGGGCAGATTTAGTTCGAGGACTCGTACGAGGATTGAAGAATTCTGCTGGTCAAGTTGTGAGCGCCATTCAAGACATTGCTAGACGTGCGCTGAATTCAATCTTAAGCTTTTTTGGGATTAATTCTCCCTCAAAGGTCATGGCCGAAGTGGGTGAATATATGATGGATGGTCTGTGTAAAGGTATTTCTGAAGCTGCAAGTGATGTTTTGAAGGTTGTTGATGATGTTGCAGACAGCATTTATGAGGTCTTCGAAGCATCTGCTACAGCCTCGCTTGACTCGCTGTATTCAGGCATTGGGACAATCAAGCCTAGCGCTTTGGGTGGCAGCTTCCAGCTTGCTGGTTCAGGCGCTGGCGTGGGAGACACTTACATGACCTTTAATACGCCTGTGACGGGATATCACGAAGTACTTGCTGCTAACAGGGCAGCGCAAAGGATGGTGGCACGATCATGACAAGTCCAGTAATTGTTGAACTTGCTGAGGGTCAACAGATAAGTTCTGACCCTGGTAAAGACTACATTTTGACAGCTGCCCCTGATGGAATTAATTCCTCTGACATTGATTTAGGTCATATGGAGCATGCGATTTTGCCAGGCGGTTCTGTTTTTGGTGCACGTGCAAAAATGCGCAGAATCACTTTACAGTTTATTTTGCCTGGTATGTCCTGGCACGAAGTAAGTTCTTTGTTCCCCCTGGGAAGAAGCGAACTTATTCGCATAAGGACTGGCAAAGAGGTCCGCTACATTAGGGGCTACAGGGACGGACCCATAATCCCTCTAGACGCGACATCACATTCGACACCTCATGTGCAGGTGTCTTTTTTATGTCCGTCTCCATTTTTTACTCGAGACGTCACAAAGCGCGAATACTTCATGAACGTTAAAGGTGGACTTACCTATCCTAAAAAGTATCCGATTAGGTACGGCGTATTTGAAAGTTTCGACAGTGTCTTTTGTGAGAATGACGGTGACTACCTAACACCGTTTGTCCTTGACTTGGTGTCAAGTGTCGACGGGACATTAACGGTAACTATTGGCACGCAAAGCCTAAGCGTGCGCGGTATCGAGGTCGGCGATATTATCTCGATTGATACGGATAGGCGGATGCTTACCGTCAACGGGATGCGTCGCCTTGATATGTTTAGCGGGGACTTTGCTCGCATTCCTGTGGGCGGGGAATACGTAAGGTTAGGTGGATTTGTAGGGCTTGCACAAATTGCCTATTCAGAGATTTTTGAAGGAGGGATTGGCGATGGAACTTTACCTCCTAAATAGGGCAGGCAGACGTATTGCCGTACTTTCCGAGTACAATACGCTGGCTTGGACCACAAAGATGACGGGGACAAGGGTGGATGTAAATCTGCCCTTGTCTGTTGAAGAGGTGGTTGAACAGGCTTGTTACTTGCAACGTGATGACAGTGATGTAGTGGCACAGATTTTTGCAAGAACTTCTCATTATGGGAATAAGACCTTAACTCTTGAGGCCTTTGATCCGATTGAGCTTTTGCGCAGGCGCGTTAACTTTTGGACTCGCAGTTTTACTGGAAGGCGTGAGACAGCAGTAGTCGACTTAGTCAATGCGGCCTTGCGCACTGCGCCAGAACTTGGTGAGGATATTATTCGCAGACCCGATTTGTGGAATGAAATGGTCGATGGGCAAGCTTCATCGCCTGGCTTAAGCGAGCTGATTTCAGCACAGGTATCATGGGGCGATTGCTATTCAGAAGCTTGCAAGTTGCTAGAGGGCACGCAGATACGACTTATGACCTCTTTTGTAGGTGGGCGTATTGTGCCGACCCTTATCGAGGGGCAAGACCGTTCAAGCCGGGTCATACTTTCCATTGAAGATGGAGATTTGTCAGACGTAGTACACAGTCGTGTTGACGAAGGAGTTTGTGACACTGCTGTTGTTAGCTGGAACGCAGATGAAATCGATCAGGTATTGACTGTTCAAAAAAATCTTGATGTTACTCATGGGGAACTGTGGGTTGATGGTAGTAGTGTGGCTAATGCAGACCAGTCCAGCGGCTCTTTGATTGCTGCTTTGCACGAACACGGAAAGATGAAACTTTTTTCTCAACCACAAGAACATTCGCTGACAGGCGTGTTGTCACAACTTAGGTTTGAGTATGGCAAGGACTACAGCATTGGTGACCGTATTGGATATAGAACTGCAAGCCTTGAGGGCACCGATGTGATTACAGAAGTTGAAGAAGTATTTACCGGCGGGACAAAGACAGTAGGCGTCACTGTTGGTAAATCATATCCCACAATCAGGCAGATTGTAGAAAGTAGGACATCATGAACTATGAAAACGAAGTACAAGAAGCAATGAATCCAGTAGCGTTTCCCTTTGACTGGTCATCAGAAATGCCCCGTGAAGTCACGGGAGAAAACCAGCGACGATTCCATGATCTTGCGCTAGGCGGGCGTATTTTGGAGGAGTTTAGTTTTGACGGAAGAGCCTATACCTTTTATGTAACGGGTGCCGTTGTAGCTTCAGGAGCCTTTGCAGACTTTGTGGGTTACGAGCTTGATTTGACTGAAGTGCCTCATGAATTTGGCACCTTAGTCTGCCGCATGAACTTGACGCTATCTACTGTAGAGCTCTTAGCTACCGATTTGCTTGAGCCACAAGACGTGGTCGTAGCAGACTTAAACTACGCAGAAGCAGCAGGCTGGACGATTGCTCCACGTGAAGTTTTGCATAGGGGCTTTTGCCCAATACCAGTTGGGAGCACATATGAAAGTACTTCTAATCGTAAGCCACATGAGATCTTTTTTGATACGCGAGAGGGAGACTGGAGGCTTATAGGATGTGACACGAACTTTACTTGTGTGCCCCAAAGTGGCGTTAACACCACAGGGAGACATAATATTGGACAGGTTCGGCGCAATATTGTGATGATTCGTATTGGATTTAATTTAACGACTGCATCAAGCGGGAGAAGCATTTTCACTATTCCTCAGCAATTTGCTAGTCCTTCTTGGGTGGCATTTGCATCTGCGTCAATAGGAGTACATGCTTCTGCCAATAATCAAACGATTACCTTCTCCAGCAATTCGTCCATTACCGCGAACTCTGGGATTGCTGGGTCGTACTTTTTGTTGCAGCCTCCTCCTTACCGTGCAGATTATGACCGCTACTACTGGGAAAGAGTGTCTTAAGGACACATCAGAAAGGACAAGTAAATATGCATTGGTTATTGTGTGAAAACACAGCGAGTGCGCGCCTGTTAAGAACTATCTTACAGGCGCTTCTTGCTTTTGTAGTGACCTATTTGCCTCAAATTGTGGGCATGTGGGATATGTCGGAATGGATGGCATTGGCTTTAGTGGGATTTGTTATGTGCGTCTTGTCTCCTGTGATGGAGAAGCTGGGACATCTAACAACGCCCAAAAAGATTTCTTTAAATGAAGAAATATATGTACAGGAAGAGAGGTAAACGAGAGTGAATATCAGATCAATTCCAGCAAGACATTTTACCGCCGGTAGACCGTTTGGCATTGACGCCATAATGATTCATCACCATGCTGGTGTTATGACGGCAACACAGGCGCGCAACATTGTTAACAACAATCGCGTGTCTTACCACTATTCAATTGGAAGCGATGGCATTATTGGCCGCCTAGTCGATGAAGGCAACCGTGCCTGGCATGCAGGCGATGGCGTTAATGTGCGGGGAGGTTCTCGCGGCAACGATCGCTCTATTGGCATTGGGGTCTCAAACAGTGGGGGAGCACCCAACTGGCCTATTAGTGACCGCAGCTTTAATTTATTAGTCGAGCTGTGTACCGATATCGCTAGACGTCGCAGGTTGGGCAATCTAGTCGTTGGCCGCAACCTGTTGATGCACAGTGATGTTAGGGCTACGGCATGTCCTGGTCCACAACTTCGAGGCCGCATGGCAGAGCTTGCTCGCAGGGTGAATGCGAACCTAGCAGGTACAACAGCTGCAGCTTCTAGACCACCGGCATCAGTTCAAGCACCTTTTAGGTTGACATCAGTCTTGCGTAGAGGTCATGGACCGGTGGCGTCAGTACGTCAACTTCAGACACG
>Ga0209755_10009791_pt1 | contig 10111 bp, 13 predicted proteins | sample TergutCo191P1_FD_187301 | JGI IMG/M metagenome (GOLD analysis project Ga0209755, IMG submission 187301) | Cornitermes sp. P1 segment gut microbial communities from Petit-Saut dam, French Guiana - Co191P1 (SPAdes) (version 2) | ecosystem: Host-associated > Arthropoda: Insects > Digestive system...
TAACTGCTACGCTACTTATAGTATGCTAACCGCAGGGACGCTATAAAAATGTGCCTGTCACCGTGCATTTACTGATTTATACAGGTTTCCCTTTTTGAAGCTTTAATAAACGATCTACAACTACTAAAGCATAGTCCTGAAACTGAGGGTTAAGTTCGTTAAAAAGATTTAATATTCGTTCTTTTTTTTCTATAGGCGAAGTAATAAACATCTCGCCTTTGCCTGTTTTTAACCACTTTTCATTAACCCCAAAAGTAAGGCAAATAAGCCTGATTATACGGTCATTAGCGGTTCTATGTTCGTTTTCTATTTCTGCTGTATAACTACTGCTAACACAGATTGACTTAGAGAATTCCTTTTGAGGGGTATTTAGAGCTTCTCTAAGCTGTTTTATCCGCTTATTTACGGTCATAAGTTGACTATATCTGCTTTTATAGCACAAAGCAAGGTATTTTTTTACTATGTAATACTTGATTATAATTACATTGTGTATTATAGTATTACATAGTGAATTATGGAAACACCAAATAGTCAAAGCACAATTAATATTTCTGAGGTTTTATGTCAATTAACCGAAGAAAACCAACAGCAATTACTTGCTGTTTTGGAAACATTGTATTTTGCCCAGAATACACAGGATGTCTCTGTAATAGAAACAAAAAATGGATTAATTAAGGAGCTGTAAATGAAAAATATTTTGGTAATAATTATTATCACCCTAATTGGAATATCATTTTCTGGGTGCGGATCATTAGGTAAATTTATTATTTTTCCTAATTCAGAATCAAATCCGGGCGGAGTAGTGTCTCTTGGTAAAAAATATTCTATATGAAGAAAAGGAAAATGTAATATCCGCTGAATCGAGTTGGATATTTTATAGAGAAGAATCCGGTCAATTTTATATTGAGTATTCGTATTATATTAGAAAAAATGATTTAATTGAAGGTGCATTAAAAGGCAAATTCATGGATAGTTTAGCGGGAAATGTAGCTACTAATATGGAAAAAATGGTTAAATTAGACAGTATTATATTAATGATAAATGACAAAGAAAAAATTGTATTAACAGGAAGTGCTGTTCCGAATATTTCAAATAAATTTCGTTTTCCGGTTTCTTTAACAATTACTAATCAATTATTAAATTGTAATAGTATATCTTTACAGGCTGTTGGTCAGGGTATTCATGGAGTGCATCAAGAATCTAGTATATCTCCAGAAGGCAGCAGAGACATCATAGACTTAAAAAGATTTATTAATTACTGGAATGGCGGTGGTATGTCTGTAAGTGTTACTTCAAAAAACGATGAAAAAAAAGCGAATACGCAGATAAAAGAACGTGATGAAGCAAAACATGTAAGTATTTCTTCCGCAAATACGAATACATTAAAAGAAGATGCAAAAATAAATGAAAATCAAACTAGTATAAATCAATCAAGAGAAGGAATTAATGATGGTAATAGAAGGCTTCGTTATCCGGCGCATCCAGTTAATTGTTGTCATAATATTTTTGGAAAATAATAAAAAGTATAAGTTTTCTGGTACGTTTCGTAATACTTAGATATTTACTTGAAAGAGGTGAGGCTGGGCGGCGGGTTATAAAAACATTTTTGGGGTTCCTTGCCGGAGGAGACCTTTGATAAAACAAAGACCAGATCGAGGTAAAGAAAGTCTGACCTCTTAATTTCTGATATATTTCTATGCTAGAGAATCTGGAAAAATTAAGAGGGCAGAGGGCTCCATAGGCAAATTCCCCCAACGTTTTTATAACCCGCTGCCGAGCTCACCTCGTTTAATAAATTAAAAGCATACGCTTTACCGGTTCACTCGTGTCCAGTCCGCCATTCTTCTTTCTAAAGGATAAGTTTCCGACGCGTCGCTTTTGCGAGCTCTTTCATGAAGATAGGGCAGTATAATTCTTTCCCTTAGAATGACCCAGTTACCCGGCAGAACATTGGAAACTAAAAAATATTCAGGCGGAGGCATGCGCCCTAAAAGCTCAGGATAAAACAATGGATAAATTTGCTCAGTAACAGGACTAAGCGCGGAAAAGCCGCCGCAAATTCCAAAAATATTTTCGTCAATTCTGTTTATTGTTGAATATTCCAATAATGTTCTTTGGTTTTCTATATCAAAAAACCATTGAATAAACGCCTTTGCCGCTCTTGTGGATATCGCTCTTTTTGGAATGCCCATATAAACGGTATCATCTGTAACAGGAATGCGGTTCTGATCCACAATCCAGCGGAAGTCAATATTGTTCTTTCTTTCTTCGTCTAAAATAAAAAAATCCTTGCTTTCCATATAAGAAAATAAAATTCGTCCGCTTTGGATGAGCCTGTCGGGCGGTTCATAAAAATATTTAAAAGTAAAATCATCTTCCGCATGGTTACTCGTATTTATCTCATTTGTCCAGTTGTTAATAAAAACCATGGAGCGTTCAAGCGCCGCGTCATCCCAGGAAAGCGGATTTGCTTCCATAAATGAAGTGCCGGACAACATCGACCAGATAAGCAAAAAGTCATCATTCCATAAAGGAGAAAAACCCATATGCGTATAGACATCTCGGTTCATCTTGTTAAAACTTTTACTTAAAATTTGCACCTCGTCAAAATCAATTGTGTAATGATTCGACATCAATTCTTCTTTTTCCCTGGAAAAAACAAGAGCCGGAATGTTAAATGACACAGGCACAAGGTATTGAGTGCGATCGATTCTGCCCGCCGCGAGTATACGCTGATAAAAGGTGGCTCTGGAAAGACCTTTAGCGCCGAATAAATTATTTATATTTTTAAAAATATTTCCGGTAGAAGAATTTTTTAACCAGCTGGCTGCTATTAAATCCGGGCAGTTACCTCTGCCGACTTCCTTAACGGGAAAAGCGGCGTATTTTACAGATACTTTATATTTTTTCTGGACAACATTAAAATATTCACCGTAAAGCGCGAATTCAGGTCTATCTGTCCAAATTTGCGCGGTTTTTACATTGCAGCCGCTTAATAAAACAAGAATAAAAATTACTAAACAAGCGCTATATTTGTGCATGCTTTAGTGTATTTTGCCCTCTATATGCTTGTCAATCTGGGTTTTGAGTGATAATATGAATAAATGGATAGGATTAAAGACCCTCACATTGTTAGGCTAATCGAGCAGATTGGCGAGCATTACCGGACTAACATCTCAAACCGGTTTTTACGTCCTGTTTTACTTCAAATTCAAGTCGATAAAAATACATGGGATCAAATTGAAGTTCTTACCGAAAAAATGGAATTATACCGATACCAGGGCTTCCATCTTGACGAGCTTTACCGTCAAATTGCCGCCTGCGCCCGTTTCGTCGAAGTTGCCAGAAACAGAACTATGTTAAAAAGTAAATTAGCCTCGATTCCTCCGGGGCCGGATAAAATACTCAGAGAAATGGCGGTTAGTAATTTCGCCTCGAATTTAAAGGTTTTCGCGGATTTACTACATGAATTATATATAAGCCTTGTGGACATGGATAAAAAAGACACGGAAGGCGGACGTCAGCCGGTATATTCAAATATACCCGAGCTTTACGATATCGGTCGCCTCCTGGTCGGCGGCTGATCCGCTTGTTTCGCAGGATAGCCTATTGACCATATTTATTTTTTTTGATATGTTCTACATTAATTGATATAGTTTGGAGAAAATAATGTACGCATTAGTAGAATTTAAAGGGAAACAGTACAAAGCCGAGAAAGGCGCCCTGCTCAAAGTAGATTTAATTGACGCGCAGCCGGGGACAGCTATCGATATCGATACTGTGATTTTAGTTTCCGGTGACACTGTAAAGGTTGGTGCTCCCTATGTAAGCGGAGCTAAGGTGTCCGCGACTGTGGAATCACATGGAAAAGACGAAAAAATCATAGTTTTTAAGTATAAACCCAAGAAAGATTACCGCAGAAAACAAGGACATAGACAGCAATATTCAATTATTAAGATTGGAGACATATCTGCCTAAGTGATAGAGATAGAGGCGGTTCTGGATAAGGACGGGGTTTTAAAGTCCTGTAAGGCTTGTGGTCATGCCAAAGCCGGAAAAACCGGAACCGATATAGTGTGCGCTGCTGTTTCGGTTCTTTTAAGAACCGCGTTCAGTGTCCTTTCAAACAGGAAGGGGATACAGGTACAGGGCGGCGCTCCTGAAAAGGGCCAGCTTTGGCTGGAAGCCGAGTACAGCGCGGAAGGAAAGGATTTTCTTTTCGCCTGCGGGGAGTTTCTGATAGACGGGCTTAGGTCTGTCGCTCATGAATACCCTAAGAATTGTAAATTAACAATCGAGGAGATTTGATATGGCAAGGAAACGCGGTGGAAGCGGCGCAAAAAACGGACGTGACTCAAACCCGAAATATCTGGGTGTTAAGGCATCAGATGGTTCTATAGTTAAAGCGGGAACCATTATAGCCCGTCAGCGTGGAACCAGGATTCATCCCGGAACCAATGTTGGAGCAGGCGGCGATTACACCCTTTTTGCCAAAGCGGATGGAAAAGTAAAATTCCACCAATGCCGCGGACGTAAGCTCGCCTCCATAGTCCAGGACTGATAATCAACTCTTTTTCTGTGTGGAAAAGTTCGCTGATGAAGCAATAATCGAAGTCATCTCAGGCTCAGGCGGTAACGGCTGTGCGGCTTTTCGCAGGGAAAAGTTTGTTCCGCGCGGAGGTCCGGCAGGCGGAGACGGCGGCAGAGGCGGCGATGTTATTTTCACTGTTCGCCGCAACTTGCGAACCCTTGCCCACCTTAGATATAAACACACCTTTAAAGCTGAAAACGGACACGACGGCGAAAACTGGGGGCGTTATGGGCAACAGGGCGCGGATGTTATTATTCCTCTGCCGCCGGGTTCTTTAATACGCGACATAGATTCAAACGAAGTGATACGCGATTTTACGCGTAACAAAGAAGATTTTATTTTTTTAAAAGGCGGCAACGGAGGCTGGGGTAACATCCATTTTAAATCTTCTGTTAACCAGGCGCCCAGAAAAGCGCTGCCCGGAAAGCCGGGACAAAATGTAAAATTAAAAGTTGAATTGCAGATAATGGCGGACATCGGGCTTGTGGGCTTTCCAAACGCCGGTAAATCCAGCCTTCTTGATCGTTTTACAAACGCGAGACCAAAAATCGCCGCCTATCCCTTTACCACAAAAATTCCAAACCTCGGCGTTTTAACTGCCGGTGAAAAAGATATTATAATCGCTGACATTCCCGGCCTTATCGAAGGAGCCTCGCAGGGCGCGGGCTTAGGCATACGTTTTTTAAAACATATTTCGCGCACTTCAGCTCTCGCCTTTTTAATCGATCTTTCGGATGACAATTATCTTAACGCCTTTGACATTCTGTTAAATGAGCTTGGCTCCTTTTCTGAAGATTTAATTAAAAAGAAACGTCTGCTTGTGGGAACAAAAACCGATTTAGAGGGAACACAGGAAAGAGTTTCTGAACTTACCGCGAAATATCCTGACGAAGAAGTAATGAGCATTTCGGTTTTTTCAGGTGACGGAATAAAAGAACTGGGGAACGCGTTCCTTACGCTTGTAAATGAAACTGAGGCAGCCGCAAACGCGTCTAAGGATAGCAGCAATCAAACTGATGACATTGATGAGGACGAAGACTTATGAGGCTTGGCATTTTAGGCGGCAGTTTTAATCCGGTTCATCAGGGACATCTGTCTATAGCTTATAACGCGCTAACTACTTTTAAACTTGACAGGGTTGTTTTTGTGCCGGCATACCGTTCTCCCTTTAAATTAAATCATCTGGAAAAAGAATTTCGCCTAACGCCGACAAAAAAAATGGAAAAAGACGCTAAGGCAAGGATCAACCTGCTTGCCGCGGCGATCGAAGGCGACCCAAGGTTTACAATTGACAGCTGTGAAATCAGGCGCGGCGGCGTCTCGTACACTGTAGATACGCTTGCGGATATAATCTCGCGCTATCTCCCCACAGGGAAACCCGTGTTAATTATAGGAGACGACCTCGCTGCTGATTTTACAAAGTGGCGCGAGTACGAAAGAATTTTACATCTTGCCGATATTGTAATCGGGCGCAGGGTAAACGCGTCACAGATAAAATATCCCTTCCCGCACATCCATATAGAAAATGATGTGGTTGATATTTCATCAAGTGAAATAAGAGATCGCGCCCATAAAAGCGGCGACGGCGCTAATCATTATAAATTAAAAAATACGCTGGAATTGTTTCCCCTGCCGTCTTATGATTACAAGAGAATTAAAAGATATGACGTTGTTCACATTGAAACAGAAGTTCGAAAAATTTTAAGCACAGAACGTTTCCTCCATTCAAGGCATACGGCGCTTCAGGCCTATGATTTGTGCCGCCGCTTCCGTTTAAATCCCACCGCCGGTTATCTCGCGGGAATTGCCCACGATCTTGCCAAGCAGCTTAACAACAAGGAACTTACTAAAATTGTCAAAGAGGAGGGGAGCGGCTATTCAATTACCCCTCTGGAAAAGCAAAGACCCAATCTTTTGCACGGAAAAGCTGCCGCGGTATTGCTAAGAGATCGATTATGTATTCATAATGAAGATGTGCTGGAAGCGGTAGCTTATCACACATCAGGATACGAAGGCATGGGGCAGCTTGCCAAAGTTGTCTACATTGCCGATAAAACCGAGAGCACAAGGAATATAGAAAGAGCTCTTAGAATTAAGTGCAGGGAGGACAGTTTGGACGACATTCTTTGCGCTGTGCTGGAAAAAACTGTTATTAAATTAAAAATGAAAGGAATGGATTTGTCGGAAGATACGCTTAAAATTTTAGAGAAGATAAAGGAAAAAAAGAATTGAGAGCAGTAAAAAGAGACGCTTCTGTTTTTTTACTCGTGTTAATAATACTCTTGGTTGTTTTTGGAATTGTTTTTTCGATTATTTCATTTCGCAGTAACCCGGTAGAAGACGCTGTGAATACAAACCGCGTTATCAATGTGCTTTTCGTTATGGAAGATAATAAAATACCTCTTAGCACTTATTTGCTTATGTATTACCCGGCGACAAAACGCGCCGCTATTTTTGATATTCCCGGTGAACTTGGCTTATTAATATCGCGAATTAACCGCGTCGATCGCATCGATAAAGTATATGACCCATACAGAATCTCCGGTTACGAAAATGAAATAGAAAAACTGCTTGGTGTGGAAATAAATTTTTCTATCGTTATTACAAAAGAAAATCTTGTTTATATCGTAGACCTTCTTGAAGGCGTGGAAATATTTATTCCGTCTCCTGTGTTCCATTGGGACGATGACGGAATTATCCTGTTCCCTTCCGGTATGACGGTTCTTGACGGTGACAAGGCAAGCCTTTACGCGGTTTACAGTCTTCCTCATGAAGACAGCGAAATGGCAGTGTTCCGCAGACAGCGGTTCTTTTTAGGTTTCCTTAATCGTCATATACAAATGAATGAAAGTCTTAAAAACCCCGGCGCCTCAAAAATGTACTATTCGTTTTTTAAATCAAGCATGAACCAGCGCACATTAATGAACTTGTTTAACGAGTTTGTTCATATCGATACAGACCGCACCAACATTCAATCTGTCGGAGGAAACCTGCGCGAAGTTTCCGGGCAAATGCTGATCATTCCGCATTGGGATGGAAACCTGATTAAAGAAATTGTTCGCCAGACTTTATCAACTCTTACCCGCGAAATAGAAGACCACTTGATTGAGCGTTCTCTTACAGTAGAGGTGCTAAACGGAACAACTGTTAATGGTCTCGCGGGCAGAACGGCGGAAATGCTTCGCAGCTTTGGTTATGATGTTATTTCAATTAAAAATGCGGACAGGGTTAACTATGAAAGTACAGTTGTTATACAGCACTCAGGGGATGACGAAATGGTTAACACATTAGCGGATCTTATTCGCTGTAAAAATATCCGTCGCGAAAAAATACTGGATGAAAATGTAGACGAAATGATGATGCATAACATCGATTATAAAGCTGATATAACCCTGCTTCTTGGAAGGAACTTTAATGGAAGATATGTTATCGGTAACTGAAACCGCTGACGCTCTAGGTAAGCTTCTGCAGGAACACAATGGGCAGGATGTTTCTGTGCTGGATCTTCGCGGCGTTAATAATTGGACGGATTTTTTTGTTATAACGACAGTGACAAGCAAAACCCATATGGACGGGCTTGAAAGGCACATAAAAGATTTTTGCCATGAAAAAGATATTGATATTTTTGGCAGCTCAAAGAAAGACACAGACGAAAAGTGGCGTTTAATTGATCTTGGCTCGCTTATTGTTCATCTGATGACTTCTGACTCGCGTGAATTCTATGATCTAGACAGACTTTGGCGCTATTCTTCGTCTTCCCAGTCGTCATCATCGTCTTCATCCTCATCTTCCCAGTCGTCGTCCTCTTCCTCGTAGTCGTCGTCCTCTTCGTCATCATCTTCGTCTTCATCAAGATCGTCTTCGTCTTCATAGTCGTCATCTTCGTAATCATCATCGTCTTCGTAATCATCGTCATCTTCGATGTCGTCATCGTCACTGAGGATGAATGCCGGTAAGATGCCGTCGTCGCCAGCATAGCTGCCGTTGTTAGAACTGTCTACAGGCATCAATGTCAGTTCTTCCTGTTCAATAGCTCCGTGCAGAACCATAATGTTCTCCCTTTAATTTGTAAATTTCTTGAATCAAAACCGAATTTGGGGTTAAAAAACTCCTCACTAGAAACATAAGGGAGGACATATTCATTTGTCAACAGGTTTTTAAAAAAATTTAAAAAAGTCATTAAATATGCTATTCTTTGTAAATGCCGCGTTTCGAAAAACTGACCATTTTCGCGCCTGCCAAAGTGAACCTGTGCCTTGCCGTTAAAAACAGGCGGGAAGACGGTTTCCACGACCTTGAAAGCCTCTTTTTAGCGCTAAATTTTGGTGATTTATTACATTTTAAACCAAGGGACGCCGTTTCTGACGAAATTAGTATGGGAAACTGCCCTGTCCCCATGTTGGATAACATTATTTACAAGGCTATTACCCTTTTTCGCGAAAAAACAGGCTTTTCCCAAAAGTTCAATGTTATTGTAGAAAAACGCGTCCCTATTGGCGGCGGTCTTGGCGGCGGCTCCTCCAACGCTGCCGCGGCACTCCTTGCTTTGAATAAAATTTGGGGAATTCAAGGAGAAACCCTAAACCACCAGTTGCTTTTGGAAATGGCGGCCGCTCTTGGCAGCGATGTCCCCTTTTTTATACATGAAACGCCCGCCGCCATGGTTTCCGGTCGCGGCGAAATTATCGAAGCCGTGGATATGCCGCCAATGTTCCTGGTACTGGTAAACCCCGGCTTTCCAAGCGATACGGCAAGGGCTTTTCGTTTATTGGATGAAAAGAGAGAATTAGGAATTATTAAAGAAGAGTTCACACATCGGACTACAGGTTCGTGTGGTTTGTGTGGTTCGTGGCAAAATTTTGTTAATGATTTTATGTCAATTTTCCCAGAGGAAGAGCAGAGGATTTATAATGAGATTATTTCCGCGCTGCAATCTCAGGGCGCGCGGTACGCGAATCTTTCAGGTTCCGGCGCCACTTGCTTTGGCGTTTTTGAGGAAGAAGAACAAGCGCGAAAAGCGGCGGAAGCCCTGCGCGGCAAGTGGGACTTTGTTGAATATTGTACTCAAAATGAATTTGACTGACACTGTGACTGACACTGTCACGATGTCAGTCATTTTACTCATTTTACTCTCATTGTGAGTGAATTTAGTCAATATGACATATATAATGCGTAAAAACAGCAAATAAAAAGAAATTATTTCTCTTGCTTTAGTAACAGATCGATATTACAATCTAGTTCAGGTCAAGTTCAGCATACCCGGATGGGAAGATGCTTAGCTTTTAACACAAGGACTTTATAGGAGGAGCCATGGAAATTACTGATATCAGAGTCCGCAAGGTTACTGGCGGAGGTAAGCCTAAGGCCTATGTGACGGTTACTTTTGACGATTGCTTTGTTGTTCACAATATAAAAATCATAGAGGGTAAAACCGGAGTTTTCATAGCCATGCCCAGCAGAAAAACTCGAGCCGGTGAATATAAGGATGTTGCCCATCCCATTCACCCGGAATTCCGAGCT
>Ga0209755_10009792_pt1 | contig 10109 bp, 5 predicted proteins | sample TergutCo191P1_FD_187301 | JGI IMG/M metagenome (GOLD analysis project Ga0209755, IMG submission 187301) | Cornitermes sp. P1 segment gut microbial communities from Petit-Saut dam, French Guiana - Co191P1 (SPAdes) (version 2) | ecosystem: Host-associated > Arthropoda: Insects > Digestive system >...
TAAATAAAGAAGGCAAACCTTGTTTGCGCAAAGAGGGTTTATGCGTTAATGAAGAAATTACAGAATTAGTGCCGCAGAAACTTCTTACACCAGGTAAACATCAAAAATTAAATTTTCTGATAGGGGCTTTAGCAGCTTATGCGCTCGGTGCAGAAGCGCAGACTATCCGCGAAGCTTTAAGTGAATATAAAGGCATAGAACACCGCCTTGAATTCTTCCATGAAGCAAAGGGAGTGCGTTTTTTTAATGACAGCGCCGCCACTATCCCAGAAGCCGCCGCCGCTTGCATAGAAGCGCTTTCCTTTTTAAACGGAGTAAAAACCCCTCTTATCCTTGTTACAGGCGGCACAGATAAAAACTTAAACTTCGCGCCTCTTGCAAAGGCCGCAAAAAATGTAAAAGAGACGGTTTTACTTGCAGGATCAGGAAGTGAAAAACTTGCCAAATTGTTAGATGAAAACAATATTGCGTATAACGGACCCTTTGACAAGCTTGAAAAAGCGGTACGTTGCGCTGCAGAAAAAGCCGCTAGCGGGGATGCTGTAGCTCTTTCTCCCGGCTGCGCCAGTTTCGGTATGTTTTTAAATGAATTTGACAGAGGCAGAAAGTGGAAAGAAGCGGTGCTTCAATTAACAAATAACAAAGCTGTTGTTTAATTATCTTGATCGTTTACCCAGGTATCTTCGGTATAAAAATAAAACCCGGCTTTTTTTCCTTGAGCGTCATAATATGTTTTAAAAACGTCGCCGTAAGTTCCCAAAGAGGAATTATCTTTTATATCGACGTTAGCGCCTATTTTTATCATTTTAATATCGTTTCTTGAAAAAGCGCCGGCACCGATGATCGTTATATTTGCCGGAATTATCACATCCGCTAAATCGTTACCTGCAAAAGTTAAAGGCGTTATAGTTGTAAGCCCGTTCCCAAGGGTCAGCTTTTTCAATTTATTATTTTGAAACGCCCCCATTCCTATATTTTCAACTGAATCCGGAATTAAAAGCAGGGTTATATCATTTGATGAAAAAGCGCCGGTTCCTATATTTTTTAAATATTTGGGTAAATTAACCCCGCTTATAGATATGTTGCTGAATACGGTATCATCAATACCTGTAACATTTTTACCTTGCAGAGTTTCCGGAATCGTTATAATCCCTGTATTATAAGGGCTCTCGTTATACCGTGTGATTTTAACTTCATTCTTTTCGATAACAAAGGAAAAGGGTGAATCAGAGCCGTCATCCCAGGCGGCATACAAATTAATATCATCAAAATTGATCGATATATTATCTCCCGGAGAACGCAGTTCTCCGTAAAAACGCCAGCCTAAAAATGTATAGTCATTTTTTTTCAAATCTCCCTTTCCAAGAAGGCTCGCGCTCTCGCCGGTTTTATAGGATTTTATATCCACAGGTACTGAGCCGCTTGTAAGGTCATTTGCATGATAAAATACGCGATATGTAGCCGGATTATAGTCAAAAACACAGCCAATAAGAACAAAAACAGGCAATAAAAAGAATATCTTTCTCATGTTACACCTCTTAACTTACAATATAACACAATTATTGACGTTTTTCTATAAAATTATGACGAGCACAGAGTATTCGGATATTAAGATTTTCATATAACAAGCCCTGAAAGGGCGAAGCGTCAATTCAAACAAAGTTTACATATTAAACTTTAGACCTTTTTCCAATGATCTAATTTACTTTGTCATCATTTGCAAGCATTTTATTGTTATCAATTTTCTTTTAAACAGCTTTATAAATATTTTATAATCTATATTAAATTTACGATTGAATATTATCGCAAATTACACCCTGATTAAGAATTTGGCAAATTTATAATTAACATAAATACTTTTAACTTTAAAATACTCATAATATTATACCATTTTAATTGTAGATTTTAATAAAATATAGTATAATGCATTATATTATAAAAAATAGTTTTAAAATAAAATGTTTTAAAACAAAAAGTGTGTATCATGCCAATAGAAAATATAATTAATAATGAAGCAAACGGCGGTGCAAACAAACTCTGCTTGAGCGCGGATTATTTAAAACGTCCGCGCCTTAATGCTTTGTTAAAGGAAGCAATTAATTATCCGCTGATTATTATATGCGCAGGTTCAGGGTACGGCAAAACCCGCGCTGTACATTCATTTTTAAAAGATTATAAAGCAAATATAAGCTGGCTGCAAATTTCAGAACGCGACAATATACCGGCGCGTTTTTGGGAAAGTTATTCAAACATGGTATCGCTGCTTATGCCGAAAATCGGTTCCCGCTTTAAAGAAATCGGATTTCCAAAATCAGACGAAGCGTTTTCAAAATACTCCATGATCTGGAAAGAAATATCTTTTCTCCCCGGAAAACACATTAGGGTATTTGATGATTTCCATTTATTGCGTGACAGCAGCGTGCTTCGTTTTTTTGAACGTAAAGTAAAAATACATCCGCCTAATATGACAATTATTTTGATTTCACGAACAATGCCTGAAACAAATCTAATCGGTATGATGATGGGTGACAATGTTTTTACAATACAAGAAGATGTTCTTCGTTTTACAGAAGATGAAACACAGAAATTTTTCATTCAGCTTAATCTTTCTGTTACAAGAGAAGATATACGCAATATTTATAACGATACACAGGGATGGGCTTATGCGATTAATCTTATCGGACATTCGCTTGCAAAAAATTTAAAATATGAGCGATATGCTTTTGAAGCAATGAAAAAAAATATTTTTCGTTTTATAGAAGCTGAAATTTCACAATCTGTTTCAGAAAAGCTTTTACATTTCTTGCTGCGTATATCTCTTATCGATCATCTTTCAGCAAGCCTTATTAAAGTACTGGCTAAAAGCGACTCGCTTATCAAAGAAATGGAATTGTTAAACGCATATATACGTTATGATTTTATTACGGATACTTATATGATACACCATTTGTTTCATGATTACCTTAGGCAGAAACAAGATCAAATACTGACAGATAATGAAAGAAGAGAAACATATCAGATTGCGGGAGTTTGGTGCGATGCAAACGGCTACCACATGGATTCGCTTTCTTACTACGAAAAATCTTCTGATTATGATGCAATTACACATAAGGTCGCTTCATTAACTGTACAGATGCCGCAGGATATGGCAGGATACGCGCTGGAAATATTTGACAGGATGCCGGATGATGTGAAAGCGCAAAATCCTCTATTCCCTTCAATGTATTTAAAATTAAAAATAAATATCGGTCATTTTGAAGAAGCGTTTATTTTTGCAGAGCGTTATGCGAAAGATTATGAGCAGCGCCCTGAAACGCCTGAGAGAAACCGCGCTCTAACCGGTATTTACACTTTCTGGGGATTATTGCGGATGAAAATGAGTACCTACACCGATGTATATGATTTTGATATTTATTATAAAAAACTAATCGAATATTATAATAAAAATCCTTTTAAACTTATCGGCGAATACAAAGAAATAACAGCTAGCGCATGGGCGACTAATGTTGGCACTGCCCGAAGCGGGGCGATGGAAGAATATATCGCCGCGGTTTTCCGTATGAGTTTGACTTTATCCAATACATTGATTGGATATTATGACGGTTTGGAAGATTTAATACGCGGTGAATTATATTTTTATCAAAGACAATTTGATGATGCCGAACAACATCTTAAACGCTCGATAACCAAAGCGCGAGAACATGATCAATATGTCACTCATAATAAAGCTTTAGTTTACATTATGTATATTTATTTTTCGCATGGTGATCTAACAGGAGCGACAAAAACAATAAAAGAAATGGGAACTCTTCTAAATGAAAAAGATTACGGGCTTCGTTACACTTTATATGACATCGCTTGCGGCTTTTACCATCTGGCGTTAGACAAAATTGAAAAAATACCCGAATGGCTCAAAGGAGAATTTTCTCATTTTACACATTCATCATTTATAGAAAATTACGCAAACAGGATAAGAGCGCGTTATCATTACCAAACGCATCAGTATAAAGCTTTGCTTGAGTATATAGAAAATTCAATTAAACATCCGATGATTCTTTTCTGTAAAATAGAAATGAAAGTACTGCAAGCTATGTCGCTATACCAGTTAAAAAGAAGAAGCGAAGCGATAGTTGTGTTTACGGAAGCTTATCATCTTTCGGTGTCTAATAAACTCATCACTTTATTTACTGAGTATGCGAAAGATATGCGCACGCTCTCTCTCGCCGCTCACAAAGATAATACTTGCACAATACCGAAAAAATGGCTGGAAGACATCAACCGTATATCATCAATTTACGCGAAAAGAAAAATTAAAATGATTTCAAAATACATGCTGTCAAATAATAATGATAAAAATTTAAAATTTACAGAACTGGAAATTGCTGTTTTAAAAGACCTTTGTGACGGACTTATGCGTACAACGATAGCTTCTAACAGGAACCTTTCTGCCGATTCGTTAAAAATTTTAATTAATAATATTTATGATAAATTAGGTGTATTTAGCCTGCCCGAAGCAATCCGTACCGCTTTAGAGTGGAAAATTATTTAATTGTCATAAGGAGAACAATGGCTGTAAAAAAAATTATCGGAAATGAAATTAATAATTTCCAGCAAAACGGAGAATATTTAGAACGCACACGTCTGCACGCTTTGCTGAAAAATGCAATTGATTATCCTCTGATTATTTTATGCGCAGGTTCCGGTTACGGCAAAACACATACCGTACGTTCATTTTTAGAAAAATATTACACTCAAACAGCATGGCTGCAAATTTCAGAAAGAGATAATATAACAGCGCGTTTTTGGGAGAGTCTTTCCGGTAGTATGACATCAATTATTTCGAAAGAAGCCGGAGAACGTCTAATGGAAATAGGATTCCCAAAGACAGACGAAGCGTTTGCAAATTTTAACACAGTAAGAAATAAAATTACATCCAATCCCGGAAAACATATAAGAGTGCTTGATGATTTTCATTTGATCCATAACCATTCAGTGCTTAGCTTCATTGAACAAATGGTAAGAACATCTCCTTCAAATATGACGATAATAATGATTACACGCGCAATGCCGGATATCAATATGTTTGATATAATGATGCACAAAAGGAGTTTGCATGAACTTGTTTTTACGATACAGGAAGACGCGCTGCGTTTCACAGAAGAGGAGATCGGCAAATATTTTAACCAGATTAACCTCCCTGTAACAAGCGGCGAGATACATAACATTTACAATGATACACAAGGCTGGGCTTTCGCCATTAATCTTATCGCACGCTCTCTTGCAAAAAAGAAAAAATATGAACGTTACGCGCTAGAAGCAGTGAAAAAAAATATTTTCCGCTTTATAGAAGCCGAAATTTCGCATACTATAACAGAAATGCGGGAAACACCGCCCTCCGGGTTCATAACAAACCCTTTATGGCGTTTTTTGCTGCGTATCAGTCTAATCGATCATCTTTCCGCAAGCATTATCAATTCTCTTGCAAAAGACAATGACGAACTCATCAAAAAAATGGAACTGTTAAACGCTTACATACGTTACGATTTTAATCAGGATATATATATGATGCACCATTTGTTCCGTGATTATTTAAGGCAAAAACAAGAACAAATACTGACAGATGATGAAAGAAAAGAAACTTATGAAGCAGCAGCGGTATGGTGCGAAGCAAACGGCTATCACACAGATACTCTCTCTTATTATGAAAAATCAGGAAATTATGATGCGGTTATTCGAAAAGTAGTTTCACTTAACGTGCAATTCCCCCACGACACAGCGCAATTTGCATTAGAAATATTTGATCGTATGCCGGATAAAGTAAAATCTCAGAATATTTTATTCCCTTCCATGTATATAAAATTAAAATTTAACCTCGGTCTATTTAACGAAGCGCAAAAAATCGCAGAACAATATGCTGCAGATTACGAAGCGCGGCAGGAAACCCCTGAAAGAAACCGCGCTCTAACATCTATTTACGGTTCGTGGGGTTTAATAAAAATAAGTATGAGCACATACACTGATGAATATGATTTTGACGTTTATTGCAAAAAAATGGCGGAATACTTTGAAAAAAATCCGTTTAAAATTATCGGTTCATATAAATTAATATTTATGACTTCCCGCGCATCCCTTGTCGGGACAAACCGCGCAGGGGCAATGGAAGAATATATAGAAGCTGTAACACGCGCAGTCCCATATTTGTCTAAAGTATTTAACGGATTCCACGACGGCTTTGAAGACCTTGTACGCGGCGAATTGTGTTTTAACCGCATGGAATTTTCTGAAGCGGAACAATATTTTCAACAATCTGTAAGTAAAGCGCGTAAAAGCGATCAATATATTACACAAAACCGCGCAATGGTTTACATGATGAATATTGATATTTCACGCGCAGATATTGAAGCGGCAACCGCAAGGCTTAAAGAAATGGAAACGCAATTTAGCGAAAAAGATTACGGGGTACGTTATACGATGTTTGATATCGCAAGCAGTTTTTATCATTTAGCCTTAGGCCAGCCTGAACAAATATCCGAATGGCTAAAAGGAGATTTTACGCCTTACACACACCCTTCATTTCTTGAAAATTACGCAAACCGTGTCAGAGTACGCTACCATTATCAAACACGCCATTACAGTACCTTGCTTGCCTTTATCGAAAACGCAATGGTACACCCTGCGATTCTTTTTGATAAAGTAGAATTGAAAATAATGCAAGCGCTTTCCCTTTATCAATTTAAAAGGTATAAAGAAGCAATCTCTGTATTTGAAGAAGCGTACCGTCTTGCAGAATCAAACAAACTCATTGCCTTATTTGTCCAGTTTGGAAAAGATATGCGCACACTCTGCTCTGCCGCGCTTAAACACGGTTCTATAGAAACGCACGGTTCATGCACGATACCAAAAAAATGGCTGGAAGACATCCATCATAAATCATCATCCCTTGCAAAGAAAAAAGCAAAAATGATTTCAGATTACAGGCTTGCAAATAATCTTGAAAAAGGAATCAGACTGACAGAACGAGAAATTGTAATTTTAAAAGACCTTGCCGACGGGCTTACGCGCACCGAGATCGCTTCAAGCAGAAAACTCTCTGTAAACACGGTAAAAATGACTGTCAATATAATATATGACAAATTAGGCGTACTGAGTTTACCCGAAGCAATCCGCGCAGCGGTTGATCGAAAATTAATATAATAGGGAATGAAAATAAATGATTTCACGTAACAGAAAGCTCTCGTAGAGTATTAATTTCAAGCCCAGTTATTTCATGAACATATTCGTGAGTTGAGCTTTTAGTAAGTAAATTTTTAACGATAATAATTTTTTCATCTTCGCGGCCTTTTTCTAGCCATACCGCTTTCGTGTCTTTTATATTCCATTCAGCTAACGTTCTAGGTTAAAGACGGTTGGAGTAGGTAATAGGGCAATGCGTAGCATTGATCTCTGTCCCAACTGTGGCAGTGCAAAACCGTGCATAGGTCTGTAAGCCTAAACACGATTTTGTGGAGCCAAGCCGCCCGAAAGAGCGGCGTACTTTTACCTTTTGTTAAGCGACATTGTAATTTTGGGACACCTATTTTCTTTTCTCTTTTTCGTCTTTTATTCTATTAAAAGCCATATTAGAACTACCAATTAAGTTAATTGCCATAGTTATTTTTCTTAATAAGCATTCTTGATGTTCTTTTGTACCGTAATATTTACCAAGTCCACTAAATTCATATTTTTTAATTTCTTCATATAAATTTTCAATCCAATTACTTACATTTTCATTTTCAATTTCGTTTATTTTATCAAAATCACCAACATCTTCAATAAATGGAGAAACACATACATTTTCATACGAACAATTTTTACAAATATCAAATCTCCTTTTTGGCGACTGAATTTTACTAGAAATATCTTTCATTTGTTTACTAATTTTAGGCAATGAGTTTATTATTGCCCAAAATGCTAAGCCTGTACCAATTATTGCACAAATTGCTTGTATCCAATCCGTTACCATTTTATCCTCCATAAAATTGTTTTATTCTACATTAACTATTTTACCATTTTTTATATATGCACGCAATGAATGCCCTTCGGTAACAACTCTTCGAGTAAATCCGTTACTTATATATTCATTAATTATTGCATTTGCTCTTTCCTGTGTAATTATATTATTTCCATTTCCAGAAAGCCAATAATCAAAACGTTCATCATATATTGCTACAATCCAACTTTCTGTTTCAGGTCTGTCTTCTGCAATAACATCTATTCTCCATACTATATAATTACATTTGGTATATGCTTCGCTTGGTGAAAATTCAATAATTTCATCTGCTCCTATATATGAAACACCAGAACTATAATATAGTCTGCTTGTATTATTAAATAAATAATATGTATCACCAATTCTACTTCTATCAAATACAGCATCTCTTTGAGAATTTGGAAAAGCATCAGACCTATTTATTATATTATTAAAATTATTAATTACTGGTCTAATAGATGAATTATCATTACGATGAATAGTACGTGCATTTGGCCCAATACCCTCAATACCATAATGGTTTCCATAATATGCAGAATTATAAAAAGTTAAACAGCCATCAGAAAATTGATTAAACATTATATTTAGTATTTCTGATTGTCTTGTAACTTTATATCTTACATATTCTGTTTTACTCATCTGATATATCAAATTCTTATTTGAAAAAAATAAAACCTTATCATATTCTGAATTAGATGAGCCAACATCTATTCCATTATAACCAAAATGGTTAATTAAATCACTTTCCGATCTGCCAATAAAGTAATCAATTCCTTGAGAATTTACACTTGCACAAGCAGTTAAAATAAAAACACATAAAAACACAAAAGTCAAAAATAAGATATACTTTTTCATATATTGTCCTCCATTCCTTTTTAACAATTTAAATTTGTATATATTGTCAATACATTTTCAATGTCGCTTAACGTTCATTATAACTGATGTTTTTTATACATCTACTTTTACCATTCTAGGATTATTTAATATAACTAAAACTTTATAAATAGAAATATTAATATTAAATTTCAGAGAAATACTAATAAAATAACGTATATCTTTATTTTCATTTATTAATATTATTTATCTATAAAATCTGGAAAATCTATTAATTTACCTATTTAGTTAAAAAACTATCCCAACTCCTATTGTAAAACCACTTTCTGAAAATCCTTTTAATCTATAAGTTGCTGTTAAAGCAATTATTTTAAATAAAACTGGTTGAATACCTATTTCAATAACAAACTTATGCTTCCATTCTTCTTCTGGCTCTACACTTGAGTAATAATTTGATGAAGAGTATCCACCAGGAGATAATAGTATATGATTCCCACCAATACCTATTGGTATTCTAATATTTTCATTAATTGTAATGGAAAATCCATATATCCATTCAATCGTTAATCTACTCCAATCTGTTATACGATAAGAACCAGAATGTATATTTCCTTCTATTGTTTCAATATTATCAAATCCAATATTACCAGATATATAAATTAAACTTTTTTCAAAAAACATACTATCTGCAATTGTAATACCAATAGGTAATCCATACAAATAATTATATCCTATCATTAAATAAGATGATTGAGATGGATCATAATTGCCTGTATAATATGTAGGATTTCCACGATAAGTGGTATAAGTTGAATTAGGACTACGAGTGTTTTTTTCTGCTGAGGTTTCATTAGGACTGGGAGCTCGCGGATAATCATTTGCTATACTGTAAATGAGATCAGGATAATACTGTACTTCTCTTCCATTCTCAACTATTCCCCACCATGGATAACCAGTGTTATCTGTCCATGTAGGATCAATCCAATACCATGTTCCATTTTTATGTTGAATCCATAACCAAGCATGACCTGTTGCGTCATCATGTGCACGAACACGGTAACGCGAATTCTCTTTAACTGAAATACCATTTAAAACCATAGTTGCTCTTTCAGGCGATACTGGATCATATAAATATATAATATTAGGATCATTTGGAAATGTTGCCGCTATATACCATTGTTGATCCTTCATACCTGCTTTATTATATGTTGACTGATATTTTTTTATATCATCCCATGCAAATTGG
>Ga0209755_10009793_pt1 | contig 10108 bp, 3 predicted proteins | sample TergutCo191P1_FD_187301 | JGI IMG/M metagenome (GOLD analysis project Ga0209755, IMG submission 187301) | Cornitermes sp. P1 segment gut microbial communities from Petit-Saut dam, French Guiana - Co191P1 (SPAdes) (version 2) | ecosystem: Host-associated > Arthropoda: Insects > Digestive system >...
GAGGGTATTACAACATTTAGTACCGATCCTTTTTTCATACACAAATTAACCCTTTAAACACTGAAATAAATCCCATCTGCCATTTGCTGGCATTATTAGGAGCTTACCATATTCTCCACGTTAGCAGGATAAGGGTTAACGTACGAGTGAACACTGTGATGTGGGGATACTGTTGAATTTGAAAATACACAAAAAATAAATGAAGTAAATGTTAATAAGCCATATGTGTCTTTTGTTGCTTTTTATCCATCTCTCATTTAATTACTTGTCTCTATAACTGAGACATTGTTTTCCATATCTTCTCATACACTCTACGCTTCCTACTATAAACCCAAAAAATTCGCTTTTTGTCAGTTTATTAATGTTTTTGTACATTATTATCTCCTACACATTTGGACCCTTTCTGAGGCATCATGAGAGTGAAACCAAATACAAGAAGAAACATTAAACATCTCACTCCAGGTACATTGTGTTGGACTTACGTTAGTAATTCAGAAACTATTTGATTGCCTCCCGGTACGCTGGTTGTGGTGTTGGAACTGGAACAGAACTTGTCTTAGTATTTTGAAGTCCTGCCAACAACAGTGTTAATGTGCCATCAATTTGAAATGTTAGCATCTGTAGCGCTCTTAAATTCTTGACCTTGAAATGGAGCGAAGTATTTTTGTGAATGTTGTAGTGGAGGTGTTTTTTGATAAGGCAGTAGTAGACTGGAAGGAACCTGAACCAATTTTGTGACCCGACGGTTTCCCCATACAGAGTTAATCTATTAATCTCTATAATGCACATGAAGAGGTACCTGCTTGTATTTATTTGTTACAGTGAGCGTTCTTCTGTTCAGGTGTGTTAGATAAGTACCCTGACATTTCCTTTTTTTTGTGTAGTGAATCACCGATGCTCTTCGAGAAACTGGAGATTTTCTAAACGCGAACAGTTTCCAGTAGATCTGTTGCATAATACCTAACTTATACAGTTATTGATCATACTGCAAATTAATTTGCATCAGTTGCCCCGGGTTTTCGAAGCACTTGGATCGTATCAACAGCAGGCACAAGAATTACGTTTCTCTCTGGCAGAGTCACGCACACAACGTGTGTAAACGCTTTGTTGTAGTGAACTGACACTGTAGAACCCTGCTGGCACTGCTGAATGTTTAGCCTTTATGACACTCCTGTAACAGTGCTGACATAGAGTGACAGCTGTTTGTTACTAGGAGCAGTAGTAGCTATAACAGTAGCAATAGTAGCTATAAGAGCAGCAGCAGCAGTAGTAGGAAGTAGTAGTAGTAGTAGTTGATTGTTGTTATTGTTGTTTTTGTTGTCGTTGTCGTCGTTGTCAGTGATTATGGGTGTTTTGTCCGCACAGCTCTTTGACTTCTATTATTGAAATAGTTTTAAAAATTCATTCTTTTCCCCACCATTTCTCATAGTAACAATTCAAAGCCCTTTTAGTACGCTGCATTATGAAAACGGTTTCAACCCATTTTTCAGTGCGTCATACTGGTATATTCTTAATGTTCAATCTATTCTGGCAATATTGTATTCTATGCTTGTTAAGATGCTGAATATTACACATAAGTGTAAACTGAAAGAATATTTACAAGCACATAGGAATACAAATTTAAGCTTGTTCGAATTAGATCCAAATTTTTCTGAAAATATTATCTGAACAATTTCCCCCTGGTACTAAGTACAGTATTCTTTCACTCCTAAGTGGGACACGAATATATGAAGCCTGCGTTTTATTGTACCTTGGACTTCGTCGCTCACATAGAAGGCAGAGCACGTGTTGAGGATAGGTGAAGAGCAAGCTTGACTGACAATACATGGACTTAATGCAGAGGAATATCATGTGGAGAGAGAAAAGTACATAACTTGGAACTTCTTACTGTATATTTTCCACCATATATAAGCGAAGGAAGATAAGAGAGGATGATATATTACACGCTTTGTGGAGATGAGCGATGCTGAAACCTGAAAGCAAAAGATAACTTGGAAGACACAAGCGTATATTGGATTATGATATTGAAATAAATCTTAAAGAATATTGTTTTAATTTTTGGTATAAATGCAACTGGCTCAAGATTCCTTCCATTTGCACGCTCTTTTTCTTGTGGTGGTCTCAATGCGCCTTCTCTTTCCATGAAAGGCGGACAATTTTTAAGCCACATAAGCAATTATCAGTTTGTAACATTGATTTTGAGCCATGAAGCCAGTTGCTTTGTACACTGTGTCCTTTCTGTCGTGTTCCAGAGCACCGACCACTTCGTCGCATATACGGACTTCACCTGCCGGAAGACCTCGCGACATCCTCCATACTCAATAGTAGGATGAAAGGGGCAACTCTTTAAGTAGTATTTGTCGAAATAAAGTCGGGTTGTCACTGTGTACGCACTAAAGGAAAGCGGAGGAGTGGAGTTATAGCTTCACTTATTCGTAACCTCTGCGCAAGATGAATGTGAGTGGCCAGCGTGAGACTCCGGCTGTCTTACCTCAGGGAAAAGCGGCCCTTGTTGAATTTGTGACAGGTGGCCGCGACGCTGACCCGTTATTTCACGTTCCTGAATATACCGAGAAATTAAATTGCCTTTATAGTTAGTTGTCAACATTTTTTAAAATTAGGTGACGTGTACACCATGTATATATGAGGATGAACATGTAACCTATATCCGAAACATGTGTCTGTCTAAACTGTAACTGGACTTTTCGCTTGATGCCTTTCGCTCCACCATATTTGGTACAAGAATTTGAAACACCCGTTGTCTTAATTCCAACAGCGGTTAATCAGAACTTTTTGTGTCAATACCAAGTGAGTACGACTGAACGGATGGACTGTAACCATCTATGGAATAGGTGCTTTTCAAACACAAATGGAAATCGCCTTCCTGCACAAAGTGTGGTAGTTCGGTTCGCTGGCTGTGATAGATAACATTCCTTATTGAAGGCCAAACACGTGCCTGCATTTCTGAACTGTTAAAAATAATAATTCAGAGCTGGATATAGTTTTGAAAAATGCAGAAAGGAGCCTCAGGCGTCGGTTATGCAAATTACATTATTTTATATTTTATTAAACCCCCCGAAGTTAGCTCTACTTTGACGAGGTGGGGCTTGTGCGGTCACATGATTCTGAGAGCTATGCTGGTGGTAGCGTGTGCTACTGGTAGGGCCTCCCATGCCAGACAGGTCAAAGGTGATGACCCAGACAAAAAGGGATACCCTGGTCCTCCAGGTTGGGAGTTTGGAGTGGGGCTAACAACCCCACCCAGTAGAGAACTTATTGTTACGAAAGTCGAGCAAAGGAAAAAGCTGGATAGATTAAATGATGATGGACGGAAGGAAACTATATATACAGAAATAACCCTAGCTGTACGGAACGTACAAACCATACCTGGAAGAATTAAGTAGAAAGAGTTCTTCAAGTGCTGGGAGTGAGAAGATGGAGATAGGTGGTGGCAGATAGGAAAAAATGAAAGGATATTGTTCGACAGGCCAAAGCCCACAGTGGGCTGTAGTACCAATGGAAGAAGAAGAAGAAGAAGAATATTGTATTAAATTAATTTCATGTTAAAGGTCTTGTTTATTACAAAGGTGATGGATTTCACTGACAGAGCATAAATAACTCTTGTTATGTGAAACACATCGAAAAGTGTCGTTATTAACTTATAAAACTGTAACACAGAATAACCTCTGTTGAATTTCTTGGACTAGTATTGAGGTCTGTTCCTTATTTCTAACGTGCAGTTAGCTACTGCCTTTCTGTTCCTTTGTTTGTAAATGTTATCCAGATCTCTTCTTTGATCATTATGTTCAGTCCGCTGCAACAACCAAATGACCAATATTAAATACATGTCAATGTTATAGACGTAGCTTCGACATTCTATGGATTTTTTTGGTCTAATAAATTGAAAACTCTGAACTAAACATTGCACCATATGAACAGCTTCGAAATAGGTGATGCTTTTCTTTGAGTTTTAGGTTCTTGTGACCGTGCACCATGGAACGTAGGGCGACACATATACACATGAAATCCCAACTGTATTTACTTCTCATTAATCCACTCAAAGATTCTATGGCTCACATCTTACGGGTTTTACCCCTGCTGTTACAGAGCAGAACAACATATGCAGTAATACACGGTCTTGTTCTCCTGATGATGGACATAATGATGCCCGAAACATGTTGAGATACATGTTTGATAATAAACATCGGATTAGTTGCATCGTACTGATTTATCTCTCTTTCACCCTACGCTTTTCTTTGAGTTTGTTTCCTTCTCATCCCCGGGGACCTCAACTCTTGGCCGAAAGATAATTTATTCTTCACAACATTTTCACGGTATTTCACAATAAATAAAATGTGACATCGTATTCCGTTTAGGAGATAACAAGCAACTGTGTGTTCTGAATGTATGTTTAATACATACTTTTGTCAAAATAAAGACTTTGATGGGTATTTGAATGTGTCGCATTGTGTAGGAAATTTATAAAGCTTTTTAGAGAAATTTTATTACTTATCGTCATCATCATATATGTCATGGAGTTAGGCCACTTGTTGACCCGTTCCGGTCTCACGTATCTAGAAGTCTCTTCAGAGGTCTGCCACAATTCCTTCTGCCAGTATTACTTATTATATATGTGTATATGTGTATGTGTTTGTGCGCGTATAAATAAATAAATAAATATTACTTATTATATATTTATTTATATACACGCGCACAAACACACACACACACACACACTGGCTAATACAGTAATGATTCAATTTTCATCTTTTCTTTGACAAGGAATTTCTGAACGATGCTGTACGAGGTTCAGGTTAAACGGTCTGCTTAATCGCATATAGTGCTCCTAGTGACAGTTACCTTCCTTAACTGACAGACCATGTCTGTATTGCTCCATTGACATCAAACTGTTTACACGTTTCAGGATATACAAGTAGCGTGAACACGCGAACACTACAGATTCCATCGGCGTCACTCATGCGAACAGAAAAGTTATTTTAAGGCGGCTGCATTTTCAAAGAATGTTGTCATCGATCAAGACTACATTGGTTCGAATATGCCATCCCGTCCGTGGTGGCAACCAAGTTGCGTATTATGAAGCAGTCTTTAAGAGAGAAGACATAACAGAATCGCGGGTAGAGAGGAGTTACTTTCTCGTCTTGCAGCTCTGCACTCTCTCACACGTCACATTACGCGGAACTTTCACGTGCCTGACGAGATTTCTCTCCTTTCATGTCTGTCGTGTTTGCCTACCCCCAGGGAACAAACAACCTGCCGGCTACATTAAGTTGGCTCTCTAATTGCCATCATGCAATCCAATTACTGCACTAATAAGGTGGAGGTACGTCAACCAAAATAAGAGATGGAACTTTACTTTTAAGATATCAAAACGTCCCCCTCCTGAAATCAAATTATGGAACCCTCTTTGATGTTTATGGAATAACGGAGTAGAAATATTTACGAATTCTCTTTCCAGATGTGGATAATATGGCATGTAGAAGCAGCTAAGTGGTATATTGGATGTAGACACTGTAGAGTGCAAAGTGGCAAGTAGAATCGAATAAGCAGGTAATTGGAAGTAGGCACTGTGTAGTGTAATGTGGATGTAGAAACAGGCAAGAAGAAACTTGTGTATAGACACTGTGTAGTGTAATATGACGTGACTGAAACAACAAAGAAAGCCACTGTGGATGTAGGCGCTGTACAGTATGATCTATCGAATACAACGCAGTTACTGTGGTGTGACATGTAAATAAAGTCACGTTGTGTTTCAACGAAATGAAAAAGCCAAGCCGTATGCAATCCAGTCCATGCCTGCCCAACCTACTTAATGAAAACGCTTTTTAATATTATCTTCCCATCGACGTCTATTTCTTACAAGCTGTGTCTTTACTTCAGGTCTCCCCACCAAAACCCTGTACGTACCTGTCCTGTCCCCAATACGTGTTACATGCCTAGCCCATATCATTCTTAATTTCATCACCCGAATAATATTTGTTCAGGAGTACAGGGCATAAAGCTACTCGTTATTTAGGGTTCTTTCCTCGCCTGTTACTTCATTCCTCTTGGCCCAAATGTCTTTTCAGCATCTTTTTCTCAAACACCCTCGACCCATATTTCTCCTTCAATGTGTGAGACCAGACTTTATAACCCTATAAAACAAGAGACAAATTTGTAGTTCTGTATTATGGAGATATTTATATTTTTGGAAAGTAAAATGGAAGAAAAAGATTCTGCACCGAATGATCGCAAAAATTCCATGATTTCCATCTGCTCTTAATTTCTTCGTGAATTAGATTTTAATTTGTTAGAGACGTGCCACAAATATCTGAAATGTTTCACCCTTTCAAAAATTTGATTACCTGCCTTTCAGTTGTGATCTTGTCCTGCATACTGGTATCGCCAAACATGGCTATGCACTTAATTTTCTCAGCGTTTACTTCCACTCCAATTCTCACATAATATTAAATATTTTAAATTAGATTTCATGTAAACAACTGTGCAACGGTGTCGATATGTTGCGCTAACTGTGCATTCTGTATGTGTTGACTTTATATATCACACCTCTGTATAAATGTAAGTGTAAGTTAGATTCTTAAAAACATATTTTAACTAAGCCCACAAAAGGGCTTATTAAAGAACACAGCAACGACGCCCACCAGCCTACTGCTGCGAATATTTTAATTTTATTTTCTTAACTTGTTTCCCGAAAGATGGAACAGAAGTAAAAGAATTGGTTTGTCTAAGATCAGCCTGGTATTAGCTACCAGACAAAGAGAGAAATATTATCAGAAGAGGAGAATTAAGGAGTGGGAATTGGGAGGTGGTAGAAGAGCAGGAAATGGGAAATGGCATGGAGTCATTCGGAGGTCCGAGACGGTATAATTGGTACAAGTAAATCTTACTGAATTTATCCATTGATGGTGGTCAGTACTACAGCCACTGAATTCGTGAAGCCATTGTCAGGGAAGAATGAATCAGACCCTTTCAACTGAGAGAACCACAGGAATGTTGTAATTACTGACCAACTGCTAAAAAAACATAAGAAATAAATGGGTGTAATTTCATATGTTTCTTGCGAGGACGGCAAAAGTGACGTGTTGGCAGTGCGCATCCATCTGGTCGGTAACAAACGTCAGCATCGCCGTTTTGTTTATCTTTACAGAAGCGGCCTATTTGGAAGTAGGAGCCTGTACCTCATTTAGACCGTTGACATGGTACGCAAACTACCTCCCTTTACCGGGACGCATCTGGTGCTTGTGGCCAAATGTTTCTTTATGGCCACATCAGGTAAATTTTTTATACAGGAGTTTTATGTTATGACGTACTCGTTCCTATGTTATGTTTTTCCTACTATTTATGAATGTATCACATCGCTGATGTGATGTTCTAAGTTTTTATTAGAAAAATAACCCCTGGCTTGAGGAATGTGTTGTGTGATCCCGTATAACCTGCTCGTAAACGTCGTAAAAGTCATTTTCCATCGGCAAGTATGACAAATCACACCTCTTTACAAATTTCGTTTCGTAGCTGTTATGTCGCCGTTGATTTCAAGGTAGTAATTTAGCGAGAATTGCACAGCTTATGGCAAGCAATGATACAAAAACCGTACGGAACGCGAGCAAAATATGGTTCTGTTCGACGTTGTTAAATAATATTGTTTTGCGCGTACATGGAACATGAATCCTTTCCGATATGTATATAGCTCTGGAAGCTGTTTCGGTTTTGGAATCGACAGCCATCTGCAGAAATAGTGCTCATCTGAACGGATGTGAGGAGCACAATGCCAAAAATTCCCAATTTCTGTTCTTTTTAATAATTTATATTTGCTTAATTTTTGAATCTAAACACTTCCGAAGTTTTTCGCTTCTTAAAAGAAACAAACTATTCTCAGAGTACAAACAACAAGCTGCAACGTTTCTCAGATTTATTTATTTCTGCAAGACGCTCTACATGTTTCAGACGGTTTTGCCGTCCATTATCAGGAGCTCAAAACTGCACATATAGCCTCAGGCATTTGTCAGACCGTCCTGCTACCTGCTGCTAGCCTGGAAGGCATCTTGTTGCATCTTGTTGGTTGTACTCTGAGAATATATTAGCGATGCACGGAACTATGAATGTTACAAATAAAAGACCAAATTCTTATTTTCATAATACCGCTATTCGTATTGTATTTGGTACGCAACGGAGGCTTGTGTTTCTGTTTGTTTACCCATTCGAAGGTACATATTGTGTGTACTTAGAACTGTTCAAACTGAACAGAACTTATCAGATCTATTCACAAATATTACAAATAATCAAATTCAGCTGTCCTCCCTGCAGGTTTCCAATTTGAACGGTAAAGTGAACACTGCCGTTGAATTTATCTCTGTAATTAACCAACTTGATGCACAAAATTTTTGTTTTACAATAAGTTTATTTCATGCCTCTACGTGTTTCGAGCACATGTGTTCATCATCAGGAGGTCAAAATTGCATTACACCTGTGCACGAGACGGCCCCCTACAGGTGTGATGATACCAGAGGCTGTGTAATGTAATTCTGACATCCTGATGATGAACACATGTGCTCGAAACATGTAGAGGCATGAAATAAACTTATTGTAAAACAAAACTTTGGGCATCAAGTTGGTTAATTACTGAGATAAATATACTGAGATGCACGGTCAGCAAAAGTAAAAAAAAACTGTCTTTTAAATTGAATTTCGATTTTAAACCTTTATTTTTTTGGCAAGGTATCCGTATGTTACGGGAATTTTCAAAATGATTAATTTTATACGGTATTGGCATAGGGAGTAGAATAATTGCAAGACTCCAAAGAGTAATAGAAGGAAAATAAGGTGCTAAAGGGAGCGCTTTAACCTAAGAGGGAAGAAGTAACAACATACCTTGAAAGTAGTATCATAACGAGCTTCATGTTTTGTATCTAGGCATGTGGTATGAGGGTGAAGGTTTCGAGGGGGAATGAGGTGCGTTGGAAATGTAAGACACGTAATAGAGAATGGACATTCTTTTAGGTTTTTGGGTGTTAATCATATAGAGTCCACTTACAAGATTTAGGCTTAGATGAGAGGATAATATTAAAGTTAGTTTATAGTAATAGTGTAGAATGGCGTAGTTCAGGTTAGGACCAGTACCGTGCTATTTTGAACGTGGAAATGAACTCTCAAGTTACGTAAATTGTGGGAAATTTTGACTCCATGTAGAAGTAAAGCATATGAAGAAGGACTATACTCTACTGAGATTCTTGGTTGCATGGATGAACGAATGGATGAGTGGATGGATAGATGGTTGGTAATAGGTCTGTACCATCCCGCATGTATCAGTGAATGGCGCCTTGTTTTAAAATAGAAGGTATCTGTTAGGTCTACATACAAAATAACAGTACCAGAAAAAGCAAGTACAGACACACATATGTTGGTAACGACGATAACCAAAACCATTTTGTCACTTACAAAACCTTAACACTTTCATTTTGCGAAGCACAGTGATTACGTCACTAACCGCTGTTACCAATTTTTATTTGTAAAATGATTTTGTGCATTTATAGTCCCGTGTTTATCTATTTGAGCGCTTTATGAACTGTGTAACATATCACTAGCATCTGCATTGAGTTACGGAAAGCAGAGAATGTCACTGTTTCTAAAAAGTGTCTCAAAATTTGCATTACTGAACAAAAAGTTAGAAATATGTAAGTAATTTTATGGTAATAAAAGTCAGTAGTCCCAAGACGATAATTCGGTGTCAGGAAATCTGATGTTGGTTCGGAAACTACGCTTAACAATAACCTGCATACAAAAAAATTTATTGGTTAATGGGTTGTTATTCTGCCCTATCTGTATATAAAAAGTTTATGCTGTACCAACAGGTCGTTAAACCAGTATGGACTTATGGTATTCAACTATGGGGTTGTACCAGCCAAAGCAATAGAAACATTATACAAAGATTTCAGAATAGAGTACTCTGTGGTATCGTAGATGCTCTTTGGTACATTCGAAATGACAACCTACATAAGGATATGGATGTGGAAACTGTCGATAGCTTCATCAAAACGTATGCTCAAAGCCATGAACAACGACTTCAACGGCACATCAACGTAGAGGCTCTCCA
>Ga0209755_10009794_pt1 | contig 10107 bp, 9 predicted proteins | sample TergutCo191P1_FD_187301 | JGI IMG/M metagenome (GOLD analysis project Ga0209755, IMG submission 187301) | Cornitermes sp. P1 segment gut microbial communities from Petit-Saut dam, French Guiana - Co191P1 (SPAdes) (version 2) | ecosystem: Host-associated > Arthropoda: Insects > Digestive system >...
ACGCGCGCCGTCTTTATTTTAATCATATTCTATATATAATGCGGCATTTTATGAGTACGGATGCAAGATACAATTCCAGTAAAGAGAGGGGCGTAATTCCCTTCCATTCCTTTGATGTTGTAAATGTAGAGATTCATGAAAGCCGTCACAGCACCATTACAAGGGATCATCCCTATGAATGGAAGGCCGCGTTAAGGCATATCTCATGGCTTATGGCAATGACAGATGACGATATAGACAACATCAGAAAAAACTATATGTACCTTCTTTATAGGTATGCTCACATAGCGGTTCCAAACGCGCTTATGGCGGAAAAATATAAAGCGCATTACAACGATCCGGAAATTGTTCCCGATTATATGAAGCTCGACAATAATGACGACGGCGGCAGTATCGATGCCTTTATAAGCGAAACGCCTCCGCTCCTTGTTTACAATGATTACGAGATAAATGTCTGGTCTAAGATGAGAGTTGTCTACAATATGATCAAAGAAATAAACACAGCATGGAAAACCGATCCTTTGTACGACGGCAGAAACCTGATCGAGTGCCTTGGTTTCCAGGGACACGAAGTTGTAAACCCAACCATAGCGAGTCAGAGCCAGCGCGCCGTTGCTTTATTCGCCGACCTTGTTGATGAAGATTTGCTTAGTTCAATTTGCTATTCAGAAGTTGATATCAGGCAGCCAAACGGCGCGCCGGGAGGCGAAGCGCTGGCGCCGGATGTATTGAATCAAAAACAAGCCGATTCTATCGCTTATCAATATGCTCTTCTTTTTAAAATGTTCGACAACTACAAGAAGTATATAGACCATGTTATCATCTGGAACCAATACGGCGCCAGTTGGATGAGGAGTTATGTGCTTTTTGATCATGAAAAAAAGGCAAGCCAGGCTTATTATGCCGCAATGGACCCGGACAAGTTTATACAGGGACATTCTTATTTAGACGATTATTTTGAAGGTGAGTACGATAAACTAAAAAACACCTGAAATTTCTCTTGTTTTTTAACTTGTTTTTTATGCGTTTTTATGGTAAAATGTTTTAACGGCTCGTTGGGCTGCACGGTTAAGGTTGCGTAATCTGCTGGGTCGTTTGTGGAACTCAAGGTACGTTGTATTTTGAGCGTCTTCAGAAGATTGGAAAATTGGAGAAATAAGGAGTTTTTATGGGTATTGGTCAAATGATTTGGAAAATTTCTGTAGCTTTGTATCTTATCGTGAATGGTATTATGGGAATCAAAGACGGTGGTGATTTTAAGATTATCTTGAAAACAATTCTTGGTGGGAACCCATCAACCCTTGCTTTAATTTGCGGTATTATCGCTCTTATTGCAGGTATTTGCATTGTTTTAAATATGCTTAAAATTGAGGTTTCTTTCCTGCCCACCCTGGTGTTAATTATCGCGATCATATGGGTAATTTACATTGTGATAGAAATTATCGCGTTCCTTAAGGGAGGCTTCACACTGGGCGAATTACAGACACTCGCGGTTCATCTTATGGTTCTCGGCTCCTTGGTTATTGCTACAGGAAGATTTGGCGATGATTAAGTTACTTTAGTAACTTTGCAATTTGCGTTTTAAGCAGCCTGATCACTTGCGAGTGGTCAGGCTTTTTTTTGCGGATGGGTGATGCAGCGCTGCCGGGGATGGCGGTATGCTATTGAAAATGCATGGCTTACTCGGTACACTAAACCTGTGAGCAAGCAATTAACAACAGCCGAATTGGACGCGTTTTTCCGGGGCTTTCTGGACTTTGAAGGATTCTCAAATGATGATTCATTAAATGGAATTCAAGTTGATAATGACGGCTCTCCTGTAAAAAAAATCGCGTTTGCAACAGACGCCGCGTTGGAAAGTTTTGAACAGGCTGCCGCGTTTGGCGCGGGTATGCTATTTGTTCATCATGGATTGTTTTGGGGAAAGCCTTTGCGTGTAGATGGAAACCTGCGCAAAAGGATAAAATTTTTAATCGATCATAATATCTGCCTGTATGGCGTACATTTACCTCTGGATCAGCATCCAAAATTTGGAAATAACGCGGTTCTTGCGTCGCTTTTAGGATTGGAAAACATAGAACCATTTGGAATGTATCACGGAAAAAAAATCGGTTACAAGGGAACTTTTCCAAAACCTGTTACAATTGACGAAGCTGCGAATAAAATCAGTTTTATGGGCAGACCTCCCGCGGGCGTTTTGGCATTTGGGAAAAAAGAATGTTTAACAGCCGCAGTTGTTTCAGGCGGAGCCGCGGATAATTATATTGATGCGATAGAAGAAAATATCGACTTATTTGTAACAGGCGAAAGCGCTCATTATATTTATCATCATTGCCTGGAAGCAAAACTAAACATGATAGCAGGCGGACACTACAGCACGGAAGTCTGGGGCGTTCAAGCCGTTATGCGCCATTGCATGGCAGAGCTTGGCATGGAAACTGAGTTTTTAGATATACCTACGGGTTTATAATTATTTAAAAAATTGTAACAACTCTTTTACATTGATGTTTAATTATTATTATGGAAACTACAGTATAATGAATAATGGCCTTATACTGCAATTAATTTTATTTTTCCTGATATATTCTGCCGTTAACGCCCAAGATACAGATCCATATTATGATGATCATTACTATGATTTTGAATCATTGGAAGGATTAACGATATTCGCAGAACCTCCGCCTGATTTTGCTTCCGAATCCGCCGAAGCTGGAATATTATCGGCGTTGAATGGGTCGTTTTCAGAAAGAAAGCGATTTATCGAAAATAATTTGCTGGAGAATGCAGGATTTCGCCGGACAGGAAATATTAAATTTCGGAAAACCGACTCATCAGAAAAGACACTATCAATATTGCATGGGATAATACATCCGTTTAGTTTTGGAATTGTACCCATGAAGCCGTTTCTCGAAATTGATTATGACAGGCTGCCGGACGGAAAATTTTACTCATTTGAATCGGTTATAATTTCCAGTAAATTAATTAATATTTCTCCGGTGGTTCTTCTAATAATGGAAATTGAATACATTCTGCAAATTGAATTCTGCAATGGGATATTAGTAAAAAATAAATTAAATTATTACACAGAAGATAATATTAGTAAATTTGAAGGGCTAATTCTTGAACTGCCGGAATTCCCGGAAAGCGTCGGGCAATTAAAAGAACGTTATTTGAATATTGAACTGCCAAAAATAAAACAAGCGTTCGAAAGACATAATAACCCAAGCGAAAACTATTTGAGAGCAAAGGAAAATTTAGAAGGTACTCTAATCAGAAGGCTTGACTAAGTCCGATTTACGATATAGGCTGTAAAAATGGAGATTATCGATGATTAAATTTTTTAAAGAAAATTTTACAAAAGAAAAAGTTTTGCCCTTGTCGCTTACGGCTTTTCTTATTATTTTTGATCAAGTTGTAAAAGCAATTATTGTAAAAGTACAGCCGCTGCATCCTGCGCTTATAAAGGATATTTTTAACAATGATTTTTTAAAAATTTTGCATGTAAGAAACAAAGCAATTGCTTTTAGCATAGGCGAAAATTTTCCTGAATTTATTAAGCCTGCGCTTTTTATAGTTGTTCCTATTCTGGTTCTGCTTTTTTTAATTTGGTACTATTTTAAATCCAATGAATTTACAAATGTTCAGCGCTGGGCGGCGGCAGGTATTATTGGCGGCGGACTTGGAAACATCATTGATAGAATTTTCCGCCCTGACGGAGTTGTGGATTTTATCAGCGTAAAATTATATGGTTTTTTGGGGTTTGAATACTGGCCTACCTTTAATATCGCGGACTCGTCTGTAGTAGTGTGCTGTATCTTGCTTCTTGTTACAATGTTTATTCCCTTTAAAAAAAGCGAGAAGGGAAAAAATAAATGAATAAAAAATTTAATACGGTTTTGTTTATTCTTGGAGCGACTCTGTTCAATGTAATTGTCGCGGTAATCAGTTTCATTCTGTTGGCTATTATATATGCAAAATATATTTTCCCGATAATTACGCCTACAGGACAGTCATGGGGTTTTTCTCTGATTTTTATCGCTTCTATCGCTATTTCAATTTTTGTTTACCGTATTGTTATAAAAGCTTTGCTCGCAAAATTTGATATCGAAAAGTATTTTGATCCTCTCTTTGTAAAAAGAAATCTTAAGAAACAAGATTAAGCCCTGAATAACTCAACAAATTTTTCCGGGCTTATATCTACAGCGCCAAGGTCTGTTTTATAATCCAGAGGCATTCCCATATCAAAAAAAGAAAAACCGTTTTCCTTTAAATACTGCGTTGTAAGAATGATCTGTAAAGTACCTGTATTGTCTTCTTCGTAAAAGCCTGAATAGCTCGTGTAGACTTTTCCGCAGATCACTCCAAATTCACCGGCGACAAGTTTATCATCTTTATAAAGCGCAAAAGAAGCAGGGTAGGGGTAGGGCACTGGGCTTAATGTATTTAATTCAGAAGGTTTGCCCTGCAGTTGATTTACCCCTTCGCCTTTGCGTATCTTTTTAATGCTATCCACAAGCGGCGGAGTCAGCCAGTCGCAGCCGTGTTTTTCCACACAGCGATCTACAATGTAGTCAAAGTCCGCGTCCGCTCTAAGCTCATAGTTTTGCCCATGAGCTTTAATAAAGCGCCTGATAGACTTTTTAATATGCAGGTTTTCGTAAAAAAGAGCGGAACGGACAAGGTGCAGTTTTGGCAGCAGAATATAGAAAGGTTCACTTTCTTCATCGTGGGTAATATTCATGGACATTACCAAAAACCCCGCTTCCATCAGCCTTGCGATAAATTCAGGATCAAATTTGTCAGAAATGCAAAATTCTTCGTTATAATTGGTTTCCAGCATTATATCCACAATTTTATGGCAGTCGTCCTCTGAGGTAATATAAATGAAGCCCGACAGGGTATATTTAACTTCCATAGGTATTGACCAATTCCCCTCAATATTCTAAACTAAATAAGCTTTTTTGTTTTATTGAAATTTGGGTTTGCCGGGGGTTTTATTCCTGTCGGACCTTCATATATTAGGAGAAGATACCATGAAACGTACTTATCAGCCCAGTAAAGTAAAGAGGAACCGCAAATTTGGTTTCCGCGCCCGAATGAAAACCAGGGGCGGGCGACTTGTTTTAAAACGCCGCAGAGCAAAGGGGCGCATTAAACTTTCTGTTTCTGACGAGAAAAAGCCTTATTAGTGATGTAAAAATAAACTCTTTCCGTTTTAGGCGGGAGGAGCGCTTAAAGGGAAGGAATGAAATAAAAGAAGTTTTTGGCAAGGGTAAAAAATACGGATGTCAGGGCGCGAAGTTATTTGTTTTAAAAAATGATTTGCCTTATAACCGTATTTGTTTTTCCTTTTTCAAAGCGCCAAGAGGGAGCGCTTCTTTAAGAAGCGCCTGGAATGCAGTTTCCAGAAACCGCGCCAAACGTCTTGGTCGTGAAGCTTTCAGATTGATGAAGGATCGCCTTATAGGCGGATTTGATTTAATTTTGCTGGTTTCGCCTGTTCCTGTAAAAGAGCAGGGAACGCTTTCGGAAAAAAGCGAGCTCCTTGAATCCCTTTTTAAAAAAGCCGGTTTATTGAAATGAAATATATAGCGCTTATATTGATTCGATTTTATCAGTATGCAATATCTCCGCATTTTCCGCCGGTTTGCAGATATTATCCAAGTTGTTCAGCTTATGCCTTTGAGGCGGTAAGCAAGCATGGTTTTTTACGCGGCAGTTTTCTCGCTGTTAAGAGAATTCTCCGCTGCCATCCCCTAAAGCGGGGTGGTTATGATCCGGTTCCGGAATTGAAAGAAAATTTATTGTAAGGATATAAAATGGAAAAAAATACGATTCTAGCCATAGTGTTATCTACTGTCGTGTTGATCGTCGCTTTTATTGTTCAGGGGTTCAATATAACAAAGCAGCAGCAGGCAAGAGCTAATCAGCAGCAGACTCAGGGTTCGTCAGTGATAACTGCTGTTGATACCGAAGTTCGCGATGAATCATCATCAGAACAAAACGCGCAGCCGTCATTTACAGAACCTGCAGTTCCCTCGCATTCTTCTTTGATCAGCGATGATGAAATAATATCTTCCCCGGCGCTGCAAGCCGATTTTGATCCGGAAGCAACCCAGATACCGCATCAATATATAGTAATTGAAACAGAATTATTTACCGCGACTTTAACCAATGCGGGCGGCGAGATGGTTTCTTACATATGGAAGGATGCGAAAGACGAAACAAAGAATGTCGATTTAATTTTGGCAGGGGATCATGAAGCGCGCGCTTTTTCCATGGCGTTCGGAGACTTTGATGTTAATTCGTTTTTCCATGTTAATAGAACATCGGAATACTCTGTAGAATTTTACCGTGATTTTTCTGTGCCGGGCAGCGTTTACGGCATGGATGGAAAATTTACTTTAATTAAACGTTACGATTTTGTTCCAAATGAATATTTATTCAGGCTTACAATTATTCTGGACGGCGGATATTCTGTAAACGGATTTAACTTTGGACAATACAGAACAAGTGACGGCAAAGCGGTTTCTGATATAGCCTATACATTATCTTTTGGTCCGCAGATAGGTCCGAAATTTGTTAAGCTCGATAACCTGTACGATTACCGCCATTACAATGTTTTTATAAACGGAAAACGAAAAAACGCGAAAGCTAACGATATTATTGACACTCGTCCGGCATGGGCTTCAATTTCCGGCAAGTACTTCGCGTTTATCGCAAGACCTCTTCTTGCGCAATACAGTTTAAATTTTTCCGAAAAAGCCGAAAGCGGACTTATCTCGGCTTCGAGGCTTAATATAATTCGTCCTGCTGCCGGCGTTTCCAAGATCGAAGATATTTATCATTTTTATTTAGGTCCAAAAAAACAAGAAGCGCTTACTATTTATAACACAGGTAAAAATGAATTTAATATAAGAGAAGCGAGTCTTAACGAGGCGGCAAGTTCCCGCGGTTTTTGGGGTGTTCTCGCGCCGCTGGAAAAACTTCTTAAATGGCTATTGCTTGGTTTCTACGGTATTATTCCAAATTACGGCGTCGCTATTATTCTTCTTACGCTGCTAATAAAAATTTTATTTTTCCCGCTTACCAGAAAAGGATCAGAGGCTACATTGCGAATGCAGGCTCTTACTCCAAAAATAAAGGAATTACAGGAAAAATATAAAGGCAATCCGCAGAAATTAAACGCAGAGATGGGAAATTTCTACAAACAGGAAGGATACAATCCGCTTTCAGGATGCCTCCCAATGCTGCTGCAGCTTCCGATTTTTATCGCAATGTACAACTTGTTTAACAATCACTTCGATCTCCGCGGCGCGGAATTTATTCCCGGCTGGATACCGGATCTTTCGCTGCCTGAATATATTGTGCAATTCGGCGATTTTAGAGTGCCCATTGTCGGATGGACGGCGTTAAGGGCTCTGCCGTTTTTATATGTTGGTTCTCAGCTTCTCTACGGAAAAGTTACGCAGATGCCGGGGCAGCAGTCAAATACGCAGATGAAGATGATGTTATACGTCATGCCGATTATCTTTTTCTTCATCCTGTATGATGTGCCGTCCGGATTATTAATTTACTGGATTTGTTCTAACCTTCTTACTCTTGTTCAGCAGCTGATAATCAACAAGTTTATATTAAAAAAGAAAGCCGCGCAGGCAGCAGAGCAGGCGGCGATTCAACAGGCATCGCCTCCGCCAAAAATTGCTCCCGGCGGCGGCGGTAAAAAGAAGAAAAAGAGATAGAGAAAATTCTTACGATAAGGAGAGTATATATGGAATTTGAATTTGAAGGCCGTACCGAAAAAGAAGCAATCGACAGGGCGGCAGGTGAACTTGGACTTGAAAAAGATGATTTTGATGTGGAGATTCTTGAAACTCAAAAAAGCGGTTTATTTAAGAAAGGCTTAGTTCGAATAAAGGTGCATGTAGGAAATTTCGGCGTTTCATCCAAAACCGGTTCCTCCGGTCAGTCTGGCTCCGTGCGGGAATCATCGCACGATGTGCCGCCGCGATCTTCGCATTCTGTAAATGGGAATGTGTCCGGCGGTATGGAAAGAGACAGAATTGGTGGCGCTAACAGCAAGGCGGTTTTTGGCAAGCCGACGCCGCAGGATGAATTTGAAGAAAAAATGGTTGCCTTTACTTCGGGTTTGATAGAACGCATGGGCTACCCCGGCGAGGTTTGCATTTTGTTCCGAGAGTCTCATAAACTCGGAATAAAAATCGATTCAAGCCATTCCTCGATATTGATTGGTAAAAAAGGAAAAAATCTTGACGCTTTACAGCTCTTGTTAAATATTTATGCCGGCAGGCTTGGCAAGGAAGATACCCGCATAATTCTTGATACAGAAAATTACCGTATTCGCAGGGAAGAATCCCTTGTGCGCCTCGCTTACAATGTAGCGGAAAAAGTGCGCGAAAGCCGTGGTTCTGTTCTGCTTGAACCTATGAATCCCTTTGACAGGTGGCTTATTCATACAACATTAAATGATATTGGAGATGTTGAAACAAAAAGCGAGGGCGATGGTTTATATAAGCAGGTGAGGGTGTTCTATAAAGGGCTCATGTAATTAATGAAAGGTCAATTATTAGGTTTTCTTTTATTCGCTGCTTTTATACCCGGCGTTTTTGCCGTGCCGCTTGGGACGCTTGTTCCGCCTTCCAGAGTTGCGGAACTACGCGCGTCAGGAGAAATGATAATAGAAACGCAGTTAAAAAACCCTTCACCCAAGCTGCTGCCCCAGAACAACGAACTGCGGCAGTTTGTTAATAAAACAAAGAGCTCTCTTAATCCCGGGATGATGGTGGAGGCGCTTTATCTGTATAAAAAACCGGATTCTTTTTCCAGTTCTGTCGATTTATGGGATGTAGAACAAAAAACAAAGGTATTTAATCAGGTTTTGGCAATTAGCACGCTGACAGGAATACAATATCATTCGGCAAGCCGCAATATAAAGCGTACTTTTTATGAATATTCAAATGTAATTGACGGACCTGTAACTAAAAATCCGCTCCCGGACCCTGTGTTTTCCAAGCCCCCCGATTCATTGACGGTATACGCGAGGCAAAAAGACCTTACTTTTGGGGATAATATATATCAATATGACTGTACAAACACCAGGGACGCGATATTTTTCGTTCAGGAGAACCTTACTTCCCTTACTTATGGGGTAGTACCTGCCATAGGAAAGGGGAATTTAAAGTCGATAGTAGCGGTTATCGACTGCGGCGACTCCATCCTGGTTTACGCTGTAAGCATGGCAAAGGCCTTTTCCCTGCCGGGAATGGGAGATAGAATCAGTTCTTCCTTTAGTAATCGCGCTGAGGCTGTCTTAAACTGGCTTACTAGCAGGTTAAATAGCGAAATTTACGTGCGTTGATGGAAAAAAAAGTTAAAAATTACATTTTCTTTTAGTTTCAAAATATGTTATATTATTAGTATAGATATCAGATGAATTTGCCGAAATTTACTTTAAGGATTCTATATTTTAAGGATGGTTTGAAATGAGGTTGTTTACCAGATCTGACTTTGACGGACTGGCCTGTGGGGCGCTTCTGTCCTATTTGGGGCTTATTGATGAGTGGAAATTCGTCCATCCCAAGGATATTCAGGATGGTTTAGTTGAAGCTACGGATACCGACATTTTAGCAAATATTCCCTATATCAAAGGATGTAAACTTTGGTTTGATCATCATTCCAGTGAATCCGAACGTTTGGGCGCTAACGCCTATTTTGAGGGTGTGTCCAGAACCGCTCCAAGCTGCGCCAGGGTAGTATATGATTTTTACGGTGGTGACGCCAAATTAGGTAAATTCGCCGAAATGATACATTTTGTCGATAAAGTAGACTCCGGAAATCTTACCCCGGATGAAATCCTGGACCCAAGAGGCTGGGTGCTTTTGGGCTTTATTATGGATCCAAGAACAGGTTTAGGCAGATTCCGCAATTTTACAATCAGTAACTACGATTTAATGACAAGCCTTGCCAAGGCATGCGCGGAAAAGTCGATTTATGACATATTGGCAATGCATGATGTTAAAGAACGCCTCGATTTATACTATCAACAGAAAGATATTTTTATCGAGATGGTAAAAAGTCACGCCAAAG
>Ga0209755_10009795_pt1 | contig 10107 bp, 7 predicted proteins | sample TergutCo191P1_FD_187301 | JGI IMG/M metagenome (GOLD analysis project Ga0209755, IMG submission 187301) | Cornitermes sp. P1 segment gut microbial communities from Petit-Saut dam, French Guiana - Co191P1 (SPAdes) (version 2) | ecosystem: Host-associated > Arthropoda: Insects > Digestive system >...
TGGGGGGGGGGGGGTCATATAATCGCCATAATATACTCTTAGGAATGCGTCATAATTGCCCGGAACGCAATAATATCTTCCTTCGAAAGTAATTTTTGAAAGAGGGAAAACTACATCACTTTTTTGAATTTCTTTCCATTTTTGATGGTGATTATAAAAAAAACAAATGTTTTTTGTATCCAATTTATTAAACAGACAGCATGATGCTTTATATAACATTTTTGCAAATTGCATAGGGTAGAAACAGCGAAATACTCTTGAAAAGAAAAGAACAATTCCCTTCTTTTTTTTTGGATAATCATACAAAGTTTTTATTCTATACATTTTAGAAGATAGCCAAATGAGTCTAGCTTGTAAAGAAGCCAAAAATGGAACGCAATTGTCATAAGGAAAAATGTCAATGAAAATTCCAGGAGGAAAATCACTGGAAGGAGCATTCTTTTCTGCAAATACAGTGTTTTTCTTGCAAAATTTGGCAAAGGGTATGTAATGCCAAAATGAGTCAATAGGGCACCTGTTTGAAAGAACATAATAATTTGTCTCAGTATCATTTTGAATGATATCCAAAAATTTTTCATAATCTTCTCTAGGCATAGCAATATCGACATCATCATCCCATGGGATAAAGCCTTCGTGTCGAACAGCACCAAGCAAAGTTCCTGCATATAAAAAATAAGTAAATTTGTTTTCTTCACAAATGCGGACAAAGGCATCAATGAGTTCGAGTAAAACGCTATGGAGTTTTTCTAGTGTATTTTGATCCATATTTTTTATCTTCCACCCCCTAATAATTTAACTCAATATTTGATAATGATGTAATCATTTTACATATTTTTTGTAAGTCTTTCGCCTAAAAAATCGCTTTGTTACTGGAAATGTACGTATAAAATCCTTAAATAAAAATAAACAATATGCCACAACACCTAATGGAAATATAGCTTTATTTTCTGCCGTCTTGTAAATATGTCTTTTGAGATTTATTCTTGCAAAAAATATATATTTAGCCGAATGCTTTATTTGCAATTTAAGTCGAAAGGGGGGGGTTGATGTTTCGTTATAATACAATTCAGAGCTAAAGGGATACATAAGCCAAAAATTTTGCCTAGATAATCCATCCTCTAGAAATTGTTTTTCTTGAAAGACATAATTAACATATAAAGTTTGATGAGTACGTGAAATACGAATATACATGATACTTTCGGCTATCTGTTTTTCGTCTTTTATAATAGGGAAAGGATATTTTTTGTATATATTTGTGAGAAAAAATTCACATTTGTCCCCTAATATATTCTCGTTTTTTATAAGCCGTATGTAGTCCGAAACAAAACAATCATGAGGGAATTTTTTTCCTATAATATCCCCATTTTCATATTGGGATAGCCCTGATATGCATACACAACCATGCATGAACCTTCCTGTTTTTGTGTCAAAATATTTCCATACAGTTTCAAGCACATTGGGCAATAACATATCATCATCGTCCAACGAAACAAGAATGTGACTGTTGGCTATTTGAGCACCATAATTCATTGCTGCAGGCTTGCCAGCGTTTTCCTTATACACATACTTTATTTCAAATATTTTTTCAAAACTATAGACAACTCCTTTCGTATTATCTGTAGAGCCGTCATCGACAATTATCCACTCAAAGTTAATATCACCTTGTTGACATAAGCAATCATAGACCCGAGGAAGATACTCTGCGCGATTAAACGTTGGCGTAACTATTGAAAATTGATACATACTAAAACTTTTTACCTAACCTTAAAAGTTATTCTGTTTTGCAGTGCTCTTGCAAAATGTATCCATAAAAGGTAAGTTTATTATTTACAGTTTTTAGTTGACTATTATGTTTCCAAGTCAATTTATGAAGAATAACATTGCTGGTAGCATTTTCAAGTACAAAAGGGTCAAATTCATTGTTTAGATTTTCTTTTATAATGTCATTTTTTGCGCTTGGAGGAAGCGGGAGATCGTCAAATGCTTTCTTAACTGATGGATATGAATCATATGCAAGGTTTATCGAATAATCATACAAATGATGGGTTAACAAACAATTATATTCTCTCCAGTATTCGAAAAGAAATTCATATATAAATTTGAAAAAATAAAAATTTGGTGCACTTGCAAAACAATTACCTTGCCATCTCCCCCTGGCAATATTTCTACCTGGATTATTAACATCATCACGAACGGTATAAAAAGAAATATTATCGAGTGTGATCGTATCAGTAACAAGGTAGGTGGCATCAAGCCATAACCCTCCATATTTATAGAGAAGTAAAGTTCGAATAATATTCGAAAAATGAGTGAGTGTCATTTTTCCATTATTAACTTTCCGCATGATATGTTCTGGCATCGATATATATTTAGCATAATTGTATTTTGTAATAAGTGTTACTTGAAAATCGTTTGCATAACGCAAAACGGACTGATAACACGCTTTAACTATAGGAGGCATCATATCCATACCGTCCCACCAACATATCCAGATTTTTTGGGGAATTTCACCCTGTGGGGAGGAATTGGCGTTTTCATAATGCTTGGAAATAAAATAATGGTATTTTCTTTCTAACCAATTAACTATAGCCTTGTGTCTAATTTTATTGACACCACGAGATTCAGTATGTTTAAAAAGATATTCTAGAAAGGCGATAGAAAAACCAAAATGTAACATTCGATAGAAAAATTTTCCAAAATATCTTTGGGTTTTAAAAATAAGGGGCCGAATTTTCATGTTTGTTCTTTATTTTTTACCCTGACTTTTTTCCTAAAAAAAAGATACCAATCTTTGAGAAATATCTTTATGAACATTTTGCAAATATAACTATTATATACGTTGCTGGGCAAAAGAAAAAATAGCAGACCCAAGCACCTAAAAACGGCTAGAGATGCCCATTCATTTTCTATGCATTTTTTTACTATTTCCCTATATTTCGATAACAAATAAGGATCTGTCGTTATTTGTTTACTTAACATCTTTTTACGCAAGGTGTTATTTATATAGATATATTGTGTCCGTTTTGTTTCTTCATCGATATTTGCCAACATATCATTCAATATTATATGCCATGATTGTAAAGTCCTTAGAGCATTATCGGAGTTAGTAATTGAGCCAGGGTTATCGATGTGTCGAATATAACAATAATCAAGCGTGAAAGCAATGCGTTCTATTTTTTGTGCCATGAAAAAAGCAAAATGATCATCTTCATGTATTATCCCTTCGCAAAAATAGAGTTGATTGTCATTTATAAATTCACGTTTTATTAACTTATTCCACGAAGCCCTAGGAATGGCAGGAGAAGAAAAAAAGTCTTTTTTATCCATGATTTATCTTCTGTATATTCAGGAAAATTATGATGCTTAATTTCAAGATGACTGTCTGAAATAGGTGAAATGTTTATCGCATTCCCTTGGACAACATCAACGTTCTGGTATTTGTTTATCACAGCGACGAAGGAACGAATGCAATGTTCCGTTATTTCATCATCACTATCTAAAAAAAATATATATTCACCTTTTGCATTATTTATGCCTGTATTTCTTGCCACAGAAAGCCCTTTGTTTTTCTCGTGTCGTATAATGCAGAATGAAATATCTCCAGAGTACTGTTTAACTAAATCATTCAAGATGGTTATAGAATTGTCAGGGGAACCGTCATCAATAAATATACATTCGATATTTGTATATGTTTGCTTTGCTATTGATGTATAACAACGCAAAATATATTTTTCTACTTTATATACTGGGACAATTATAGAAATTTTTGGATTATTCATATCAGACCAATACACCACACCCTAAACCCTGCTAAACTAAAGAATAAAGCCTTTTGAGCTTTCGTACGCTGTGAGTTTTCAACTGCCTATCGACAATCTTCTGTTTTATGCTGCGCTTAGTGTATCAGGCAACAATCTTGCCGTTGAGGATCGCTATATCCACATTGCACGCCAAGACACCGTGTCGCCATCGCCAACAACCCGATTTCTGCGGTATTCGGCCAGCCTTCGTATGCAGATGACCTTTTCAGTATCGGGATACACCCCGTCCAGAAAGCACTTTATTATATGCACCCAATCATCCTTCGTGCAATGTTCCAAAGCCTGCGCCATCCCTCAAAAAAATATAACACACATAAGTATTTTTACAAAAATACACTATTCAAAGGAATGAGTCGCTCTCATCGCTGGTAAGACATCGACATATTTAATCGTTATTTGTTTTTATTGCATTATCCGTTGAACCATCTATAAATTTTTCCAATACTACTTTATCTACAATATTAATTTTCAATAAGTCCATTGAATTATTTAATTTCTGAGAACCATTATAATAAAATGACAAATTTGGATTTTGATTAAATTTGTCCATGTATTTTTTATATCCCTTGCTCCCATTTACATGTATCTTGGATACAATAAACGCTTTATATTTTTCGTAATCATCTGGTAGAAATTGATAATGCAATAAAAATGCAATGGCTCCCTTTGTTTCAAAGCTGTACCCATATGGATAATTTTGATGGGATCCCACCATCATTTCTTTAGACAATTTAACTAATGCGTATTTTTCAAGTGCCCATCGAAACAAGTCATTTTTTTCCAAAAATATACGCGCTCTTGGCCCCCCGTCTACAACGTACTTTGAACAGCTTCTTGCTTTTTTGTATGTATCTATATCAAAATAACAATATTTAGAAAAGATGTCGTGCGAATTTTCACTTTTTGCAAATAACTTATCATTCGAATACATATCTATTATTGGAGAAAACACGTTATTTATTTTATTTTTTTCTAAAAAAACAATGAAATCCGTCATTTTTTTTCTTTCAATATCTGGATACATAAATAATTCATCCGAATCAAGCATTAGATACCATCTATCATAACCAAAAATATCTGTAACCTGTCTATTCCATGCTCTTTGTTTTATATTGTTATAAATACCATTCGCAACAAAAAGTGAAATATCCCCTTGTTTTTTGAGCCATTCAAAAGTACCATCATCTGACATATTATCTATATAAGCAAAATGTTTTATCCCTATTTTTCTGTGGTATTCAACCTGCAGTTTAATTCTTTCTATATCGTTTTTTACCAAACAAAGCAATATGGGTTCCTTTTTTGGAGGTAGAGACAATATTTTAACGGGTATAACTGGCTCGTTTAGATAAGCATTTATAAAAATACCCACCGAGTCAGTATGCACGTATGAAAACTGATATAATTCATGCTTAAAACATTTTACTTGTTCTTCATATTTACTTATTATATAATGGTTAATCTTAGATTTTTTGGTCAATCTGGCCTTTTTTATCATGTATGACAAATACGAACGTATATACAATAAATAAGGGTTTCTGTTTTTCCTGACTTTATGAAAAATACCAATTATTTTTTTTTTAAAACACATATATTACACTTTTATTAGAGAAAACAGACATTTTCATAATTGTAAAATTTACATTTACTGCCATAATTAAAGAACGAATAATATATTTACTTTATTCAGAATGTGAATCTCAAGGTCAAAGAAACGTGAACATTATGTCGAAAATCTTCAGCATCGGGATTCACTCTATTGGTAAAATAAAACGGATTAATGGTTAAGTTGTATGCCAGCTTACCACCAACGCTCAAATTGTCCGTAAGTCTATAAAGTGTGGTTGCTCCTATTACAAAATTCGCCTTAAACCCCTTAGTAAATAATCTGCCATCATCATAATCATCTGGTGTCGTCCCAATTGCGTGTTGGAAAACAAAATTATTGTCAGGATTAAAGCGGTGTATGAAGAGAGAAGATGTCCCCCTTGGATAAAAAAGCCTAAATTCTAAATATTGAGCATTGCCGCCAGGATTAAATCCATTCCCCAGCCATTGCCCTCTATTGGTATATCCATGGATTACTTGATGGTGAAAATAAAATGAATAAGGCCAATGGAACATAAAATCAGTGGACATTTCCATGTGACTCCATTCAAATGTTATCTGCCCGAATATGTTACGACCTTCCGAGATTATCAACGCTTTTCTTGCGCCTACGGTAAATACCAGAGTGCGGTAAGGATTCCGTACATATCCTAAAAACCTTCCAATAACCCAAGGAGTTCCAGCAACATGAGCAGTATGATCGTCAATCCCCAATTCCCCAAAAACTTCAAACCCAACCTGCGGAAAAAGCCATGAAAAACCAAGCGAAAATTTATGATCATCTTCATCTTCATTTGTAGCGCTAAAAAACATATGGGACAAATTTTCCAACGCCCATGGGACAAGTGTGACATGATTAAAAAACAGCGTTAACCCAGGCAGAAATGACGGTGCATAGGCAAAAGCCCTGCCGTGAAACATGGTATGGCTATGGAAATCACCACTGTCAAAAAAATCAGATTCGGTAAGCCGCCCCACCCAGAAACGTGCTTCTATTTCTCCTATATCCCAGCCAAGCCAAGGAAGCCTAACACGCTGTCTGCGTAACCCGATATCAAACCTAGGATAGGTTGGGGCATTATTTGAATGAAGTATCGAGTGGAGGTACGAAGGCCCAAGCCAAATTGGCTGCGTCCCAAAACCAACCGTCAAGGTTCTCCATGTGTAGCGAATTTCCGAATCGCCGAAATCCCAGTCAAAAAAAGGCCGATCGCCAAAGCGTTGTGGAGCATCTACACCATATCCCCAGAAATAACCGAATTCGTTTTCAAAAGCTGACGGCATTATGTCGAAATGGGCATTTTGTGAAAATGCTATATGCGGAAGGAAAGTCAATTCAAGACCGCGCCCTTCAATCCTTATCCCGCTTTTAAAAAGCGCATTAAAACCACGCCCCTGCCATAGCACGCCGTCATTTTGTCCGTAAGGTGCGGTAGTATTAACTGACATAAAGAGTTCAGGGCCGTAAATCCTTATACGAAAATCGCCAAACAGGGGACGGAAGGTGCCAAAATTTTTGGAGCGCCATGGGTGCTCCAGATCCTCGTCAATGTTCCAGACAGAATCCGACATGGTACGAAAATTGAGGTACGGGCGCTGTACCAACCCTCGTAAAGCGAGAAAATTGAAATACATTTCCTCAACGGACTTTACGGCTTCTTGTGCAGAAAGCGTTGCAAATGGAAATGATAAACCGCACAACAAGGCTAGCAAGGAGCATCTTTTCAGTTTTGACATATCACCCCTTATCTTTTTCCAAATCAACTTTTCATGGAAAACGTACAATAAATTGCTCACCCTCTATGTTATTTTCTAATTCCATATCGGGTTCTTCTAAAAAAGCGCAGCACAAGCCTGAACCCAAACCAGAATAAGGGAGGGTCTGTCTATTCTGGCTTTGAGAGAGATTCTGCGACTTTACCGCTTTCTACCCTAATTGTACGGTCGCAACGTTCAACAGTGCTCAAGCGATGGGCGATTACGATAAGCGTTTTGTCTTCGCTAGCACAGTATATCTCGTCCATTATTTTTTTTTCGGTTTCATTGTCAAGTGCCGAGGTTGCCTCGTCCAGAACCAAAATCTCAGGATCATTGTATAGGGCGCGGGCTATACCGATGCGCTGCTGCTGCCCGCCCGAAAGCTGTATGCCACCTTCCCCAACCCTTGTGTCGATACCTTCCTTTGTCAAAAGAAAATCCCAGATGTTTGCCCTTTGCAAAGCCGATTTTAATTTCTCGGCATCCACTTTGGAACCGTAGGCCACGTTTTCCCCGACAGTTCCATCAAAAAGGTATATCTTTTGAGGGATATAGCCGATTTCTTGCCGCCAAGAACGCAGGGTCTTTTCGCAAAGCGGTTTTTCGTCAATGGCTATTTCCCCAGAACATGGCTTGAGAATACCGATTACAAGATCAATGAGCGTCGATTTTCCTCCGCCGCTTTCTCCTGTAATGGCGATTTTTTCGCCTTTATGTATAGATAAGGATATATTATGTATTACTTCATTCCCTGGCACATATTGAAAAGAAACATTACGCAAACTAATTGATTTGTTGAATACTATTGGTTCGTTTCCTTCGTTTTCGATTGGTTGCCGAATCAGTTCTGCTATTGTATCTAGGGAATGTTGCATAAAGGCAATGCCATTAATGTTCTGATAAAGTCTATGAATACTAGGAAGTATGCGAAAGAGGGCAAGTGCATACATCGAGATTACAGGAAGAACCATAGATGCATCATCGTACCGAACCAGAATAGAAATAATTGCCGCAATAAGAAGCGAAAAGCCTATACTTTCCAATATGTTTTTGGGTGTTGCATTTAAAGTGTCACTTGTCACATATGCCTTTGTTGCTTTCAGTTTTGCTTTACCATAATTGTTGATTAATTCATCTCCGTTTCCTTTGAGCCTGATAAACTTGAAATTACTAAATGCTTCCATTAGTAAACGAAAAGTTATTTTGTCAGCTTCAATGCGTTTTTTACCAACAAGTTTATTTTTTGAAACGAGTACCTTCATGAAAATAATTACAAAAAAAGCAAGGACAAACGTGAGTACCAAAGTCATTTGCCAGTTGACAATTATTAGCAATGTGTATATCATAATGATTTTGAATAACTCGGTAAAAAATTTCAAGATATTCATGGAAACACTTTTCATCTGCTGCGTTTCGCTGTTAATCACTCCCATTATTTCGCCTGAATTTTTTTGGGTATAGGCGGTATATGGCAAGGAAAGAGTTACATCGAATATTTTGATGGAAAAATATCTCGATACCGCATTTGAAAATCTGCTGATAAGGTATGTGTGTATGATACCGTAAGCGGCACGAAACATATAAAACACAATTATCGCAATACCAAAATAAATGACGAATTCCCTATGCCCCACCCCAACAAAATCAAACACCCTTCTGTACAACCCCGAATCAAGAAGCTCTGGGTTTGAGGCTATTGAGATAAACGGCATTATTGCGGAAATTCCGATTGTCTCCACAAGCGAAAAACCGATGCTAAGCACTATAGCAAGTCCCCAGTATATCCGATGTTTTCGGGAGAGGAGCCCGTACAGTTTTCGTATAGTGGGGATAAGAACGCTTGCTTTCATCCTAGAAAAAATGCCCCAAACCAAGACTTATCTCGCGGCCATTTCCACCGGGAATACTTCTTGTGTTTAAAAATTCCAACACATCAATCCCAATGGACAGGCGCAGAAAAAGCGCCCGCATAACCTCGGGAAACACTATAAATTCAAGTCCGCCTGCCGCAGCAACATCCCGCCCGGTTCTTGGGTCGTCGAACATTGCTATGTCGAGCATTGGCGATATGTGAAATTCAAAGTTAAAGACGCGAAGCCTGTTGCTGTTCAGCCAGTGCGATGGGGTAAACACCATCACGCGAAGCGGAAGATTCATGTTGACCGACAGCATATAAGTGGCCTGTAACGACCTATCCGCAATGCCGCGCAGAACGTCGCCAGCGTTGTCGAAGGAGCCTTGGCCATCAAAGAAAAACCAGCGCCTGGACTGAAGCCTTGCGGACATACCAATGAACCTGTTCACGATAATATGGGTAGCGCCCTCAAAGGTAAGCCTAGCGTGAAACGGATCCTGAGGATCCTGGAGTCTGACATAGCGGAAAAAGTCATAGTGGAAAGAGTTGCTTAACGATGCGGAAAGCCCACTTCGATGATTGCCATGCCAGTTGACTCTTCCAAAGCCCAGTGAATGGGAAATATCAGCGAATGGTCCTCTGCGAAAATCCTGCAAAGAGTGTCCCGGCAACTCATGGTTGAAAGTTACCGACGGAGTTACGGTGTACGTTAGCTCCCCGAAGTTGCGCGTGGTTAGCCCGGTAGGAACCCTCCATGACACGAACATCCTGCTGGACATATACGGACCGCGTTGAAAATTGCAGGGAATTGTGTACCAGGGCACATCTACGTCGGGCACCCTGTGGGCTCGCGGGTTTTCCTGGTTTAGCAGGAACGATTCTTCGAAACCCACGGTAAACGTGGTTCTGCGGAAAGGCAGTTCCACCGAAAGCCCCGTGGTGTTCTGGAAAAAAAACGGCTCGTAAGAGCCCGGCCGGTATTCGAAGGTATTTACAAACAGAAAATTCCAGCGATAGCCCCTTGCCGTAAAAGGAATACTGGAATCTATCATCGCCCTGAACGCA
>Ga0209755_10009796_pt1 | contig 10105 bp, 10 predicted proteins | sample TergutCo191P1_FD_187301 | JGI IMG/M metagenome (GOLD analysis project Ga0209755, IMG submission 187301) | Cornitermes sp. P1 segment gut microbial communities from Petit-Saut dam, French Guiana - Co191P1 (SPAdes) (version 2) | ecosystem: Host-associated > Arthropoda: Insects > Digestive system...
TGTTCATGTAAAGAGCGCTGTCGTCCAAAATTTCCGGCGGCGTGTCCAAGAGGACTAACAGCGGGCGGGTAACGAACGGCCCCGAAATCATCATTGCGACCCCGAGGATGGTAGTGAGCGCAAGGCTAGCGCCTACAGTGTAAGACAAGTCCTCGCGCTTTTTGGCGCCGAAATATTGCGAAACCATTACGCCCGCGCCCATGGATATGCCCATCATCAATACCATTATCAAAAAGAAAATGGGTATGGAACTGCCAACGGCGGCCAGGGCGTTGTCGCCCACGAAGCGCCCCAGTATTATCGCGTCGGCGGTGGAGTACATTTGCTGGAAAAGGTTCCCGATTAAAAGCGGAACTGTGAACAGTAACAGGTTTTTCCATGGCGCTCCCTTGGTCATGTCTATCCCGGAAAGCCGCTCTTTAAAGTTTTGCAGTCCTTGGCGCAAATGCATTTTCTTCCCTCAAATTATGAACATCTCTGCTGCGTCCATCGCGGATTCTGCGAGTATGCCATTAGACCTCTGGCGAAACCCCATAAGTTTCGCCAGAGGCCCTGCCTTTTGCACGCCAGAGACCTGCAAAAGGCGTTTTAAGCGGAAGCTCTTGCAAAATTGAAATTTCGCAAGAGCTCTATTGTCTGTTTTTACGGCTTCCCTTTTTGGAAAGCGCCGCAGGCGGGCTGCGCCCGCAGAGCAAAGGGCGGAGATTGGGATAGGCGAAGAAGACCCGCGCCCCGCCTCTTTTCCCTGTCCCCAATCTTCTATATCCCGTAACCACCAGATTACAACAATATCTCCAGCTCGTCAACCAGCCCCGCAAAGACGCGGCAGGCGATCTGCGCGGGCTCGGGGCGGCTCATGTCAACGCCGGCGAGCTTTTAGCGCTTCTATCGGCAAGAACGAGCCGTCGGACTTGAGGGGCGCGAGATAATCGTTGAGTTCCATCGCACCGCCGTTCGTCATGCGGCTGCAAGAGCCATCGTCGCACGGCTGCCGACTGCGTACATGCGGTTTTTATGTCATTTTTTCGTACTCGCCAAGCACCGCGAATTTTGCTGCCATAAGGCGCAGCGCTCAGCGGGCGCAGCTTTCCCGGGCTTTGCCTTAAGCGCTTTGGCTGCCCCGCATATGGATGTATGCGTTTTTGCGAACAGATATATGCGAAAACGCATGTATCTGTCGTTTTTCTGTTTTTTTTTGCAAAAAAATATTGCGCTCACTGCGACATTGCAGTAAGGTAAAAGTATCAGGAAGTTGCAAGAAGTTGGAAAGGGAGAAAATGAAAGACGTTTTCGCATTTTTGGGGAAGGAGCAGATCTTTGTCTACTCCGCGCTTGCGTTTTGGGCATCGGTAGCGGCTATCGGCTCCTTTTTTTACCCGCTGATTTTCAGGCAAATTATCGAGGGCGTGGAACAGCGCCAAGCGCTGGACATGCAGCTTGTTGCTGTATACGCTGCCGTCATGCTTGGCACTGCCATTTTAATCTACCTAGGCACGTTGGCAGCCAACAAGTATTGGATAATTTTGTTTCTGAGGTTCAGGACTTTCCTCGTCTCTGATTTCTTCTCGCTTAACGACAGGGAGAAAAAGGACAACGGCATCGGGTTCTACCAAAACAGGGTGGGTCATGAGCTTGCGTCGGCTTTCATGGTGCTTCGGGCCGACACGATACAGGCGTTCATATTCCTGGCGCGGCTTGGGTTTGCGTTGTACATCGGCTTTTTTGCAGAGCAAGTGGAAAAGCCTGGTGTTCCAAAAATGGCCGAGAACGGCTCGGAGTTCAACGTTTTGACCATCGAGCTGCTAAGAGGCATTAGCAGCGTTCTGAACAGGAAGGCTCTGCCGCGATATCTTAAAAAGAACGAGGATCTTCAGAGCAGAAAGTCAGGCTGGAATTGAAAATGTCGTTCGTGCAGACTACTATGGCTACGCTGATTGGTGTTTTTAATGTCACAAGTATTGCGGCTTTGCTGGAGTATTCCCTGCACTTGCACCTACAGGGGGCGTTTAGCCTGGGGCAGACATTTGCAATCCTGCAATATTTTAGTTTGATTAGGCGAAGCCGATATGGTTTAATACCCCGCAGCTTGCTGCGGCTGAAACCTCATGCATACAGTAAGGATGAGCAAGATCATCCGAGAACGGCACAATGTAAGTATTCTGATGTGCCATATAGTATGCCCAGCTAAATATCGCCGTGCAGTAATAACCGAGGAAGCTGATCTGAAGCTTCTGGAAGTATGCCTTGGGATCGAGGCAAGATATGAGATAAAGTTTCTGGAAATAGGTGTAGAGGCGGATCATGTGCGCTTTCTTGTACAGTCCGTACCCAAATATAGCCCGAAACAGGTAGTCCAGACAGTAAAAAGCATAACGGCAAGAAAAATATTTGAGGCATGCCCTGATGTAAAGAAAGCTTTATGGGGAGGAGAATTCTGGACAGACGGGTATTATATCGGGACAGTGGGAGAGCATGGCAACGAGAAGGTGATAACCGAGTATGTGAGAAACCAGGGGAGGGCTGGGGACGAGTACAAAAAGATACATGATGAAAGCCAGCTCCAACTGTTTCAAGATTTGTGAGGAATAAGAAATACCTCGCAGCTTGCTGCGGGGTATTGTATCGTTTTTCCTTTCCGGCGACAATCTGCCTGGGGCCGTGTTGCACATGATAGGAGCCAATGTGCGAATAGCGAAGCACAGCGAGCTTTACAAATTCACCGCGATTCTTAAGCGTTGGGCGATGGAAAGGAGCCTTGCCTGGCTGGACAATTTTCGCAGTTTTTGGAAAAACTGCGAGAGAAAGCTTGTCACTTCGCTACAGATGATGACACTGGCTTTTGCTACATTAATGCAGAGGAGATGGAGATGCTAAACAGCAGATCTCTTCTGAACTCAATACGAGAGTTCATAGTTGCAAATCCCCGCAACAAGATTAAGCCTCAGCCCGAACATGCGTCGCCTGTTCCTATATTTTTCGAAAACTATCCTGAAACGCTTGACAAAACCCATGGCGTGCTCGTTGGCAACGCGCCCGCTTGAAATCCCGCGGTTCCGGCCTGTCACCCTCGGTCAGAGGATTGTGTTTGGAACGTTTCCTAGGCAGCTCGGAGTTCGCGCGTATTTTCCACAATCCCCTGGTATCCCGTATCGGTCCTGACCCTAACTTCCGGCGCGACGCGGCCCTCGATTCCCTGAAAAGCCTGAAGTCATGCCGCTTTCCCTCCGTAAACGCGGCACATATTATCTTACGGCTGCGCCCGCATACGATCGCCTGCGTTTTTACCGCGCGTCTCTTTTTCTTGCCGGAGCAGAACCTCCGCTGTTTTTTTTAGGGCACTCGATCGGGGTTTCCGTGGCGTCCACAAGCACTACCTCATAAACGCTGGCACCTTTTGCCAGAGCCTTTTTTCCTGGCAGGCTGAAAGTCCAGTCTTTGACAAGCGTGTTTTTCACCCATCTGATTGTCGCGTGGATGATGCTTTCGGCTATGCCGTAGCTCGCCGATGCGCCATCGCGCGGTACTCCCGAAGGGACTCCAAGGTCGCCAGAAGTTTGTCCTGCATGCGCAGCTTCGGCTTCCGCCCGCTTTCCCTCGCGTTTTTGGCGCGTTCGGCGGCGTGCTTCGCGTTCAGTATCTCCACCGCCTTTTCGAACGTCTTTCTCTTCATCCCGCACATGCGGCGGAATTTGCCGCGCGGATATTCCTTCGTGTTTTCGTATTTCACCCGTACATTTTAACACTTTTTTGATTTCAGAAGAGGTCTAATAAACCTCTTGCGAAATCAGTTTGCCAGCTCGAAATTGCAGATCCCCGCGATCAGGCTGAAGCGCAGGCCGAAGCGCCGCCTGCGGTTGAGGTACCGCTCCGCAAGTATGCGAAACCGCTTCACCAGCCCTATCGTATGCTCGTTGCGTGCGCGGGCGCCGGAAGGATCGCAGTTCCCGCGCTTGTCCTCCGCTCTCAGCACCCTCTTCTTCGGCAGCTCGCAGTTGCCGCGCAGCTTTCCCATGCCTTGGTACTCGCTGTCCAGCAGCAGCTTGGCGCCGGTCAAAAAGCGCGCGCGACTCCTTTAAAAGGCGGAAGTCGTGGGTTCTCCCAGAGGCGAAGACTATGCAAACTATCAGCCCGTCGGATTTCCTCACCACGACCTGCGTTTTCACTGTGTGCCGCTTTTTCTTGCCAGAATAGTATTACCGCTGTTTTTTTGGCCGCTCGATAGGCGTTTCCGTCGCGTCCACGAGGATTGCCTCGCAGTCCATGCCGTCTCTCAGCAGGGCCTTTTTCCCGGGCGGCGAGAAGACGCCGCTCTTCGCCAGGACGTCCTCCACCCACTTGATCGCGCGGCTTTCGTCTATCCCGTAGCTGGTCGCAATGTGTGCGTACGTGCGGTACTCGCGCAGGTACTCGAGTGCCGCGAGGAGCATCTCCTCCAGGCTCAGTTTGGGCTTGCGGCCGCGGCCGCTTGCGCTTCTCGACGCGGGCGACCGCAAGTATCTCCACCATCTTGGCGAACGTCCCGCGCTTGGCGCCTGTCACGCGGCGGAAGTCCTCGTCGCTGTGGGTTTTGAGCGCCTCGTTTTTCATGCCGCATTTTCGCGGGTATGCGTTCATTTCGCAAGAGGTCTAGTTTTCGGCGGCAGGCGCCCCGTTCGCCATCCCCTGGATCGCCCGCGTCTTCACGGATGCCTCCGCCCTGAACGTTGCGATTTGGCACAGGAAACGACTCGCTATGGTCATCACATAGGCGTTTATCCCAGTTTCGCTGCCTTTCCTGTTCCCGACAAGCCAAAAAAGCTCGTCAAGCTCGAACGCGCCAAGGTTAGTGCTTGCGCTTGTCCACGCGCTGGGGGATTTTTTCCTCCTCGGTCGCCTGCCCTTGCGCCGCACAAAACAATTGTGCGGCGCGAGAATTATTATGGTGCCAACGTAAGTTGCTGGCTCCAGTAAAGTCTATGATACACCTTCCTGTAATGCTCCGTCAATTCTTGGCAAGGACATGATCGGTCCACTTGCCATCGCTGGTAAAACTGACATTCATCCATATTTTGCAAGGCAGTTCGGCGAAACTCTTTGCGAAACGATTGCGTAACCGATCTTGTTCCACCAAAGTATCCAATTGCGAGCCATCTTTGATGACATAATCAAGTTCAACAATGATCTTGTTTCCGACTTTTGCAAGTCGCAATGCCTTGTCACGAAAATCATGCTCGCCATCGATTTTTTCTATTTTTGCAATGATAGCATTGGATACATTTTCGGGCGGGCTGGTTTGCATTACTTCCCTCATGCAATCCCGTATTCCAATAATAGGAGATGAAGCGAAAATCAGCATGAGGACAATCGCCAAAGCAGGGTCAATGTACGGGGTGATTACTCTGAAAGGCGTGAAGTTTAACAACCAGGATAGGCTGAATCCCAGCACGATGCCGATCCCAACCATTACGCTGAATTTCCAAGCGATGACCGTCGCCATCACAAGAGGGCTTGGGTTCTTTTTTGCGAGCGTATTGAAATACGCATAGACGCTCATGTTAAACACGACAGAGAAAATCCCGAACAGGATGCTGGAAGCCACTTGTATCTCCGCATTCCCGCCAGCGAGCAGTATTTGCACGCTATTTGCGATTACAATGATGCAAACCAAAAGCAAGAAGCAGTTGCTTGGGATTCCGACAAAGAGTTCCAATATTTCCTTGCCAAACGGATATTTTTTCGTGTCCTGCCTGGCAATAAATTTGATGACTAGGAGATTCAGGACTGCAACGGGCGCGGAACCCAAGTTGGAGATTCCCTCGGCCAGAATCGTTTGCGATGAAACTATAACGCCTGTGACTACTGCGATTGCGGCATAAATCACGACGATTCCCACGTTAATCGCCAGCATTTTTTGGGTAAGAGATTCCGTAAGTGATTTTTCCATCTTGGCAGTAGAGCCTTGCATTTAAATTACCTCCGCGTGTTGCAATATTCCCAGCATAGATATATTATCGCATGTATGGATATGTTCCTAAAGAAGGCACTTATTTGTGCCGTAGTTACCATAAGGAAACCATTGGAGGTTGCCATGAAAAAAGAGCTGCCGTCGTGCCCCGTGCAAGTTACGCTGTCCCTCATCGATAACAAGTGGAAAACGCTTATCATCGGCGAGATAATGTTCGAAGGCACGCAACGCTTCGGAGAGCTTAGAAGAGCCTTGCCTGGCATATCCCAAAAAGTATTGACGCAGAATCTTCGCTTGATGGAAGACTGCGGGTTAATAAAGCGCGAAATTTTTGCGGAAGTTCCCCCGCGAGTTGAATACTCCCTGACAGATTTTGGGATTCAGCTTGCGGCCCATAATAGATTCCATGATGAAATGGGGAGAGGAATATAGGGCCATGGTTGGCAATTAGGATTCGATGGAATTTATGCGCATCGTGAAGATGTAGTGATGAAAAGAAGCCTGGTCGGATAATCATGCGCTTCGACTTCGCTGCTTGCTTTCTAATTAAAAGTGTAAACCCCCGGCTTTGCCGGGGGACTCCCAATGTTTGACATTTACGGGAATATGAAAGAGCCTCCTGTCAGTGAACCGCTCAAAGTTCAGAAGGCAGGAGGCGAGTATGACAGACGCAAGAAGTTTAAACCACAGCGTGTGGGAATGCAAGTACCGTGTTGTGTGGATACCGAAATGCCGACGGAAGCAGTTGTATGACCAAGTGGCAAAATATCTTGGAGAGGTATTCCACGAGCTTGCGCGACACCAGGAGAGCAGGGTATTGGAAGGGCACTTGTGCGCCGATCATGTGCACATGCTGATAGCGATACCCCCGAAGCATGCGGTATCGCAGGTAGTGGGCTACATCAAGGGTAAGAGCGCAATAGCGATAGCCGGAAACTACGTTGGACGCCAGAGAAATTTTACGGGGCAAAGTTTTTGGGCTCGCGGATACTACGTGTCAACGATTGGTCGGAATGAGGAGGCGATCAAACAGTACATCCGTGGACAGGAAGCCGAAGATAGGCGTTTTGAGCAGTTGGAGATGTTCAAAGACAGCTAACAACCACAGCCACCTTTAGGTGGCTCACAAAGAAACCGCTTTGAGCGGTTCACATATTCCAAGCCCCCGGCTTTGCCGGGGGTCTCTGACTTTCCCCAAGACTGGCCAACCAGCCACATGATCTTTATCTTTTAAGCGATCTGGTATACACTGGCAAGCAGGTATATTTTTGGAGGTATCTCATGGGTATCATGAATTACGGTTCGGGCGCCGGCGCGGACGAGAACTGGATAGTTGAGGAATCGCGCTTCGACCCGCGCTTTCTTGGGAAGTGCGAATCGATTTTCGCGTTGGGCAACGGGTACATGGGGCAAAGGGCGGCCGCCGAGGAAAGGTACCTGGGCGAGACGCGCAATTTTTTCGTGGCAGGAACGTTCAATAAATTTTCCGAGGGCGAGGTAACGGAGCTGCCGAACGCGGCGGACTTGCTCTGGCTGGATATTCGGCTCAACGGGCGGCGCTTCAATCTGCTGGACGGCAAGATCCTGGGTTACAAACGCTTTCTTCATATTAAAAACGCCGAGCTTGTGAGGGAGGCGCGCTGGGAAGCACCGAGCGGCGAAACGTTCGCGCTTAGGTTTCGCAGGTTCGTCTCGCTTGCGGACAGGCATGTTGTGGCGATGCGGGTGGAAATAACGCCGCTTTCCGGTTCCGCGCGAATCGCCGAGGACTCCGGGATAAACGGGCGCATGACCAACAGCGGCTCGCAGCATTTCGCCGAAGGCGGCGCGCGTTTCTACGACGGCAGGGTGATGCAGCTTGCGCAGAAGACCATGCAATCGGAAATCGCCTTTGTTTACAGCAGCGCGCACAATTTTTTTATCGATGAAAAGCCGTGCTCTGCTTCCGGTCGAATCTGCATGGATCGCCGCCAGATATTTTTCGAGTTCGGCGAAATCGAAATCGGCAAGGGGCAGACTCTTGTCATCGAAAAAATCAGCAATGTTTTTACGGGCAGGGACAACGATATTGACGCGCCCGATTTGGACGGCCTTAAGCTTCACTCGCTTGAGCATCTGCAAAAAATCGCGCCGCGCGACGAATCGGTATATTCCGAGCTTTTCGAGGAGCATCGAAAGGCTTGGCAGAAAAAGGTGTGGGATGCGGCGCCTATCGCCGTGGAATCGTGCGACCCATACGACCAGCTTGCGATACGCTTCGCGCAATATCACCTTGCGGCGATGACTCCAGCGCACGACAATCGCATGGGCGTTGCGGCGAAAGGGCTTTCCGGCGAGGGGTACAAGGGGCATTCGTTTTGGGACACTGAGATTTTTGTATTGCCTTACTTCATTTACACGATGCCCGAAGTCGCGCGTTCGCTGCTTGAGTATCGCTACAATACGCTTCCAGGCGCGCGCAGGAAGGCCAGCGAAAACGGCTACGAAGGCACAATGTTTCCCTGGGAGTCCGCATGGATCGACGACGGCGAAGTTACGCCGCTGTGGGGTGCTGCGGATATTGTTAGCGGTGAACCCATCAAGATTTGGTCGGGCGTGATCGAGCAGCATATCACTTCCGACATAGCATATGCGGTTTGGCAGTATTTCCAGATAACGCGCGATGCGGATTTCATGGAAAAATGCGGTTACGAGATTATTTTCGACACTGCGAAGTTTTGGGTTTCGCGCTTAGAGTACGATGCGAAAAAGGACGCGTATTGCATTAACGACGTGATGGGTCCCGACGAATACAAGGAACACATCAACAACAACGCCTTCACGAATTACATGGCACGGTGGACAATCTCCAAAGCCATTGAATATTTCGAGCATCTCGAAAAAACCGACTATGCCTTGCTTGCGGACTTGCGCGACAAACTGGATCTCGACCATGCGCGGACACTGTGGCTGGAAAGGATCGACAAGATTTTTCTGCCGCAGCCTGGAAGCGGCGACATGGTGATCGCGCAGGACGACACCTACCTTGCGAAAAAATCCATCGACCTTGCAAAGTACAAGAATCAGGAAAACGTCGGCTCGATTTACAATGATTTTAACCAAGAGCAGATCAACAGCATTCAGGTATCCAAGCAGGCGGACGTGATAATGCTGCTGCACCTTTTGCCGGACTTGTTCGGCGAGGAAGTGAAGCGCGCGAACTGGGCGTACTACGAGCCGAGGACGCTTCACGACTCGTCGCTTTCGCTTTCCACCCATGCGATTTTCGCAAAAGAGATGGGAAATTTGCATCTGGCTTACGAGCTTTTTTCCAGGGCGGCGCGGATCGACCTTGGACCAAACATGCGGACGTCGGACGCGGGCATACATTCGGCGTCGATTGGCGGCATCTGGCAGTGCGTCGCGAACGGCTTCGGCGGCGTGTGCATGGTCGCCGGCGAATTGCATGTGTCGCCAAGGCTGCCCGAAGCGTGGTCGGCGCTTAGCTTCCCGATAATCTGGCGTGGGGAAAAGCTGACAATAGACGTGCACAAGGACAAGGTGAATATTACGCGGAGCGGGGCGACGGGCGGCGCGATTTCGATATGGGTGAACGGGGAGAAGCGCAATCTCGCCGACAAAATCAGCGTGGAATTGCGCGTTTGATTTGCGGTGGAAGCGGACGCGCTTTGACATATCGCGTCTTGCGTTATCCGCCGCCCGCCGCTAAGCGAGCGCTACGGTGAAGGCACGCATGGACGGGAAATTATTTTTCCCCGTCCATACGCAAGCCTTTCATAAAATATTTGTTGAAAATCAGATAGATAATCACGATGGGCAGGACTGTGATCGTGGCTGCAGCCATGATCTGGTTCCACATCTGCCCTGCGTCGCGCGACTGGAACGTTTGCAGTCCCAGTGGCAGGGTGAACAGCGCCATCGTGCGCATGTATAGCATCGGTCGCGTGAAGTCGTTCCAGAAGCTCATGAACACGAAGATTGCCTGCGTCGCTATGGCGGTTCGGGCAAGCGGAATGCACACGCGAAAAAAGCCGGAAAACCGCCCCATTCCGTCGATGTAGGCTGCTTCCTCGTATGCGGAAGGGAAATTGATGAAAAACTGCCGCATCAAAAAAATGAAGCTGATGTTTACCATTCCCGGGACGATAAGCGCGGAAAAGC
>Ga0209755_10009797_pt1 | contig 10105 bp, 6 predicted proteins | sample TergutCo191P1_FD_187301 | JGI IMG/M metagenome (GOLD analysis project Ga0209755, IMG submission 187301) | Cornitermes sp. P1 segment gut microbial communities from Petit-Saut dam, French Guiana - Co191P1 (SPAdes) (version 2) | ecosystem: Host-associated > Arthropoda: Insects > Digestive system >...
CCCCGCCCCCGCCCCGGAGATCCGAGTGGGGGAGTATTCTGCCCCAGTATTGACACAATTATAAATTCTGATGTCTTTAAATTACTCATAAGTCAATATAGGTATTATTCATAAAGCAAAAGCAATGGACAGTAGTGTGTGTATCAGTTTGTTGGTATGTCAGCACAAGCAGACAAATCACCTTTTCCATCTCTATTCCTTGTGACGCATATAGTATCGCTGTACAGTCGAGTTGTGCGCTGTTTCTTCCGACCAACGCGCCAAGTTTCACAATCTACGTGATTTATAAACACTTGTATGCAAAGTCCAGTGTCGCTGACGTATTTAACCTGGTCCAGTTATACAATATTATTCGCCTGACTCAAAGCAATGCAATGTTATTGAACCCACCGCTGAAAGATTAGAATTTGTTTATAAGTAAATATTTTCAGTGCTGATCCAAAATATGTAAATAACCAAGAAATGCACTTCGTTTTTTATGATGTACTTTATTCACAAAATTCTCACCCACATGTTTCGGCCGACATTCTGGCCATCCTCAGGGTGATGCACTTATACAAGGATACAAAAATACAGATGTGACTAACTGTGTCAACATCACCTCATAATGATAAACAATATAAATACAGATGTACATATGTTGGTTTTTTAAATATATTTTGGATCGTATTAATACACGGAAGATGGGATATATTAAAATAATTTCTCAGCTGAGTCGCTTTGCGTTTCAGTATTTTTCCTTTATCATAATAATTATTGGTTATTCAGTCAAATAAAACCCGGTAAAAAATGCTTTTTCAAGAGCTGAAATAAATTTCGAACACCTTTTTCTGTAAAATGTTCTAAACGTAAGAACATATTTGTTTCTAACTAATTGTGCATCTGATGGTTACCGTGTGCATTATTACTTATCTGACACTCTGTACTGAGTACGTACTGTTCTTTGGAAAAGTTTGTACTGTTGATGTTATATGAGATTTGTGGTCCATCAGGATCAAAGAGAATCATTTGCTTTAAGGCGGTTGGGTGCAAAGAAATACAAATAGAAACTCATACAAACATTGTAAAACTGTATTTAATATCAAATATTGTTATTTTAATTATTTAATTTCATATTGTATCCTTTACCAAGCACAATCGACGACTGTGTTTTAGCATCAAATGTTCATTTTTGTAAAAAGTGTCCCTGAAGATAGCTACTATTATTAACCGAAACATGTAGGAGAGGTAATAATTTACATGTCAACCAACAGATCTGCAATAATGCGTGATTTATAGATTCTTGAAACTTTTGGATTCTTGACCCCTGACGGTGGTACCGATAGGTTATCCCGAAACGTCGGTAAGAATTATCACTACTAGCTGCGTAACAACCTAGACGAGCGCATTCCTCAGATTGCAATTAGTTGGGAATATATATGTTTCTGCTAATATCTATAGCACGGATTTTTTATATCAGATATTTTAATTTCATTCCATTTCTCGTGGTTATTCCATTGCTTAGTCAGTATAGCGGTTATGGATTCGATGGACATTCCGGGTTCCGAATCTCGGTAGGAGCAAGAGGGAAGTGAAGACATACGTGTCGTTATGACTTTTGATTATATAATGAATTAAATGTGATATTCATATGCGTCTTGGTTCTGACGGCACCTGGAAATACATTTTTACAAGTAGGTTTGCTTCACGCCCAAACAGGATCCGCTTTAGAACTGAACCATCTTCAGTGCCTGAAATCATAAGGGGGTTACAACATAGTCTTGTTCTACATATTAGTCTTGTGGCTTGTATTCTGGGAATATCTTTCCGAATGTTGGCAGGGAAATTTTCGTTTTTTCTACTGCTCTTCCTAAGTGAGCCACTTAACCCTTTAAACGCCGAGTTAAATCCCATCTGCCATTTGCTGACATTGTTAGGAGTTCACCCTATTCTCCACATTAGCAGGATAAGGGTTAAGAGAAACTCGGCAGCTTACACCCATTACCGTTCTGCCTCCTCCATCTGTAAATTACCTTAGGTGGTGCAGCGTCGTCACATAGCCTACGATAATGAGGTAATATCCCGTGATTGATGGGTTAAATCTATGAAGAATTAAAAGCACTTGGTCTTCAATGACACAGGACGTCAGGTATTCAAGTGTCATTGTTCTAAAGGCACAGTGATACTTGTATCTGCCACTTGATGCAGCACTCAAACTATGCTTTTCCTCACACACTGTCTAATTTTTATGTTTTTGATTCCCAGAAGAAAGAGCGATAATTTTCCTTTACAGCACCATCTATTGGTCTTCGACATGGAGACGAAGAGGTTTACTGATTGTTAAGGAGAGCAATTCCTCCTTTAAAAAGGAAATATTAGGCCGAAGCTTATGAGATAACCATGCTGTGTGTAAAAGTGCTCCCTATTTTACCTATTTAACCAAAAGTCCAATTTTCACGAAGTTTTGTGAGCATTATGATACCGGTGTAAGTTCCAACACTTCATTTGAATTTGCTACAGCAGGGAGAGTAAAGGCGAATGCGCCATCTATTGAACCGGGGAACGTTGTTTTCACGCATTTAATGTTTTTAAATGATGTATAGTATTGTATCATACATTTGGAAAATATGCATTCTAGGTAACATTTTTATAAAACGTAAAATCGTAATACTTTACCTGTGCTACTTTCTTCAGTTCGCATTGTATTTAATATGCATTTTAATCACACTCTTGTCATACTCTAAAGGCAAAAGGGAAGGCCACTCCATTTTAAGGGGGGTAACGTGTTTCATTACCTTTGCAAGTTTTTGAGGCAATTGTGGATGCACTTAATGATTCACCGCCGCTTGAGTTTTTTTGCTTATTAGTAATTTTCAGCCGAGGATTTAATTCCGATAATTTTCTGAACTAGTAAATTTCCCGATCCAGCATTCTTAGAGAATAAAGTAGAAACTAGAAAGTCCAGTCGATCTAAATGTCATCAGTCGTATTTGTTTATGTAAAAGTGTCGGTAGTAGTGGTTCCGTCCTTCTCTTTCACCAATAGTAGCCTCATATTCGCTCGGTAAGGGAGAAATCATCACACAAGTTTCCTGATTTTGTGAGATGCATAGATCCATACGTGCTTTCCAACTTGCAAGCCAAGTTCACTTACACGTGCTCGCCCATTCTAGTGAAGCAGCTGTTCCTCGTGTCTTTTCTCCGTTGTTATCTTTTCCCGAACGATTTAAATGCGCAGAACATCATGGCGAGTACTCTGCGCAGAAGCAGCAGCATCGTATCGTCTGTAATTATTTTCGTAGCTTTGTAGCCAAGCTTGTTTTCGTTACACTCATATTCGCAATAAGGCAGTGCTTGTGCGGTTGCCTATGAAGTTAATAATTTAACTGTTTTGTACACCCTTATAAATCAGGATGTCTCTTAAATAAAATATTTCAACATTAGTGTTGCTTTTGTGCATTCCTCTGTCGTGTGAACCTAAAAATTTGCATGTTTGAGAAGACATTGTTTTGACCAATGGACTCAATTAGAATTTATACATATGAAAGAGTAAGAAATTAATTTTAAGATTTTCGTTTCTATGAATGTTCATCGGAAGTGCAGTTATTGTGGAAGGAATTTCACTCGTAAATCGAGGAACTACTGAGTGTTTTTGAAACAGTTAATATACACAAGCTATGACGCATCCACATATGCAACTTACCAGGAAAATAATTGTAGTTTCTCGTAAGCGGTGTTACTGTGTATTGTAAGAGACACAAGCGTGAAACTCATTTCCGACTAAATATCACCTCGTCCTTCAACCCATACCACTCCTTCAGCCTCTCTTTTCCACTTTGCTAACCCTTCATATTCAACCCTTTTCATCGTCAACCAGAATGCCTTCCAGCTAGGCTTTATAGAGGTTTGTATGGGGGACAAGAGAGAACATAAATGATACTGACACCCGTCATGGTGTCGGTCCCCTCTCTATGCAGGCCTTCATCATCACTGTGCAATTAATCCGGCTCGTGCCCCCTGGTTCAGTAGATAGACCACAGGAAGAGTGCATACGGTGTGTGAAATTATTAGTAATGTGAACAGGGAGGTAACCACATTCCTGTCATGGCGCGCCAAGTGACAGGGGTAGAATAATATCTACTAACATTTAACATGGTGACCAATCTGAAAACTCAGGACTGACAGTGGAAATGCTGAAGAGTTGTTGCTCTTCTTGCAGTGACTAACAGCTGTGTAACGTTCTTACCGTTTGGGAAAGCCAGAATAATTTTGTTATTTAAGGAATGTATCAACGCCCGCATTTTAGTATCCTAGGCAGTTTTTGCCCACTATAAACTCCAATCAAAAATACATATCTATAGTTTAAGACAGGGTGTCTTGGCCCAAGCAATAGTGCTTTTGCCTTCAAATAAGTTTGGCACTTGGTTTCAAATTTCAACTGCGACATCGTTTCGTGATTAAGTTTATGCTCTGTTTTAATCATTCCCATCTGGCATATTTCCTGTGTCATGTCTAAACTAACCACATTCCAATCAATTCATTATTCGCTACTGCCCGGTCATTCAAGGCCACATTTGCTCATTGTCCAGAAGACGCTTAATAAATTACAAAGACTCAGTACAAGAAATAAACATTCAGCGATCTGATCAAAATGTTACCCTGTTTTCGAAGATATTAGCTATAACAGTCTTAGGTTTAGGTCGTAAAGATTTAGCATGAGATGGTGTCTGTTATTGTATCTCTTTATAAGGAGTCTGTTGAAGATAATGTGTTAATGATTGAGCCATACCTCTATCATCAGTTGCATTCAAAGTATTATACAGCCTCATCTCTTATTGTTAACTTCTTTTCAATAAGAAATTAATGGGGTGAGAAAAGATACATGTTGAAATGCATATAGATATCGGATATTTAATTATAGAACTCACATCTGTATTTCAGGTACACAATTGTGTGGAACATAGACAAACATTTTTGAAATGATTATCAATAAATAATTTTTGTATACACATTTAGTTTAATTGCGCCAAAATTTTAAATTACTGGCAACCTCCCCCACCCCCCTACGGTTTACGGAAGTTCTAACTTGGGTATCCTGCATCTTATATACATATATCCTTTTCTATAAAACACCAATCTTTAATCTATATTTTGTATGCCATTCTTCATTGAGTTATCGCTGAGTTAAGAAAACAAACACAGTTATACCTTGCTTACTATCTCACCAGACAGTTGCAGGGTTAAGAGCACACACGGAAACACGTATACTATATAAGTATATAAGATTACGTAGAACTACGTGTGTTTGTGCTTAGTGAGTAGTCGGTGAAATTGCCACATACACTAAATTCGAGTCAAGTGAAGGTTTGCGGAAACAAACTCTCGCACAGTTATATGCAATTCGGAATATACACATATAAACATATTATGGGTGCAAGGTTATAACCTGGCTCATTATGAGGCACATATTCAGGATTTGATTTCTATCATAGAAGAACTTTTCCATTTCACCCCATAAAAATTAGTTGCGGTACTAAATAAGATTTTTAACTTGTGGATGGCGGAAATTTTCCCCTTGGATTAATTGGCTCAAGCGTGCGACTAATTAATGACCCCAACTGGTGTTGTGGTATGTGATGAGTAACGCTATATCTTAACGTTTCCAGACTCTATCATAGCATAGTGTTTAGGCAGAAAGCAACTTTTGCCTTTCAAGTTACTGATCACTATGTAGTCTGGCGCATAATTGGCCCATTTACATATAAAAGAAATAAATTTGAGTTTGTCCAGACATAGACGAGTCCACTTACTCAATAATAAGATATTCAGTTCCTGATTTTTGCACACTTAATCCGAATGTGTTAATCTTAACACAGCCACACGAATTACTGCATCATCACACGAAGTGTAACTGTATGCACTGTCCATGGAACAAAGTCCTTATTGAGAAAACCAGCTGATGAAATCTTACAGAACTTACTATACTGTATTGAACTGTACTATACTGTAGTGCAATGTTCTGTACTCTCCTGAACGGTAATGTACTGAACTTTACTGTACTGTACTGTACTCGCCACCCGTGCTCTACATCTTTTTATTTTCTCCAGCTCTGTAATGTTTATTCTCTTTCACTGAATGTTTCTTTTCTTGCGTGGGTTTTGGTTTTCACATATTTCCCTCATAAGGGCGGAAGGTTGTAGAACGGCTTTTATAGCTACGTGATTGTCGAAGTTTCTGTCTTCACTACGGTGGTTAGGAGTCTGTACCGAATATAACACTATGAAATTGCAGTTGCCCAGGCAAGATGATGTGGCCTCTGGGCAATATGCACAAAATTCTTCTCGGTGTTGCTGATGAAAAGTTACAATTTACCTTTCCAATGACCTTGTCAATTTCAAAACATACTTTGTCATATTACAACAGCGCAGGTGAATTACAAAGGATGTTTTTTTCTCAGATGTACGTCATAATTTCAGTCTACAACGCCTTATGTGCGAGCCGTCTCTACAGAAAATCAAATGTGAATGGCATCAGTCTGAGGATTTGGGGTTAGTAGAAGCAGTAAAATGCCGGAGAACAAATATATAAAGTAGAAATATCATAATATAAAAATCCTAAATTACGGTCGAGGCAGCAGGCTAGGAACGAATTTCGAGTAATATGACGTCTACATATAGTAGCTGGCAACAGCAAAATAAAGTGTACTGTGACCACAGAAGAAGGTTGAAACGACACATAAAGTAGAATTGATATTTTTCTCCATTGCTCGTGTTATCCTTCAGAGCAAAATTCATCTAGCTCATAGTGTCCATATCGTCTTTGAATTGTACCCACATTACAATTTCAAAACGATAAATTGTGATAGTGTCTTAAGGAGTACTAGCATCGGACCCCAGCGGTCTCCAACAAAACACTCGCACTTTGACGTTGTAACCTTTGGCCTAAATTTAGTAATTCATCAGGTCTCTTATGCCAAGATTTCATTCAAAAGAGTGCCTTTGAAGGAAACCCACATGTACAAAACGTTCCAAATAGAAGAATAGCGAGCTTACTTTGACACGAAGGAAACAAAGTAGAGAAAGGATGAATAAAGTAACATAATAAGAAGTCCGTAATATCTGTTGGTCTCTTCATATTCTTCGGGTAATTAAATGACACGGGGTGGTGTGGAAGGAGTTCACAACCAGTTCAGATAAACTAAAACAGCTCACACAACGGTTGAGGATTCCTATTTTATATTACACATTTTATGCCCTTTCACATAAATGGCGAAATGAGACTCTTAGCTTCGCCATGTCTGTCCGCCTGCAAATATCAGCGCCTGTTCCACTGGACAGGTTTTACGTGAAATTTTATACTGAGGCTCTTTTAAGAAATTCTGTCAGGGAAATGCATATTTTGGTAAAATCAGACAAAAATATCGGGCACTTTACATGAAGTGTGTTTCATATTGTTGTCAGCGCCATGTGTAACACAACAATACAGATAACGCAGTGCTGTGCTTCCATGACAAGGCATTCAGTATTTATTACACTGTTGACAGTGACATTTGTACGTCACCATTACAAAGGGAAGGCATTGTTGCTTTTCAATGCAAAGTGGTTACTCCAACCCACCACAATATTTACGTATTGTCTCCTTTTTCTGTTTTTTTTATTTTTGATCATCAAACCTTCTTTGCAATTGACCTGTCTTTTTCTGAAGGAGTCCTCTAAGTTATGGAAAGCTCTAAATTGCATCCAAAGGGGGATCGAGCGGGGTTATGTGGGTAGCTGGTTGGGTGTAGATACTCAACAGTCACCAGACGTCAGCGTCTTACTATATCGCCGAATACTGGCAGTTAGAAAAAACACACAAAAAATCTGAAACGAAGAAAAATGGCTAAATGTCACAATTTTGTGAGAACTGAGGTTCTCAAAGCGACGTGTAAATATTTCATTTTTATGAAATATGGCGCTGTGGCCGAGTAATTCACTGCTTTTCTGAAGATCGTTGGAGTCCTTAGATTCAAAAGTAAAGACTCCTTTAAACGTTAGCATCTATTTGCTCAACAACGCAACGTCATGTCCCAGACGACTGGTAACTTTCTTTACGATATCCTTCCTTAATTCTGCATATCTGTTGAGCGGGACGTAAAAAAGTGTTTAAATTTTTCATCAGCAAATTAAGGGTTAATCCATTTTTATCACTGATTTATTGCAAGCAGTATAATTTTATTTAACTAAAGATATTTTGCACTGAAGTGTGTTCTCTTCACATAAAAACTAGCGAATAACTAGTCTATACCGAAATTATATTCTTATAATTTTGAAATAATTACACGTCTCCTACCTTGTTTCGCGACATAGCATATTTCTATTTTTTTGCAGCTCATCCTTAAGAATTGTTTCCCCGTATATTTAACTATTCGAACAAAATTATTACTAAATACAAAGAATGCTTCCACATTAAGGAAACCCGCATATTCCTTACGGATTTTACTTACGTCTTGTAATTATTCTAAGAATAAAAACATTTTTTCTGTAACTGCCATTAATTCTTTGGACTTCGTACAGAAATCGTGCGTTTTCTGTAAAATGTCCATATTATAATAAATATAAGCCAGAAAGTACATTACATATTTTTCTGTACGTTTTCAATCTAACCACAAGGTGCGCAAAACCGTACTTATATTGTTTTTTGCAATATATTAAAATATGAATTGGTAAACCAAGCCTTTAATATTTTTTCGCCATGTGTGCTTATGTGTGTGTCCTTGAGGATGGTCCCACATGGTTTGAAACTTTTTGGGATTCTCTGACTAAATGGGTGCTGTTGGAAATTACAAGGTGTATTCTGATGGTTTATCATTTGAATGTTGTATGAAGAACACAGAAAACTGTGAATCACCTTAAATTAGGAAAGGATCGTTAAAGATTGTTAAATTAATTCTGGACTTGAGAAGCAGAAGAGCGTAAGTCACATTTTATGTTTGAGATAACATATCATTTTTTTTAGACCCATTATGATTTGCTGATGTCTGATTCTTGGTCTGCCAACACTGGAACAGTATTTGGACTTGCATATATCAGCGTCTGAAGAGCTTCAGATTCTAAGAAAACTATTTTTTTTTATTTCACATATGACAAAACTGGACGTTACATTCTTCTACTTCTTAGGTCCAGAATTTTGGGCGTAAAAGGCCAAGTCGTATGGTTACAGCCATTTGCGTATGGAGAGAAATTATAAAGGGGTTGAATTATTGCTTTTTGTTTTTAAATGTACAGAAATATTCTTGGCATAGGCGGGACTCTAAACTGTGAACCAAGGACTTCCTCAGCCGAAGATCACAGGTGTATATGCTGGTGTAAATTACAATAAGAGACGTTAATTTTATCGAGGTCTTCCCCTTGTGTATGGGTCTTGTATTTGATTTATTGACAGGCATAATGTATATCAATGAAATGTGGAGATGACAATAAAACAACGGAAATATTGAAACTGATGGCAGTGTTCACTTTTGTGGCCTGTATGTTTTAAGTAACAGTGTGCTAAGCCTACTGTTTTCCCTATTCAGCGGGCTTGCAGAGAGGGCTGTCTCTCCAACACAACTGAGACAATTTAGGCATAGGCTATCAGGCTCCAAAAATAATAGCCCAAGTTGACAGGTTATTACTGTATTACGGATTTATGGAACTGTCCTTACGTAACAAAAAAAAACGAGTTTTATTTTTCGCAAACACCATTTTCAAAGGCGTGAAATGTTATTTACAACACACTCGGGGGAATACTTAATTCAACCATATTGCATATTCTCTCTGTCTCTCTCTGCCTTTGTTCTCCACCACTTACTCCAATAATGGTTCTTTCCTGATAATATTTTGATTGCGTTCTGAAGTGATCGGTGTAATTATTACATAAATGTATGGAACACGGTGATATAAAATTTACTGACTACATACCAGAAGGGGAAAAAAAAACAGTTCCATAGTGATGCAAAAAGTATTGAGAGAGACATTGGTTGAGAGATAAAGAAATACAACTTCATAACAATAAAATTCAAACCTATATTCTTGACCTCATATTTGTTAAAATTATTATATGATGAAATAATTCGGTTTTCGGTGTAGGCAATATAGGCCGTACAC
>Ga0209755_10009798_pt1 | contig 10104 bp, 9 predicted proteins | sample TergutCo191P1_FD_187301 | JGI IMG/M metagenome (GOLD analysis project Ga0209755, IMG submission 187301) | Cornitermes sp. P1 segment gut microbial communities from Petit-Saut dam, French Guiana - Co191P1 (SPAdes) (version 2) | ecosystem: Host-associated > Arthropoda: Insects > Digestive system >...
CGAACAGAACCCGACATATGGGTATATTTTAGCAGATTTACCTGGGTTTTGTCTAGCGACTTCTTGACAGGTTCCCCGCATACCTTCCCCTAAACCTCCATCCCCCAAGCGCCGATACTGAAATAGGCGCGTGATCCGTGCCAAGTTTCTTTTCTGGGGGTCGAATTTGATTAGAGGATGGTTCACGGCGGCCAGCGGGATGCGGGCGCAGCAATGGCGTCTGGACGCGGTGGCGAACAACCTGGCCAACGTTAATACCAGCGGCTTTAAGCGCGAGGTCGCCGCTTTCAAGGCCTTTCCCGAACTGCTCATCAGAAGAATGGACGATGACGGCGTGCGCCTTAACCCCTTCGGCTCCTCGGACGCGGCCCCCATCGTGGGAAGGATGGGCACCGGCGTCGAGCTTAACGAGCTTTTCACCAACTTCGACCAGGGGCCCTTAAGGGAAACATTCAGCGATTTCGACTTCGCGCTGGACGGCAGGGGCTTTTTCGTGGTGGAGACCCCCTGGGGCGAGCGCTACACCCGCAACGGCACCTTTCAGCTTGGCAGGGAGGGGCTTCTGGTTACCAAGGAAGGCTTCCCGGTTCTGGGCGAAAACGGCCCCATCAGCGTAAAAGCCAACAACTTCAGGGTTGACCAGGAGGGCAGGGTCTGGATAAACGCCGCGATAAGCGACGATCCGGAGGTCATGGTAAGCCGCGAGAACAACCTTTGGGAAGACACCGTCGTGCTTGACACGCTACGAATCGTCGAGTTCGAGCTTGACCGCTATCTTCAAAAACAGGGCTCCAGCATGTGGCGCGAGAGCGAGACCTCCGGCCCGCCCATCATTGCCGAGGGCGACAGGCGGCCGACGGTTATCCAGGGCTTCGTCGAGATGGCGAACGTGGACCCCGTCATGGAAATGGTAAAGATGATCGAGATAAACCGCGCCTACGAGGCGAACCAGAGGGTGATCCAGGCCCACGAATCGGCCCTGGGCACGCTTATAAATCAAGTCGCAAGGCTGAACTAGGGGAGTTAGGCTATGGTAAGAAGTTTATGGACCGGGGCTTCCGGCATGATTGGCCAGCAGGCGCAGGTCGACGTTATTTCCAATAACTTGGCGAACGTGAACACCCACGGCTTCAAGAAGCAGCGGGTCGAGTTCGAGGACCTGATCTACCAGACCCTAAGGGTCGCCGGCACCCCGGCCACCGAGAACACGGTGGTCCCGGTGGGCGTGCAGATGGGCCACGGCGTGCGCCTTGCCGCCACCCAGCGGGTTTTCTCGCAGGGATCGCTGCAGCAGACCGACGTGCCAACCGACATGGCGATAGCCGGCGACGGGTTTTTCCGGGTGCAGATGTTCGACGGTTCCTGGGCCTACACCCGGAACGGCACCTTCAAGGTCGATTCCGACGGCCGCATGGTTACGAGCAACGGCTTCTGGCTGCTTCCAGACATCATCATGCCAGAGGGCTTTCTTCCCGAGAGCATCACCGTCTCGCGGGACGGCCGGGTGTCGGTAATCGTCCCGGAGATCGATCCCCGCGAGTCGATTCAGGTCGGCCAGCTTGAGCTTTACCGTTTCCCCAACCCCGTGGGCCTTATGGCGGTGGGCGACAACCTTTTCAGGACCTCGGCGGCCTCCGGCGATCCCATCCCGGGCACCCCGGGCTTCGACGGCATGGGCACGATCCAGAACAGGTTTCTGGAGATGTCCAACGTATCGGTGGTGCAGGAAATGGTGAACCTTATCGTGGCACAGCGCGCCTACGAGTTTAATTCCAGAACGATCCAGACCAGCGACAGTATGCTGGGAACGGCCACGACGCTTAGGCGATAGGGGAGGGTAGGGCATGGATCTAAGGAGCATCGGTTCGGCGCACATGGGGGCGATGGGCCTTGACGGCGCGCGGCTTGGGGGAAACCTTATGGCCAGGCAAAGGGACTCGGGGCCCGATTTGGCGTCCTTCGAGGAAATCCTGCGGAACGCCGCCTCCAGAAACGCCCCGGAGCCGACCGCCTCCACCGATCCCGCGCCGGAGCTGTCCCGTGTTCCCCCTTCCGTAAATGCCCGCGTTGACAGGGCTCTCGTGGGGGTTACGATCGACAGGGACAGCGAACTCTTCCGGCAGTGCCAGGAGCTTGAGACCTTCCTTGTCAAGAAGCTGATCAACAGCATGAGGGGTACTATCCAAAGATCGGGCCTGATCGAGCAGAGCTTCGCTGGCCAGATGTACGAGGACATGCTTTTCGACGAGCGCGCCAGGCACCTGTCCCAGACCGCCGGCTTCGGTCTTGCCGAGCTTGCCTATCTTGAGCTGACTGGCCAGCGCGGAAGGGTTGTCCTAAGATAGCCACCTTACGGTGCGCGACGGCGTGCTTTCGTGGCCTGTGTCAAATTAAACGCCTACACTTTCAAATTTATCCCGCACAGATGGTTGATTGCCACCGATTTTTTGGTATACTGTGGTACACTGGTTGTTGGCTGTAGGCCAATGCATTTCAGTAATGTTTAGACACTTGGGAGAAATTGAATGAAAGGAATCGCAGTACTGTTATCGGCCCTAATTCTAGTGGCTGGGGGCTCTTTGATCGGCTGTGCGACGCGCGAAGGCGCCGTTGTGGCCAGAGCTGATGCGCCTCGTTTTCCATTCCCTCAACATGCCTTTGCCCAGTTTGCGGTTGCCCCTATGATGCCCACCGTCAGGACGCAGGAAGAGATAGACGATATGGTTATCTACCTGTTCAGGGAAATACTTCGCAACGATTTAATCGTGGATTCGGCTGGCCCCCAGACCAGGGACGGTTTCCGCATGGTGTTGCGCCATTTTCAGGCAGGGGAAATAGCCTACGGGGTACTGGACGTATCGCACATCACCACTTCCGACTCGCACGGTTACGGCATGGTAATTCTTGCCTACATGGCCGGAAGCGAGGGAAGGCTTGGGTTTTCCCAGGATGAGTGGCTGTTTGGCAGTGTTAGCCTAAAAGACTATTTTGACGCGATGCTTCGCACCGTTCTTGCGTTTCCCAGCAATATGGGTTCCAGCTTGTTTACCTTGCGCCTGCTTGGTTACCAGGATATTAACCTGGCCGGGGTTACCCAGGGCGGTTATAGGGTACTTGGTGGCGTAAAAGCCGCCCCGTTTACCCGCGACGCCGTTCATGGAAACAGCACAACGGGTGGCAACATGGACATCATCTATTCTCTTATTCTGGCTGACAGGCAATGGGGAAGTAGCGGAAGGTACGATTACATAGGCATAGCCCGTACCATGCTTGCCGATCTATGGGCCCACTGTGTGCACGAGCAGTATCACTTTTTGCTTCTGGGTGACTGGGTGAACGTTTTTGGCAGCCCGGTTCACAGGGGTATCGCCCGTACATCCGATTTCATGATCAGCCACCTAAAGGCGTTCAGGGATGTCGATCCGTCGCATGACTGGCAGGCCGTTATCAACGCGTCGTACGGTGCCATTAGGGACATTCGTGTTGCCCAAAACCTTCTGGGCAACACGAACGGTCTTTTGCCAGACTTTGTCGTGCGCGGGGTGGCAGGTTGGGAAATTCCTCCTGGAAACATAATCGAATCCGACGACGACGCGTTTGCCTACAATGCCGTCCGTGTTCCGTGGCGGCTTGGCACGGCCTATATGCTGTTCGGCGACTCGACGCTGTACGACTACATCATAAGGCCGCTTGACGATTTTGCCAGGGCTTTTACTGGCGGTGGCAGTCATTTGAGCAGGCTTGGCCCGCTTAGCATGAACGGCACGTCGCTTTTTGACTGGGCATACCCCAACCTGTTCGCGCCGCCCTTTGCCGTAACCGCGGCCGTGGCGGGTACCGATAGGCAATGGGTCGATTCCTTTTGGGGATACACTCCCGCGAACGAATGGGCTTTCCAGGGTCTTGGCTCGTACCAAGGGGATACTTACGGGGATTACATCAGGCTGATTGTGTTGCTTGCCCTGACTGGTAACTATTGGTGTCCGACTTTGGTTCGGTAAATCGGGAGTCAGTCTTTTCCGCGGATAAGTTGCACGAATATATCGCCGTACCTTTCCAGTTTTGCCGAACCGACGCCTTTGATGTTGGAGAACTGAACCAGCGTGGTGGGTTTCTTTCGGCACATGTCCCGTAGGGTTGCGTCGCTGAAGACTATGTAGGCGGGGACGGATTCCCGCGCGGCGATTTCCTTTCGCAGTTCCCGCAGCTTTTCGAAAAGATCCGTGTCGTCCACCCTTGCGGCATCGTCCGCTTTTGCGGGTGCTTCCGCGTGTGTGTCCGTGGCGTCATCGCCGTAAAGGGTTTTCTCCGTGACCTGTTCCCGTGGCAGCTTCATGTAAAGCCGCCGTTCCTCCATCAGAACCGCCTCGTAGCCCTGGCCGAGAACCACCACGGGGTATTCGCTCCCCTCGGTTGCCAGACAGCCGTCCCCGATCAGGAAGTCGATTATCGTGCGGATGCGGTGGGCCTTGACCTCCTTCATGATGCCCCAGACGGTCAGCGTGTCCAGACCGAAGCGCTTTATCTTTTCGCCCCTGCTTCCGCGAAGGATGTCGGCGATCATTGTCTTGCCGAAAGTCCTGTCCCGCTGTTTCAGCCGGTAGACGCAGGAGATGATCTTTCGCGCCTCCAGCGTTACGTCGGTTTCCTCGTATTCGGTTAGGCAGTTGGAGCAGTTGCCGCAGTAGGTCTGCGCGGGCGGGTCGCCGAAGTACGAAAGCAGCCGGCGGCGCAGGCAGTCGTTTCCGGTGGCGTAAAAGGTCATCTGTTTGAGAAGTTCCCGGTTGTGGGCCAGCAGTTCCGGATCATAGTCGCCGTTTTCGTCGCTACCGGAGATCAAGTAGTCGTTGATGCGGACATCCTGCCCGCTGTACAGCAGGATACAGTTTGCGTTGCTCCCGTCCCTCCCGGCGCGGCCGGCTTCCTGATAATAGCTTTCGATGTTTTTCGGCATGTTGTAGTGGATCACGTAGCTTACGTTGGACTTGTCTATGCCCATCCCGAAGGCGTTGGTCGCAACCATTACCGTTTTGCGGTCGTACAGAAAATCGTCCTGGTTCCTTCTGCGCTCGCGGTCTTCAAGGCCGGCATGGTAGCGGGTCGCCGAAAACCCGTTGCGCGAAAGCAGATCGTGCACATCGTCCACGGCCTTGCGGGTGGCGCAGTACACTATGCCGCTAAAGTCCCTCTGCTCTTCGACCAGTTCGAGCAGCGCGGCCTTTCTGTTGCCTGGCTTCCGCACCTCGAAGTAAAGGTTGGGGCGGTCAAAGCCTGTGCCCACGGAAACCGGTTCCCGCAGGCACAGGAGCCGCCGGATGTCCTCCTTTACCTTGGGCGTGGCGGTCGCGGTAAAGGCCGCCGTTATGGGGCGCGGCCTTATGTCGTCCACGAAGGCGGCTATTTCCAGATAGCTTGTCCTAAAGTCGTGCCCCCACTGGGAAACGCAGTGCGCCTCGTCGATTACCACAAGGGGAGGGGACTCGTTTTCGTCCGGCATTGGCAGATTTGCCCTTTGAAGCCGCTCGGGGGCGACGTAAAGAAGCTTTACCTCGCCGGATCGAATCTCGCTCACGGTGCGGACGTACTCGGCCTGGCTTAGCGAGCTGTTAAGGAACGCCGCCGGGCATCCCGAGGCGCGTAGAGCGTTTACCTGATCCTTCATCAGCGAGATTAGCGGGGATATGACAACCGTCATTCCGGGCAGGAGCATTGCCGGGATCTGGTAGCACAGGGACTTGCCCGCCCCGGTGGGCATTACGGCCAGTATGTCCCGGCCGCCCAGAATCGCGTCGATTGCCTCCTCCTGCCCCGGGCGGAAGGATTCGTAGCCGAAGCGGCTTCGCAGAATGTCTCCGGCGGTCGGTTCGTCGTGCATAAACCGCTCCCCTACGCCGCCCCGAGGGCGAAAACCAAAACGTTGTACAGGCCGTGGGCGAAACCCACCCCGTGCAGGGATCCGGTGCGCAGGAACACCAAGGCCAGCACGGCCCCCGAAACCGCCGCGTTAAGAACGCCCCAATGGCCCAGATGCGTGTGGCTGAACGCGAACAGCACCGTCGAGACGAAAACCGCACGGCCGGGGCTTAGTCCCATCGGGCCGTAACCCGTCTCCGTCCGCTTTGCCAACAGGTAAAACCGGAAAAAGCTTTCCTCCAGATAGGCCCCGGCGAAAACCGCCACGACCAGCACGGCCCACGGCACCACCCCCGCCGGGATCACGATCCGGGGAGGCCCCAGATTGCCAAAATGCCGAAATGCCGCCGCGACGGCAAGCCCGACAAGGGCGATGGCCGCGAAGCTTACCTGCGCCGGGATCAGGTCCTTCCGGCCCGGGCGGGACACGCCCCATTCCCCAAGGCCCTTTACCCTCAGCAAAAGGTACCAGATGAGGGCCAGCGAGGGGCCGGTGTGCAGGATCGTTCTGGCGATCTCGGCACCCGCCGAGAATTCCACGGGGCCATCCTGTGCGGGCGCACCCGGCCCGGCGAAAGACCGCAGAAAAATCACGGCGTATAGAATAAGGGGCTCGATAAACGTGTTCATGCCAGGCTTAATACTTTCCTAATATCTGGAAATTCACTACAATGTAATGTAGACGGCCTAAAAAACCTGCCGGACCTCAGTCCGTAATGGGGGCTTCCCAAGGCTCCCTTTATTATATACACGGGATGTGGCATTGCCTATATCAAAGGGTAGCAAAAGCACACCTGGGTCGTCTGGATTTTCTTACTTTCTCGTTTAAAACAGGAGGCTGGAGAACGGAATGCAGTTTACAAACAGGAGCAGGGAAGCTGGTTTTACCACGAAAGAAGCGGAGGTGCTTCGCAGGCTTGCCGTCTACAGTGGCTTTGACGAAGCCATTTCGATCTTTTCTAATACGGATAGGTTTGATACGTGCATCCGCTTGCTGATACAGGAGACCAAAGTATCCGACAAGGCCGACGGGTATGAACCCCAGGATATTCTTGTCAAAATGTACAACTACCGGCAAAAGATGGAAATAAACGGGCCCATGGACAGAAAAGCCATTGCCAATTCACTCGAGATAAAGAATGGCCAGGCGCTTAAAATCTTCGTCGAGGGAATAGGGGTTTTTAAGTCCCAGCTTGTCAAAAACACAAACGGGTATATGACCGTTTCCCGTCCGACGAACAGTTCCAACGCTTCGGTAAAGGAATGGCGGGGCCAGAAAGTTTCCGTTTATTTCTGGATGGAAGACGACGCGGGTTATGTGTTTGATACCGACGTAACGGATGTCGTTTATTCGCTTGGTATTTTATCGCTTAAGATATCCCACAGTTTTTCGCTTTCCAGAACCCAAAAACGTAGGTCGGTTCGGGCAAAGGTGAACATGCCGGCTTTTATGTACCTTGTAAACGAAGACGAGCCGTACCATCAGATAGAATCTTCCCCGGGGCTGAAGTGCCTGCTGGAGGACATTTCCGATACCGGCTTCGCTATTGCCGTTGGGGGCAAGGCCAACAGTGGCCTCCGCGTAAAGATCCAGTTTGAATTGAACAGTGTGGCCATCTGCATGTCTGGCACAGTGCGTTCGGCAGTTTATTGCAAGGATACTGATCGCTCGGTCCTGCACATCGAGTCGGATCCCCTGCCAAGGGACGTGCGGAACCAAATACTTGGCAAGGTTTTTGGCACCTCCGCTGAAGACGACGATTTGCCTTTCCGTATCCTGGACGAGGAAGTCGAAGACACGGTGACAAATGTGGTGGCGGACCAGGCTCCCTCCCTTCATGACTATGCCACTTAAAGCGCGTGCGCCCAGTTAACACAAAAGCAAGCCACGCCCTGTGTGCTGGCTGTGGCGTCGCGCTTTCCTACTATCTCCTGTTTCCCCTTTTCCGATCTGGACATATCGACATAAACGTACTTCTCGCGCTGGTTTTCGCACCCGTGGTGGCACTGTGCTTTTTTAGGGTGCTAGCCTCCTTGCCGATCGCCGTGGATTTGGGGCCACAGACCCTTCGCACCCTGCGAGCCTTGCCGATGCTGCTTGCGGCCTTTGCCGCAGGGCTTGCGTTGGGAACAAGCGCCGGCGCAAGGGTTTCGTTTAGCCCCGTGTTTGGCATACCAGAGGACATGGTTACTGGAGTTTCTGGTACGCTGCTAGATGATCCCAGATTGGTTTCGGGGGGAAGCGCGATGACAACGCTTTCGCTTAGCGCGTTTGCTGGTGTCGGCGGGGTAAGGACATCGGCGGGAGGGGAGATAACTGTTTTTTTCCGCGAGGAAAACGCTGAGCGGCTTCGGGAGTTCGGCAGGGGAACTGAGGTTTTTGCCGAGGGAAGGTTGCAAAGGGGAAGCCAGGGGGGAGGCTATGTTTTTAGCGCGGATTCCCTGCACGTTACGTCCGTGGCGTCGCCGCTTAACCGTTTCCGCACAAGCCTTAGGCTGGGGCTTGCGGATCGTTTTGCAAGGCCTGGGGCGGCTCTGGGTGATACTGCATGGGGTGGCCTTGCCCTGGCGCTTCTTTTGGGGATTCGCGACAACCTTGATTCCGGCTTTACCGCGCTGTACCGTGGTGCCGGTATTTCCTACATTCTTGCCCTGTCTGGTATGCACCTTGCGGTTATCATCGCGCTTGTTTCCTTCCTGTTGAAAAAACCTTTGGGGCTACGACCGGCGGCTATTGCTGGCGCCCTAATCATAATTGCCTACTGCTTTATAGTCGGCCCGCTTCCAAGCCTGTACCGTTCGGCGCTTATGTATATCTTGGGGGTTTTGGCCGTGCTTGGTATGCTCAAGCGCGAGTCGCTTTCGATTTTGAGTATGGCTTTTATTGTTCAGCTTGTGCTTACGCCCCAGGCGGGTGTTTCACTTTCGTTCATATTATCCTATCTTGCAATGGTTGGGATTCTTGTTCTTGGCAAATCGCTGGGGGTTATTTTCCAGGGTCTTATTCCGCGCTTTGTTCTTGGGCCTTTTGCACTTTCCCTGGGGGCTTTTATCGGCACCGCCGGAGTGGTTGCCTGGGTTTTCGGCGATCTGCGTCCCGTTGGTATATTTGCTGGGCTTGTTGTCGCGCCTTTTACCACCGTGTTCATGGTCGGCTCGATGGTTTGGCTAGTCGTTGACGCCGTGCTGCCTGGACTTTCCCCCCTGGTTTCCTGGCCCCTTGCAATGCTATACCGCGCCATGGAGGAAACTGCGCGACTTGCGGGCTTTCTGCCTGGAATAAGGGCAAATCCCTACCTGGTTTTGTTGTTCTCGCTGGCAATTGCCGGGGGGCTTGTCTGGTTGGGCTGGTGGCTGCGGGTGCGGAGGGATCGATTGGAGCCTTTTGCTTAACGGAGCGAGTGAGTCCCCATAATGTCGCGGTCCCATTGCAGGAAGGCCGATGCCGGTATACCATGTTCCCTGGGGATTCTGGATGCAATTTGTTCTCTTGTTTCTCGAAGGGATTATCACATTCATCTCGCCCTGCCTACTCCCGTTGCTGCCATTGTACGTTTCCTATTTCGCGGCAGGGGAACCGGACAGGCGCAGGGCTCTTGTAAACGCTATCGGTTTCGTCAGCGGGTTCACTCTGGTGTTCGTCGCACTGGGTGCGTTTGTTGGGACACTGGGAGCATTGTTTGTAGAGCACGCCGTAGCTGTGAACATTGTTACCGGTCTTGTCATCATTTTGCTGGGGCTGAATTTTACGGGTTTGATTAACATTCGCTTTCTGAACAGAACCGTGCGAATAAACACCGAGGTAAAAAACCTGACATTTTTTTCGTCCACGCTTTTTGGGATCGTGTTTTCCGTCGGCTGGACACCGTGCGTTGGCGCGTTCCTTGGATCGGCGCTTATGAGGGCATCCATGCAGGGCGGGACGCTTAGCGGGGGCCTTATGTTGCTCGTTTACTCGCTGGGTCTTGGTATACCATTTATCGCGAGCGCCGTTCTAATCGACAGGCTGAAAAATGCGTTCGACCTCATCAAACGCAACTACAGGATTGTCAACATCGTTTCCGGCGTATTGCTTATAGCAATCGGCATATTGATGGCGACGGGCCTGATGGGACGGCTTATGTTTTAAGCGAAAGCCGTCCCATGCAAAAGCGTTTTCCTATGATGAGGATAGTGGCCTACCTTTTTCGT
>Ga0209755_10009799_pt1 | contig 10104 bp, 8 predicted proteins | sample TergutCo191P1_FD_187301 | JGI IMG/M metagenome (GOLD analysis project Ga0209755, IMG submission 187301) | Cornitermes sp. P1 segment gut microbial communities from Petit-Saut dam, French Guiana - Co191P1 (SPAdes) (version 2) | ecosystem: Host-associated > Arthropoda: Insects > Digestive system >...
GGGGGGGGGGGGGGGGGGGGGCAGTACCAATGCAGACATTTGCCCAGTTGGCTAGTTAATGACATGATTAAACTGCATGTTGTTGTTGTTGTATCATTTTTCTATGGCGATATGAACATTATGCAGGCAGTGGAATATAAAGTTTGTTACGTATTTTCAACTTCATTGGATTTACTGGGGCAGGCCTTTCCATAGTATCTTGTTTATGGCAACACAGGTGGAAGATTCCTTCTTTGTTTTCAAAAGTCTCTGTTAGTAGTTTTACAAGCATGATTCTATATGTATGTTTTCTGTGGTTCTATTACAGTATGCAGTAACATCCCCCACTCTTCCTTACATATATCTTTCTTTCATTCCCACTATCATTTCCCAATTAAAAAGCAGATTCATTTTGCCTGGTATAATGTAAGGTGCTTATTTATCAGTGTTGGATATTATAGCCTATGTTTGAACATACTTTATGACTTTTCCCACCAGCACATAAGTACAATCTGGGATATAATGCCATGCAGTTACACATATGTACATACGTTTGTACGTATGTATGTGCATATGTACATACTACTACTTATTCAGTTTGAAATAACATTGTTATTTGACTAACCTCTTATTCACTAATAAAATCTCATATCCTTACAAGGTTTGCAAAAGCATTAAGATAAAAGTACAAAAGTGGAAGCCATTTTTCAAAATGTTTCTACTGTGCATGACCTAAGGTCCTTCTGCTGTGTTGCTGGAGACACGTCTTCTGGGGTGTTGCATCTCATCAATTTAAAATGGTTACCAAATGTTTTCAAGGTGCTGTCATTTTTTTAAACAATAGTAACTCTTTACCAGTCACCTTATTATAGTATCCCAAAAGACTTGAATCTTCATGTAGATACTACTTTGAGGTAGTAGATGCAGCATGTGAAAAGTGTCAAAGATTGGCCAGTTGTGTTAAGACAGAGTCTTTGAAGAGTGAACTGAAATTATTGTTCATGTGGAAATTGCTGTAATAGGTTTTGGTTCGGAAAGTTAACCAGCTTGAGTGATATTAATTTTATGAACAAAAATTTGTATTTGTACAGTTCAGGATGCAGCTTGGCATCTGTTGCAGGGCTGAGACCTAGACTGTATGTTATGCATGTAACTCATTACGTTTTCATCCCTAAGTGTCATAGTGGCTGTTTTTTAAGACAAGTAACTGAAGTTTTTGTTTTATTATAACTTTCTTCACAGGAATTATGTGTTTTTTTTAAATTTGCTTATTGCCAGGCTAACCTGAGTCAGATCCCTGGTGATGTGACATTGGTGAAGGTATCTTTTCCAAAGCTGGTACATTTTCATGTGTATAGCACAGGGTGTTGACAATAGCATGAAGAGAGATTATTAAATGTGGACTTGTCATACACGAGAACTGCTATGGTACTTGTTGCAGAATGAGGGAAAAATAGGTTTTGTATTTAAGAATGTGGAGAATTTATTTTAGGAGTTATAATAATAGTACATTCTGAGATACACAGACTTACTAATTCTATTTGGAATAATGAAGAATTGCCCCATCAGTGGAAGGTGCCTGTTCATACCAAGGGTGATAAAACATTGTAGGCATATCACTGTTATCAGCTACATACAAAATTTTATCAAATGTTGTTCTGTCAAGGTTAACCCCATTTAGACAAAAGTACTGTGGACAACCCATGTGAATTTTTACAGAATAGATAACTTGGATCACGTATTTTGCATTTATCAAATGTTTGAGTAAAGGTGAGAATACAGGGAGGCTCCAAACAACCGGTTTATGAACTTCAAAAAAAACATATGATTCGGCTGGGATAGAGGTTTAGTGTGATATTCTCACTGTGTTTGGTGTGCCCATGAAACTAGTTCTGTTTATTCAAATGTGTTTAAATTAAACCTGTGGTGTAGCCTGGATGGACGAGCGTTTGTGTGATACATTTCCAATGTGTGATGTTCTGAAACAAATAGATTCTTTACTGCCATTACTCTTTAATGTAGCTTTAGAATGTGCCGTTTAGGAAGGTCTAAGAAAATTAGAAGGGATTGAAATTCATTGTTCCAGCTTGTGGCATGCACCAAAGATCTTAATTTATTAGATGAAGTCACAAATCGTCACCATCAATGTCATCGACTCTTCAGCCCTGGTTGGGACCTTGGCCTCCTCAAGCAAATGTCACCAGCGACCTTTACCCTGGGCAGCTGCCAGCCAATTTCTAGAACCAATTTTCCTTGCGTCTTCCTCTGCTCCGCCAAAGCGTCTTGATTTTGGTCGGCCGCTTCCTCGTTTACCTCCAGGGTTTGTCCGTAATGTCTTTTTAGGTAATTCGTTTACATCCATTCACACCTGGTCCACCCACCTCATTCTACTGGATTTTATTACATTAACTATATTTGGTTCATTGTAAAGCTCTTCTAATTCTTTGTTGTATCTCTTCTCCCACTGCCCTCTCTCTTGCATATTGGAGCACATATTCTGTGAAGGATTTTCCTTTCAAAGATACTCAGTCTTTCATCATTTTTTGTCATAGTCCAGGTTTCTAAGGCATATGTAAGTAATGGTCTCACAAGTGTTTTATATATTAGAATTTTTGTCTTCCTGGAAAGTAGCTGTGACTTAAGCTGACTTTTAAGTCCAAAAGATGATCTGCTAATGGCTATAAGGTGGTTCGTGACTTCTTCTGAGACATTATTGTCGCTAGTCACAAATAAACCGAGTTAGGTAAAGTTGTCATCACTTTAAAAGTTATATCTTCATATTTCAATGGCATGCGGTTTGCTGTAATTCTGGGTGTTAGCTGGTACCATGTATTAAGTATGAAGTCGCTAATAATATAAAGAAAAATACAGAACCTTTATTAGTTGCTAGAAAGGAGGTTGACCTAGACTTGGATACTGGGAATATTAGTTGTATATTCATGCCTAGTCAACAGAATACAGGAAAAATCACAACAATGACAGCTAATAAATTCTTTGAAAACGTGGCAGTTAAAATGCTTATGTTTTGTAACAGCCATACAAAGAAATTAGGATTAGATTTACCTATCAATGCCAGCCTCACTGCACTGTTTTGACCTTCATTTCTTCATATTCTGGCAGCCTTGATAGGCGGTGTAATTGTGAACGTGTTTAAGGGTATATTTTTGAAAACCTCCGTCTTGGGTATCAATTTATAATTTAAACACCACGGTTATTGAAGGGTTAAATTTGGGGTACTCTTGCTAACATTTGTTTCAGAATTTTAATACTCTTCTCTTTTCCTGTCAAAAAGCATAAAAGTGAAAATATGCAGAATTGTTATCTTACCATTTCTTTGATATTGGGGTGTTACTAGGCAGGATGGTTTGCAGTTCAAATCCTGTTAGGGCATGAGATTTTTATTGTCTCCAAAATATCCAGCCCGGTTCTGGGGCCCACCTACCATGTGTTCAGTGGGTGCTGGGGTTCTTTCACAGGGGCAAAGTGGCCAGGACGTGAAGTTAACCACTTACCTCCATGTAGTCCCCAGTTTAAGAATGGAGTTATACCTCTGTTTCCTGTATATGCCTTCATGGAATGGATAGGGAAAACTTTATTTTTACAGATGTGGTGCTTCCCCCCCCCCACACTGATCAATAAATATAAGCTGAACATATTCCAGACTAGGATGTAGGATGCAGAAGAGGATATTTGGGCCTAAGAGAGAGAGAGAGAGAGTGTAACAGGAGGTGGGAGAAATAATGAGGAGCATCAAGATGCGTATAAGTTTTCAGTAGGAAAACATGAAAGAAAAGGGTTGTATGGAAGACTTAGGCATAGATGAGAGATAATATTAACATTTGTTTTAAAGAAATAGGATGGGAGAGTGTATACTGGGGTCTCTGGCTGAGGATGGGGTCAGTGGTGGGATGTTACAAACACTGTTGAATGGCAGTTTCCTTTAAATGTGGGGATAATTTATTAACTAGGTGTAATGTAGCTTTTCATTAATGACATTGCTTCTTGGAGTCCTCCTCCTACTTCTCTTCCAGTATTACAGCCTGCTTCAAGCCTTAGCTGCTTTGTGGTCCTCCACTGTTTCCTGTCTAGCACTTCTGTGTACCTTCTTGTTTACTAGATAGACTGAGTTTTTTGTGGCTGACATGGTTTCAGGATTCTCAGTGTTTTTTGGCACAACAATGTGGTCATGAGCCCCACCCTCCAACCAACCTGTCTGGATGACGAGACCAGGGCACCCCTTTGTTTGGCAACTCACACAAAACCTATTTGGCATGGGTGGCCATATCAGCAGCTAGACTGCTGCAGCACTGTTGCATGCAACCACTGTCTCCTGGCACACATTGCAGCTGTGGTTGCTTTTGAACTTTGCTTAGTGTTGGGAGTGCACGCAGTTTAGTTTAATGCATTGGAGTTAATATTGGGTTTGCACTTGCCATCTCCAAAGAAGGTGCTTGAAGTTGGTTGTGTGAGCTGTTGCATTGTCTTGCTCATAAAGGGCTGTGGGTTCTCACACAGACAGGTGTTAAAATGTTGTCACAATGTACGTTGCGTATGAAGGTGAATTTATGGTCTCCAAAAAAATTTGGCCAAGTAGTACTAGTTGCACTTGCAGCACACAGCACATGTAACTTAAGATCGGCTAAGGCAGTACATTTTTTTTCTGTTGTATGTCTCTTGAAGGTGTGGATTGTTTTCCTTTCCTTCCTACCGTCCTTTCTTCCTTCCTTTTGTAGTTGATCATAATGTGGTTTCCTTGCTTCAGGAGGACAAACATCACAGCAGCAGTAGTAGCAGTAAGGATAAGGAAAAAGAGAGAGACAAGGAGAGGAAGCATAAAGATGAAAGGAAAGATAAGGACCGCGAGCACAAAAGTAGTTCATCCAGCAAAGACAAGGAGCACAAGAGCTCTAGTTCTAGGTAACTTACCAGGCCTTGCCTGAAAGCACATTCAAAGAAAAGAGAATTTGATGTCTCTGGTAGACTTATGTTATGCTGTAAGTCTCTTGGCTGGCCATCTTTCTCACCATTACTAGGGTTAACAGAGTCTGTCAGTGTTTCTTTTGGTTCAGATGGATTTTTTTTACCTTGTTAAGCAGGGTGTTAGGGACTATCATTAACACTGTTAAGCTTTTGTGAGCGGATTTAATTGTTAAAGTTATTCGCAGATTTCTAAATAAGCTGCCATCTGGTGTATCTGAAGTTTACTGCTGGTAGTAAACCATGTACTAGTGAGATGATGCAAATTTAGGAAATTGTTTGAAAGAACTAGTAAATGTAGGTCAATGTTGACTTCTTCACAGTGGAACCGTTGCAAATATTTTTGTATATTACTTGTAAATTGTTAATACAGGTTTTGTCCATGTTCAGTGGTAAATTTTCTCTGCTGGTTATCATTCTCATCACTAGTAGCCTAGCAGAATCTGCCTTTTAGGTGCTTCCATTCCAGACATGTCTTATTCATCTTGCAGTATAAGTCACATGGCAGGATGGTAGGTAAAGCTGTTACACCTTGGGCGGGCTGGGTCAATTGATATGTTCACAGTATTTGCTGTTCAGGATATGTTAGACATGTTTGCTGCACTATGATAGAAATTTTCATGTGGTTTGAACCTTTAAAGTCTGGGGGATTTAAACTCCAATGTAGTTGCTGATGGCTTGGGTTCTTATTTTAAATGCCCATTTTTGCATCTGGTGATGTTATCCATTGTATTTCATGCATTTTTAAAACTAAAAAGTTCAAATTAAAACTACTTGCTACCTGTTACACAAGTTTAAAGACAGTCTGCATATTTTTTTGCATCTTAGTTTACAATCCTTTTTCAGTTTGTTTATTTTCTCTTCAATTTTTTGTTTTTGGAATCATTCCTTTCACACTGTGCTAGAGAATTTGGATTTGACTGTACATATCATTGTATTTGGTCAGAAGTTGTTTAGGTTTCAGTCTGATATTGATGTCTTAAGTTTTGTGGTATTGCTGGCTCATCTGGATGTGAAAGCTTTCATAAGTAGAAGTGGGAGAGGAAAGGGATGCATACTAATGCTTATTGAATTATTTAGTGTAATATGACACCAAAGAAATACATAATTTATTCTGCTGTTAGGTTTTCTGCATGAGTTTTATGAATAATGGTTTCATGCTTTGGCTTCACCTCAACAGTTCAGTCTGTTCCCTGTCAGAGCACTAACATATGACAGGTCACGCAGTGCAGATGCTTGAATCAAGCATGGAGATTCAGAGAGTGTTTGGTTTGTTGTGTGGTGAGTGGATTTAGTATGGCTACAAAGACAGCACATTAGAATTTGACTGATACACATTTATCGGAAGATGAACGTATTTCTTCTTGTCATGACACTTGTGTGACACAGGTGACGTTACTGACACAATCTGCACACATTGGGCTGACAGTACACACTGTATACCTGCAGCACCTGTAGTTCATAAGTTTACAAGGGACCCCAGTGAATTAACAAACAGAAACCTCACATTACTAAAGACTGTACCCAATTTAGTCTTTTCCTGCTCTTTGTTTGAAGTGATACAACTGTTGGTGGAAGAGATCAAAAGAGACTGTCATCCCCAGTTGGATGCATTGGACAAAGAACAGTGCCCACTGCCTGATGTGACTGTTCAAGAAATATATTTGCTTTTGGCAATTATTTTGCAGCTGGGGCATGATCAGAAAAATACTTTGAAAGATTACTGATATACACAGAAACCATTTTACATGCCCTTTTATGGGAATAGTATGAAACATGACAGTGTTTCATATACTTAAGATTCTTTCATTTTTGTGAATCAAAATAGAACCTGGAAAGACAGATGACAACTATGACCACTTGTAAAAAATGAGAGCTGTATTTGAGAAGCTCATTGATTCATATTCTAAATTTTGCAGCCCACCTGAACATTTAGAAGTTGATGAAATTATGGTAGTATTCAAACGTAGTCATTTTCAAACACATACACACATTCCTTGTATTTGCACTAGTTACATTCCTGAAAAAGTTGGGATAAATCATATAGGTGTAAATCAAAATGATATTCCCATCAGACATACAGGATTAGTTTAACAGAATGCAACAAACCAAAGGGCATTAAACCAAAAATGTGAAAACACAAATTAAGAAGTGGTGTAAATTGGCAAGGGGCATGAAAGCAAAACGGCATAAAACAAGGGCTGGATGTACTAAGGAAACACAAAAGGTTTGGTATCAAAATTTATAAACTTTGTGATAGTAAGGGATATACATATAAGTCTGTGTATAGCAAAATGACTGGCAAATCTGTCCATTACAGCTAGTAATGCAGTTGCAACCAGACTTACTGCAAAGCTTGAAAAGTGGGACATGCACTATACATGGACATATTTTCATCTGCAGTGTTGTTTGATGATACAGTAAACTGCTGTGGGACTGGTAGGCCTAACAGGAAAGAGATGCCAAAGAATTTTTGACAGAAAATGAAATTGAAGTAGGGTGACATTAAGACTAAGGTCAGGGTAGCTAGACAGCCATAGTGTGGAAAGACAGTTTAAATGTAAACATAATGATAAACATACATTCTCCACCAGCAGAGTGTAGTTTTTTTTTATGATGAGCATGGACAAACTGTGAAACTTGCTATAGTACAAGACTGTAATGGACCCAGGGAATATGTGGACTAATCTGACAACATGATGAACTAGTACTCCATTAGCAGATTGACCTGAAAATGAACTAAGAAGCTATTTTTCCATGCTCAGAACCTTACCGTTCTCAGCATTTTTATCATTCCCACCTCTTGTTCAGAATTATCACGCCGACTGTGCAGACTGACATTGGTGTTGGACCTAACATGAGAGGCAGAAGTTTGCCTTGACTTCAGACCACAAGACAAAGAAGACAAGCCCCTTCCATCAGGCATCTAAAAAGACTTGACACACACAACAAACACAGGCCTCTGAAATGTAATAAAATTTGGTGCCTTGTGTGTTGCACTGAAAACAGCAGCAATATAATTCAGGTGACCAGTGTGCAGCATCAGGTTGTATGCTAGCCCCTTTTTCGAGATATGTCACACCAAACTGCATGTCTGAGGACCAGTTGACACTAAACTGGAAAAGCAGAGCACAAGCATGTAAGTAGACATTGCAGTTGTAGTACTGAACTGGTATTTTTCAGTAGCATTTTCTTGATGAAATAATGAGGAAGTGAGTGTGGATTGTACCGATGGCGTTGTGAACAAACAGAGACTTGTCAGAAGGGCCTGTACTTGTGTATTTCCATAATTTTGCCACTTAAAAAAAATGGCTGCTTGGACATGCCTTTTTTGTGACAGCAGCAAAAATTATAAGAGGTGTGGGTAAGAAAGATTACCCCTAATTATAGAAAATTTAACTAGAATTAAATTTTGGATGATCGTTCATACTTACACAGGTTTTTCAAACAGTGTAAAAGAGAAATTGCATTCATTTATGCAAAAAAAAATCGCCCATAGGGACATACAGTTTTCCCTCTTGTGCTAATAGTATGTTCAATTTAATGGAACATTGTTTTCCGATTTAGCTGTTCAAGGTTTAAACACAATAAGGTCTTAACTTCCAGCCTGTTTTCTGTCACTGGGAATGTCACCTCAGGTCAGCTGTGAAGTCTCATCCATTTGATTATGCCAGTTTGGTGGACCTGGCTGTAGAAATTTGGAAAACTGTATGCTGGTTGTTTAAAGTAGATTATTTTTATTTATGTAATATATTTGTGCCATTAATTTTTATAGCCACCTGATACGTAAATGGGTCTTTTGGTTTTATTGATGTTATTTGTTGATAAACTTCCATTTTAGCTAACATTGTAGTTTCCATCTGCAGAATGAATGTCAAGGATTCGTATTGCTTTAAGCTGTTTTGTCTTTGCAGTATTTAAATTTGTCTTTAAATTTGTTTTAGATACTTCTTAGGATTTGAGATTTGCTAAGTGGTTTTCATGGCATTGAATATGAATGTTGCTGTCATGAGGGGTATGGTGACATGTAGTCAGGTAGACAGTTACCATGGTTTCATTGGAACTTGTTGCCTCCATGTACCTTGGTTTTCTGCCCTTAAGATAGAGGCTTTTGTAACTTGAATTAATTGTCACACTGTTGGTGCACATAGACAGTGTGGGCCATTTCAGATGTTTCTGTGGTTAGCATTTAGTGCATTATATCACACATTAACTCTTACAAAGGCATTCACTTGAGTAACAAGTATTTAAAATACTTAATGTGACCCATTCAGTATCCCATTTTCACACATGTCTTAGATTTTAATGGCAGTTGATGAAAGTAACAGAATAAAATAGATGATGAAATGATGGTGGTGGTTGTTGTGAAGAAAATAAAATGTAGTACACTTGATACAAGGGAATTGTTAAATGCAAATAGGTCTTCAGCCTTGTCACAAGAAGTTCAAAAGTTGTTCCTTGAACAGGAGACTAATCTTCAAAACAGGATTTTTTTTTTTTCGTTGCAGCCAAGTGCCAGAAATGCAGTTGAAGTTATTTGCTGTGAAAAATTCTGATTGTGCATTGAGTATTTAAATTATGATGGGAGGCATAGTTTGAATTACACTATCAACATTATTGAAACATTGTATATTTAATTACAAGGTGTACTTGTTTCTTGGGGTTGCAGTAAAGACAAACATAGCAGTAGTGGCAGCATATATAAGGACAAGGACAAACATGGCAGCAGCACTTCAAGCCACAAGCACAGTTCCAGCTCCTCAAGTAGCAAGGACAAGTCCAGTAGTTTAAGTTCCAGTCGGGACAAGGATAAGCATTTGTCCAGCTCTGATAAGGACAAACACAATAGCTCAAGTTCAGACCGCAAACATAAGGATAAATCAAAAGACAAGGACAGAGAGAAAGGTACCTTGAGGGTAAACAGTAGAACCATAGATATGTTCAGGGAGAGAATTAGCCTCATACATAATTCACCATAGTTACTGAGTATACAGGCAGAGTGCCCGAGTTACTCTGAAAATGAAATGTCCTGAATCATTCGTAGAAATTGAACCTCTGCATAATTTACACAGTCATGACCTTAGACAAGATGCTTGTGGGAGGGGATTGAATAACATATCCCTTCACTTCAGCCACACTTTTTTTTTT
>Ga0209755_10009800_pt1 | contig 10103 bp, 10 predicted proteins | sample TergutCo191P1_FD_187301 | JGI IMG/M metagenome (GOLD analysis project Ga0209755, IMG submission 187301) | Cornitermes sp. P1 segment gut microbial communities from Petit-Saut dam, French Guiana - Co191P1 (SPAdes) (version 2) | ecosystem: Host-associated > Arthropoda: Insects > Digestive system...
GGACCTCGAGTCGATCGCCTGGCTCGAGGAATTCCTTATCGACTTTCCCAACACCGTAATCGTCGTTTCGCACGACCGCCACTTTTTGAACACCGTCTGCACCCACGTGTGCGACATAGACTTCGGGCGCATCACCGCCTACTCCGGCAACTATGATTTCTGGTACCAGATGAGCCAGATGCTCCAGCGGCAGGCGCGCGACCAGCTTAAAAAACGCGAGGACAAGGCGCGCGAGCTCAAGGAGTTTATCCAGCGCTTTTCGTCCAACGCAAGCAAAAGCCGCCAGGCCACGAGCCGCAAAAAGGTGCTCGAAAAGCTCGACCTTGACAACGTGCCGGTCACAAGCCGCAAGTTCCCCTACGTCGGCTTCAAGCCGGGCCGGGAAATCGGCAACAACGTGCTGAAAATCGAAAACCTCGCAAGCTCCTTTGAGGGCACGAAAGTGCTTGGGGGATTTTCGCTGGAAGTGAACAAGGGCGACAAAATCGCCTTCGTCGGGCTTGAGCACGCCTCGAAGTCCGCGCTGTTCGACATAATCGCCGGCGAGAAAAAGCCGGAGGCCGGCGGATACACGTGGGGGCAGACCACGGCCTTCACCTACTTCCCCAAGGAAAACTCCGCGTTCTTCGGCTCGGAGCTTTCGATAACGGACTGGCTGAAGCAGTACTCGGACGACCAGGACGACACCTACGTGCGCAGCTTCCTGGGCCGGATGCTCTTTTCCGGCGACGAGGCGCTCAAGCCGGTAAACGTGCTCAGCGGCGGCGAAAAAGTCCGCTGCCTGCTTTCCAAAATGATGCTTTCCGGCGCGAACGTGCTGATCCTGGACGACCCCACCAACCACCTCGATCTCGAGGCGATTACCGCGCTGAACGACGGGCTTGCCGCCTTTCCCGGCGTCGTCCTTTTCAACTCGCACGACCACGAGTTCATCAACTCCATAGCGAACCGCATAGTGGAGATTCTGCCCCAGGCCGGGGAGGGGGGGTGCATCGACCGCATGATGCCGTTCGACGAATACCTCAAGGACGCGTCCGTAAAGCAGCTTCGCAGCGCGGCGTACAACCACGCCGGAAGGCTAAGGATATAGCGGCGGCGGGGCGGGCGGGCTACGGAGCCGGGTCCCCCTCCGACAGCAGGGCTTTGTTTTTCGCGTCGAACATCGCTATCATTTCCCTTGCGAGCTTTTCGTCCAGCATTTCGCGCATCGCGGGCGTCTCAAAAACGCGCCTGGATATCTGCACGTCGGCAAGCTCGAAGCCAAGCTTCTCCTTGACCTGCAGCTTCGTCCTGTAGATCTTCCTGCCAAGGGCGGCGAGCTTTTCGTCGTCGTAGCCGTCAATCCCGATCGCGTCCAGGGCCTTGATTATGGTTTCGTTGTCGTACACGTTCCTGGCGAAAAGGCAGATGACCAGCGAGTTCAGGACGCAGCGCCTTACTTCCTCGTCGAACAGGTCGCCCACAAGCTTTTCGTTGTCCAGCGTCTTGCGGCTTTGGTCCAGGGAGTAGCCGCCGTTGCAAAGGTGGCTGTGCCTTGCGCCGCAGGCGTAGCCCACCACCGCCCCGTAGCCGGTGTGGTAGGCCGGCATTTCGTTTTTTGCGACCGAGACGGCGAACTCAGCGCCGCCGTATTTTTCCGAGGCGACGCAGACGCCGTCGGAGAGCGCGCCGTAAAAATCGTTGGCCTTGGTCGCCATGTATTTTATCGCCAGAAGGTAGCCGTCCTTGTCGCCAAAGGCAAGCTCCGTAATCGTGTGCTCCTTTGTGACGATTCCTTTTTGAAAGCACTCCGTCGCGTAGCCGAGGCAGATGCCGCCGGAAACGGCGTCAAGCCCGTATTCCTCGACCGCCTCGATCAGCTCCAAAACGGCGTTCCTGTCGCTTATCCCGAGGTACGATCCCAGCGTGGCGATAAGCTCGTAGTCGTAGGCCACGTGGAGAATCTCGTACTCGTGCCCCTTGTCGAATTCCCTGCGGACCTGGCCAATGTGGATGCACCCGACCGGGCAGCCGACGCAGGCCAGCTTTCTTACAAGGTTGTTGTTAGCAAACGCCTCGCCGCTTATGTCCTCGGCTTTGTCGAACGAGGCCTCCTGCAGGTTCTTGGTGGGCAGGGCTCCGATGGAGTTCAGCACGTTCACGTTTATCGGGGTGCCAAGGTCGTGATACTTCGACATTATCGGGGTAGTCGTTACCTTTTTGTAAATTTCGTTGTACACCGCGATGTACTTTTTCGGGTCGGCGGCTTTTCTGTTGCCGTCCCCGGTAACCTGGATGGCCTTGAGGTTTTTGCTGCCGAAAACCGCGCCAAGGCCCATCCTGCCGAAGTGCCTGTAGGTATCGACGTTGACGTTTGCAATCTTGCAAAGGTTTTCCCCGGCGGGGCCTATGCGTATTATAGAACGCTTGCCGCTGCCTCCGCCGACCGTCCGGATGTACTGCCCTACCCTGTCCGCGGTCAGGCCCCAAAAAGCGCGCGCGTCGTTTACGTCGATAAGATTGTTGTTGATGGATATATACGACGGGTGTTTCGCCTTGCCGACTATGACCAGCGCGTCCAGCCCCGCGTTGAACATCGTGTAGGCAAACCTGCCGCCGGCATACGACTCGCCGAGCTCGCCCGTTACCGGGGAAATGAACATCGCCACGGTTTTTGAAACAACAGGGAAAACGGAGCTCAAGGCCCCTATCGCAAAAACGATGGGCTGGCTTTCGTCCAGCGGCGGCGCTTCGGGGTTTATGTTTTCCAGAAGCAGCTTCGAGGCCACGCCCACCCCGCCTAGGTATTCAAAGAGATCCTCGCGCAGCTCGACCCGGACCCTGTTCGTGGAAAGGTTGATGTAAAGCACCTTGACATGTTTTTCGTTGATCATTTGCTTTCCTCCATTTTCAGGCAGTTGTGCGGGCAGTATTTTACGCAGATTCCGCAGTGCATGCAGATAATCGGCGTGCTGTTTTCGCCGGAGAAATGTACGGCGTGGACGATGCAGGCATCGGCGCATTTCCTGCACCTTATGCATTTTTTGGCGTTAAGTATCACCCCGCCGCCGTCCCTTTCCCTCAGCGCGCCGGTCGGACAAATGGTGACGCAGGTGCGCTCGTTGGAACAGGCAAGGCAATAGGTCGCAAAGAACTTGCCCGTTTCCAGGCCGCCCAGCGTGCGTATTTTGATGGCGCTCTCGACGTCCGAATAGCTTTTGTGGTTTATGCCGGCACAGACCCGCTGGCACGTAAAACAGCCTATGCACTTGTTCATGTGGTCGGCTTTCAAGACTTTGCCCATACCGCGTTCCCCTTGGACCGTTCCAAATTCGCAGGCAGGCGGAACGGCTTCCGTTCTTTGTAAGATGTACGAACATCCTACCATTTCAGGCTAAAGTTTTCAATGCTCGACGCGACTACAGCCGGCGAATCATTGCGGCAAAACGCCGAGGCAACGGGGTTTTGAACAAAATTTCCCCCGTTTGCCCGGGCAGGACCACCGCAAGGCTTCTGGCGTGGAGCATCAGGCCCGCGCCGGGAAAAAGCGGATCCGCAAAGCCGTAAATTGGATCGCCGACGATCGGGTGCCCAAGGTGGCGAAGGTGGACGCGAAGCTGGTGGGTCCGCCCGGTTTTTGGGCGGAGCAAAAGCAGCGAATGTTTCCGCCACGTTTTTATCACCGAGTAAAAAGTGAGCGCGGCCCTGCCCCGCCCCGCGACGGCAAAACGCTTGCGGTCTTTGGGATCGCGGGCGATGAACGTTTCGATGCGCCCCTTCCTTTCCCTTGGAATCCCGTTTGCAATCGCTATATATTTTTTTTTCGCCTTTCCGGATTTGAACTGCGCCGCAAGGAACGCCAACGCCTCGTCGTCGTAGGCGGCCACCATGACGCCGGAGGTGTCCTTGTCCAGGCGGTGGACTATGCCGGGCCTAAGCCCCCCGCCGCCGGCCTGGGGCAGCCCTTTTTGGAGCCTGCGGAAACAAAGGGCGTTGGCAAGGGTTCCGCTTCGGTTTCCGGCCCCGGGATGCACGACCATTCCCTGCGGCTTGTTTACCGCGACCACGCGATTGTCCTCGTACACGATGTCCAGGGGGATGTCCTCGGGAATAAGATCCGACGGCTCGGCCTCGTTCCAGCAAAGCTCCAGAACGTCGCCGTTTTTTACGGGGCGCGAAACCTTAGCCGCCTTGCCGTTCACCAGGGCCCTAAGCGCGCGGGCCCTGATCTGGGAACGCGAAAGCAGGCGCAGGTTTTCAGCGACGTGGCGATCCAGACGAATCCCGTCGCAGGAAAGCCCCGACACGGTATGGGCAAACGAAGGCATCAGGGCGGCGGGGCGTATTCCGTATCGGGAGCCGGCCCTTCGCCGTATGCCGGCGCATGGTCCGCCTGGGCCTCGTACGGCGCTTCGCCGGTTTCCTCGACCAAAGGCATCCTGTTGATGATGACCGTGCCGACGGGGATCGCCTCCGCCCTTCTTATGTCCCTTCGCCGCCTTGACTGGACTATAAGGTGGTCGGCCACGGCTATGCCCGCGGAAAGTCCCACGGCTATAAGTATGGTGGCCCTTTGCTCGCTGTCTTCCATGGGAACCGCGCCGGAGGACGTAAGCGGCCAGGGGGCGTAGCGTCTTCCCTCGGCGCTGAAGTCCATGCCGTTTGCCGCCTGCCAGCGGTAAAGATCGACCCCGATTGTGGTGAAGAACATCGTAAAGGGGAAGGAGCCGAAGGCCACGATTTCCCAGCGGCGCAGATCCCTCAGCCACCGGGGCCAGTGGCTCGTGTCGGTTCCCGCCGCGCCGCCGGTCTGGGCCGGAAGGTTCGCGGCGGCAAACGCGGACAGGAGAAGCAGGGTCGCAAGCCTTTTTTTCACGGTCAATCTATCCCCCAAAAATCGCGCCGCCGATCCGCAGCAGGGTGGAGCCTTCCTCTATTGCCGTCTCAAAATCCCCAGACATGCCCATCGAAAGGCACGGCAGGCTTTCGCCCGGAAAACGCGCTTCCAGCTCGCGCCGCGCACGCACAAGCCGCCTAAAGGCCGAACGAAGCTCGGCTTCGTCGTCGGTAAAGGGGGCCATCGTCATAAGGCCCCGGAGCTTTAACGAAGAACACCCAAGGACAAGCTCGGTTACCCTGAAAAGCGCGTCAAGCTCGGTAAAGCCGCCCTTGGAGTCCTCGCCAGTCCGCAGCTCCAGCAGCACGGACAGGGGGGCTTCGCGCCCCGCGGCTCGTCCGGCCAGCTCCTGCGCAAGGCTTTCCCTGTCAACCGACTGGACGCAGTCGAAAAGCGAGACCGCCTTCCCGGCCTTGTTGCGCTGGAGGCCGCCCACAAAGTGCAGCTCCGAGCCGGGATGCCTTTCGCGGAAGCCTTCGAGCTTCGCCGCGGCTTCCTGCACCCGGCTTTCCCCGAAGCAGCGAATCCCGGCGTTCCAGGCCTCCTCTACGTCCCGCAGCTCCCGGAACTTCGTTACGGCCATCAGGGTTATCTCTTCCCGCTTCCTGCCGGAGCGCGCGCAGGCGTTTGCGATGCGCTCTTCAATCCTTTCGACGTTGACGGCGACAGACATCTAAGGCAATATTCCCATATCGACCGCCGTTTTTGCAAGTACCGCAAAGTCGCGCACGCGCAGGTTTTCCGCCCTAAGGCCGCCGTCAACCGAGCTTTCTTCCAAAAGCCCGGCGGCAAGCTCCGCGGAGCCGGCCCCTGCGGGCTTCCCCCTCGCGGCAAGAAAGGCGGCAAGGTTGTTTCTCACGGTTTTTCTTCTTGCGGAAAAAAGCCCCCTTACCAGGGGGTAAAAACCGGAGGGCAGGCTTTTTGCCAAGGGCGCGCCGTCCGCGTCCTCGAGCAGCTCCAGAAGCACGCCCTGCGAATCGACGTTGGGGCTCGGATAGAAGGAACGGCTTTTGATGGGCATAAGCCGCCTTACGCAATAGGCCGAGGCGCACAAGATCGAAAACGACGAGTAGTCCGCGCCGCCCGCGTCGGCCGCCATTCGAATGGCAACCTCTCGCTGTACGGTAACGACCATGCGCCTGAACAAAAGCCCGTTTTCGATAAAATCCGCCAGCAGCGCCGAACCGACGTTGTAGGGGAGGTTTCCCAACAGGTACGGCGCGGGCGGATGAGCGCGCCAGGTTTTAAGCGCGTCGCCCTCCACCAGCTCAAAGCCGGCATCGCCGGCGAAGATCCGTTTCAGCACCCCCGCAAAGCCGGGATCGATTTCGAAGGCCCGCACCCGAAGGCCCCTTTGCAAAAGCATGTGGGTCATGGCCCCAAGGCCGGGGCCTATTTCCCACACGGAGTCGCCGACCGAAGCTTCCAGGGCATCGACAAGGCCGCGCCTTGCGTCCGGGCTGACAAGGAAGTTCTGCCCGAACTTTTTCCTCATGCCAAGGCCGTTGCTTTCCAGAAAGGCCCTAAGGGCGGTCGCCGAATTGTAGTTTAGCTCCATGGCATCCATCGGCAGGCCCGAAAACCGGGCTATGCCCCCAAGTTCCTGCGTTTGGTTTCCCGCTCCCTTTTCCTCGCAATCGAACCGATTATGAACGCGATTACAATCGGGGCCAACGCGGTGAATATCGCCGCTATCGCGGGGCCGTCCTTCCCCAGATAGAACAGAAGGACTGACAGCAGCAGGATTGCGATCGTAATGACGAAGGAATTCCGCTGGGCCTTGTCCGCCCGCCTGCTGTCCCCTTGGATAACCAGCTTCTCAATCTCCATGCGGTGATTCGTCTGTCCGATAAAGTTGTCGAAAAGCAGCTTAGTGGCCCCAGGATACAGGGCCTCGTATTTTTCCAAATCGGCGGGCGGAGGAAGGGGGCTTTTCCTGAAGGCGGCCAATAGGTTATACTCGGATACGGAAGGACGCGCCTCCGAAATTACCGTGTCGAGATCCTTTCTGCTTCGAGCCGGCATACGGTGCTGTTATAGGCTTTGTAGAAGTCCTCGTAGACGACCAGCAAATCGGAAGCGATGGCTATTTTGTCAGCCTCCTCGCCGGTTGCGGAGTAATTGTAGGAGTTCATGGAACCAAAAAAGTCCAGGTTGCGCCCCACGCCTTCAACTATGGACGGTCTGGCATACAGAAAATCGGTCATGCCTTAGTGTCGCCTTTCGGCGGGAAAAAATCAAGCCCCATTTTAGGGGAAAAGCGCAAGACGGTTGCGCCGCCTGCGGAGGCGGAAATCGAGCAGGACAAGCAGCGCCGCGGCCGCAAGCGAAAGCGACAAAACCAGGTAGGGGGCGGCGTTTACCCCGGGCAGGAAACCCGCAAGCCGCGCGGTTCCCTCCATGAGGCGATACAGCAGCGAAAGGGGCCAGGCGAGCGGGTTGTAAACGGCGGGGAACAGGACATCCACGGCGAGCCACGCCATCGAGCCCACCATGAAGACGGTCGTAAGCGGGGCCACCACGATCCCCGCAAGTATGCCGGCGGGGCGCAGATCGCCGAACGCCAGGGCCACCACCCCGGCGGTGCCGATAAAGGCCCCAATCGAAAGGGCAAGCGGCCCAAGCAGGAAAGGCGGGACCTTCCCCCCCAGAATGCCGCCCAGCGACTTGCCAGGAACAAGAATACCTGCCATCGCGACGTATGAAAGGATGAACGAAAGGGAAAAGCCCGCCTGGGGCGTGGCCGCAAGCTGGATTATAAAGGCCATGCTTAAAATCGAAAGCGACTCGCGCCTGAGCATTCCCAGCACGGTCAAAACCCCAAGAATATACATCAGCGCGGAACGGTACAGGCTTGGCAAGGGGCCCACTATGAGGCAATACGCAATTATGATTACCGCTCCGGCAATCGCGGCGGGCCTTACGCCAAACGGCTTTGTAAGCAAAAACGAAACGAGCGCTATGATAACGGCGAGGTGCATTCCGGACAGGGCCAGGATGTACGAAATGCCCGCTTTGCGGTACAGCGCCGTAAGGCCCGAATCGAGGTTGTCGCGGACGCCAAGCAGAAGGGCCAGGGCAAGGCCGCCCCATGCCGCGTCCACGGAACCGCTCCCGGAAAAGCGCTCCGCAAGGCCCAGCCTAAGGTTCGTGCGGAAACGGTCGAAGGGCCCCGCCGCCGCCGTAACGTGCAGCGAGTCCGCGGCGAAGACGTAAGGCGATGCGGCAAAAACGCCAAAAGAGCCGCCGGCCTGCAGGCGGCCTTCGGCAAAGACCCGGCTCCCCCTGCCGAACTCCCGCAGCCGCCCGGCGTTTTCCTCCCGGAAAAAAACGGTAATCTCCCCGCCTGCCGAGGCCCTCAGCCCGCCCGCGCCGGAAACCGCCTCAAGCGAAAGCCAGGCCATGGCCCGCCCTCCGGAAACAAGCCTTGGGTCGTCCAGCAGGATTCCCGAGATGCCGGTTACCGCGCTTTGGGGAACGGCGAACACGGGGCCGTGCGAAACCCTTGAGCCGGCGCCCGTCCCCAAAGCCAGCCCCGAGGCAAAGGCGACAAGAAGCAGGGGCAGGGAACGCGCGGCCCGGACCGCCCCGGGCCGGAAACCCAAGGCGGCCAAAAAGGAGGCCGGCAGCCCCAAAAAACCCGCCGCGGCAAGGGCCGCGAAAACCGGCAGAAGAATCGCGGCGGCGCCTAAATGCCCCAAACGGAAAAGGGGAAACAGCAGATAGAATGAAAGCGCGGCACCGCAGGCGGCGCACAAAACGGGGCTTGCCGCGCGCGAAGGGCCGGGGATGCGGGAGAGGAAAGCCTGCCCTGAGGCGGCCTTTTTATCGGTCATCGATCAACGGCCAACGGTCTGCGGTTCCAGATCCAAGTCCAGGTCAAAACCGTCGTCGGGCTCCCCGCCGGACTCCGTAAGCGAATCTACGTGGGCGTGGTCTGACACGAGGTTTTGGTAGGACGCGCCAAGCGCCTCCTCGTCCAGGGCGCGGAAGGGCCTGTCGTCGTAGTCCTCCTCCTCGAAGGTGCCGAAAACCTTGCCAAGAATCCGGTTCCGCATCTCGGTCGGCATGGGATCCGCCTCGATGTGCAGAACGGAACGGTTCGTGTCCTCCCGGAAGATCGTGGAGCGCACGGTGCCGGAGATGCAGACGGCGGCTCCGTTCAGCTCGAACTGCATCTTTACGTGCAGATCGTCGCTGGCCTTGCCCCCCACCGTAACCGCGCAGCCGGTATCCGAAATGTCCTCCAGCATGCACCTCAGCCCGGGGGAGGACTCGATTTTGTGGAAGGGTTCGCCCTCGCCCACAAGGTACAGGAAAGCCGGAACGTTCATCTTCGTCCGCACCGACCTGCGCTTCTGCACCCTTGAAAGCGAAAACCTGTGGGCGATTTTAAGCGACAAAATCCCGAGCGAGAAAACCTCGTCCTTTACCTCGGTGTCGAACATGTAGCCGGCGTCGCCTTCCTTCCAGAAGTAGACGGAGATCATCGTTCCGCGCCACTCCTTCAGGGAAACGTTCTTGGCGTTCAGCGGGCGGGAAATGGTCATGTACCCGGTCGCGTTTTTGACCACCTGCGACCTGAAAACGCCGGATCCGGAAACGAAGATTTTCAGGATTTGCCCGTTTTTTATCTGATGGGTGTTGGAAATGGCGATTTTGTTTACGTGGCCGTCTATCTCGGCTTTTTGCCGGCAGTCGTAGAACTTGGAAAGGATGCAGCTGGTTTCCCTGTCGTCACCCTTGCCGACGGTCCTGGTTTCGTGCACCAAAAGGCGTATAAACCTGTCCAGCCGCTCCTTGCATGAAAAAACGGAATCCGGATCGCCAAAGCCGCTGTGCGCAGCTATGCGCCGAATCGAGTCGGCCTCTTTTGCGGTAAAGCCGGCTTCCCTGATCTTGTTGGTCAATTGCATCTTTCCTCGCCTCCTTCCTCCAATGTGAACCTCGGCGTCGCCTGGCTTTATCGGGAAGCGCCGATTGAGGTTTTTCGCGCCACATTGTATATTGTAGTAAATTTCCGGATAATAGGAAAGTCTGAGCCGTAAAATGAGCCAATTTATCGAGCCTTTAATCCTGTACGCCGTGCTTTTCCTTCGGTTTTTCGCCCTGCCCGCGATGCCGGAGGCCCCGTTCGAGTTTTCGGCGGCCGCAGCGGCCGCAAGCCTCGTGCTGCACACCGGCCCTTCGCTGGCCCTCGTGTGGTACATGCTGCTAGGGCGAAAAG
>Ga0209755_10009802_pt1 | contig 10102 bp, 6 predicted proteins | sample TergutCo191P1_FD_187301 | JGI IMG/M metagenome (GOLD analysis project Ga0209755, IMG submission 187301) | Cornitermes sp. P1 segment gut microbial communities from Petit-Saut dam, French Guiana - Co191P1 (SPAdes) (version 2) | ecosystem: Host-associated > Arthropoda: Insects > Digestive system >...
AGACTACAGTGTATGGTCTTTAGATGACTTGCAACAACAATATATGGATCTCAATGTATACACCATCCCGCTTAATGAGTGCTAGTATTTGTACTTGGGTTCATGATAGGAGGACCAATGGGAGTGATACTTGAGGAATTTTTAGACAAATTTGTCATGATGAGTGTATAAAATAATTTGCAAATATACTATTTTGATCTTCCTGTAGTAGTGTAAGTCTGTTTAAGTGGATAAAATGAATGCCATAACTTTATGTATACAAGTGTATTGCACTTAGCAGGTTGATGTGGCAGTAGTGTTTTAAATGTATTCAGGAGGTGTCTGGCACAGGTCTGGACAGTTTGACAAGCCTTTATGGGTTTACAGGTGAGTCCCCATGCCTGTCTTCTTTCAGATATTATGTGCTTATTATTCACGTTTATCTTTCTATTTGATTTGACACTGTATAACCTGTGCAGTAGAAGCAGAGTCATTGTTAACCCATACACTGTGTTAGATCTTTTAAGTATTCCTGTAAATTACCATTCGTCTGCCTTTTTATTGTAAATGCTATTTTCACATGAAATGTGGGCCTTTCTCAAGATGAGCTTCTCATAACTTGTACAAAAGCTTGAACTCTACATACTGTATTCCATTCAGTTTCTTGGTGGCATGTGAAAAAATTTATTTAGCTGTAGCTGATAAAACTGATGAATATAGTGTCTGTGTTTCTGTGTTAGAGATGGCTGGTTAATTCAAGCATGTGATTTGGAATTTTCTCCTATGACAGATGAAGAAGCCAGTGGGAAGAAATACTCAGTAAAGGCATGTTACATACCTTGAGTAATGTCATCTTTGTAGGGTATTTGTGCCAGCACATCATTATTTGTGTTCCTGTTATGATCCTGAACAATGCAGCTTATAGCTGTTTGGAGAGTGCGGAGTGATGATGAGCTTTCATTTCGCCAGAATGGCAGAAGGAAGGCACCATGAGATAAAGCCAGGCTTGAAAATATTTATAGTTGTGAAGAATTCCTTGTAATTGTCAGAGAATACAAATTGGCTGAAGGATGAGATGCAGACAGAAAAGGTCAAGTCGTCCTTATTACAGGTTTTGTGACGTATCAGTAACTGCTGTTTAGTAGGAGAGAATTCTGTTCTTCTGGAATGTGCATTGTGTCAGAACACCTGTTTAATATTTTGCTAATGCAAGAGTTTGCAATTATCATATGGCCACTTAACATGCCAGGTTTCAGTTGTGGCTACTGGACTGTTCATTTTAAATGTCCACTGTGGGACAGTGTTTTCCTATATGGACAAAAGGGTTGTACATTCACCAGGATAGCTTTGCCCTGTTCATTCGGTTGAAAGGGTAAAGAAAATTTCTGTTGGATACATGGGTTCATGACCTACAAAGAGATGGAATGAGTTGTAAGTGCCATACTTCCAGAAGAAAGATTTGATATCTTTTGATGTTTTCAGCATTGCACAAATCCTGGTTGCCTAATATTTATGGGTTGTCAGTATGGAACATTCTTTATGTCACCCTTCTGTCACTTAGAATTTAAGGTGGCTCTAGATTTGTGGAAAATTTGTGTACTTCTGGAGTTTATAAAAATTTTAGTTTGTTACAGTCCTACTTAGACACATAATAAAATTAACAGTAATAAGAAACTAGCAATACATGAACCAGAAACATTGTGTGTCGGCTGTCACAATTTTCTGTGTTGGTTAACTGTGTCTTGTTGAAATTCACTGATTGCTGATCAGTTTCTTTTAAATGCATCCTGTTGTGTTGTGTTTATCCAGCATATAGTGATCTCAGTGAGGTACTGCTCCCCATGGAAAATTTCAGTAGTGACCTCAAAAGTAATTTGTCAGATTTGTGTTTATCATGGTGCCAGACCCTGAAGGTTGCTTTCTTCTGTGATATGATACCTTGTAATCTGGTAGTGGGTAGTCATTGTTGTGGGGGAACTTCCTGCTGTCATCTCAGAAGTGGCTGATATTTTAGTAGTTCTATATTACTTTCATAATGCTTATCAGAAATAAATGGAACTAGAAATGAAACTTTTATTACAAAAATAAAAACTGCTTAAAACATCTGGTATGATGCATGATTGCTTATCTGGAAGTTTGTTCATTTGTAGACGTTCATTACGCGGAAAACTCATGCAGTCATGCAACTGACTCTCTATCCAAGAATTTTAATAGTAATCCTAAACTGTAGACCCCTTTCAGTTGCAAGAGTATCAGATATGATCTGTTTTCTTTGTTATGTGCTTATACTGATTTTGCTTGAAATTTTTTAGTAGCTGTCCGTATTAAATGGAAGGGATAATACATTACATGTACACCTGTGACTGAAATTTGTACCATAATTACACTATAACTCTCCAGGATTGCCATCCCAGTGTTTGTAATGCATCCATTTTCAAGAATTTTTTAACCAACACATCCAAATAAAAAGGAATTTTTATAACAAGAATTTGTGAATTTTTGTCTTCTGTGCAGTAAAATACCTTATCAGGATTTCTTTGGATTTTTTTAGTATAAAGTGAGGTTTACTTTAAATGGAAATTCTTGTGAAATTTGAGTTCTTACAGCAGTCATTCTGAAGGATACTGTTTTGTGGGACACAGTGCTGTGTGATCAGTATTATTGATGGGGGCACCCTTAAGGTGGGGGTCTTAAGTGACATGCAGGTTTATATGAGGGAACATTGTGTAATTCTATTGTTTACAGAAAGGGTTGTTAAATATTCTGTTACCACTGGTTAAATGAATTTGTGGGCATTTGAAAACAGGGTGTGAAATGAATATTTTGACCTTAGGGAGAGGAAATAACAGGTGAATGGAGAAACTTCATTTTGCACTCACCATAAATCATTATTATGTTTATTACATCATGAAGGATAGAGTGTGTGGGGGCAATGTAGCTTGCATGGAAGTGATAACAACTGTATGAAAGAGTTCAGTAGACCCATAGGCAAGAGTGTGGTGTAAATGGGACAATAGTATTAATAGGAATGTTGCAGAAATAAGGTATGGAGATGTGTGCTGGTTTCATCTGGCTCAGAATAGGATCTTGTGGCAGATTGTTGTGAACACAGTAATGAACCTTTGGGTTCCACGAGAGGCTGGGAATTTTGAGACTAGCTTTGCTTTTGTCAGTTTCTCATAATAAAATGTGGCGCATGGAAGCAGCAGGTATGGTAGGATTCATGAAAATGTTCTCTGGCTGTCAACTGCATTATAGGTGGGCCAGAATCTGGTGTTCCAGACACCTGATCTGTCTCCCATCATGAGGATCAATGTGGTGAGAAACTGCCAGTTGACCGGTCAGCAAACATCTCTTCCTCACCACAACCCTGATAATGGAGACAGATTAAGTCTCTTAGGTCTTGGATTTGAACCCAGTTAGGACACAGCTGAGAGCATGAAAACATTTTAGTGAATTCATGTGCCATGAAGGCTTCAAGTCTTACATGTAAATAATTGATCAAGAAGGATATGAGCAATTTTATGTTGTTTCCTGGCATCAGTGTTATATGGATAACAGAAAAGTAAATGTGATGTTTTCATCTGTGTTATATTACAGCAACTGCCAGGCAATGCTTCCAGCTACAGGTGCACCAGTATCACGTCAGCGGGCCAGCAAGATGAGGGAGATGTTTGATGAATATGTGCGGATACGAACACTTGAGAACTGGAAGTTCTGGATTGTATCCTTTATATCATTACAGATAAGATTTGGTGGGAAACAGTATGTCCAGCAGTGTGTTTGTTTCTTTGTCCACTTTGAAGGCCCTTCTTCAACAGATTATATTCATCTCGTCAAGAACTGTGCTGCTTGTCTTAAATGACAAAATACACAAGTTACCAGTTGATAACTTGTGTACTTTGTTGGTTACATTGTCAGTTCAGCACAATATTTACAAATCCCAAATTGTTCTCAGTCACTTTTGTGCAGTCCATGGTATTGCACCATGTTTTTCCAAGATACAATATAATATCCTCATACCTATTTGTGTTTTTTCCAAGCAGTCTGTTCCCTCAGGTTTTCCAATCTAAGACTTTGTATGCATTTTTTATTTACTCCATTCATGTTTTATGTTGCAGTGATCTCATCACTCGTGATTGTGGTACTACATATTATGAAGCTCCTTATTTTTAAAGTTTTTGTGTTGCTGTTTTCATCTTTGTAGCTCTGTTCCTCATCATCTGTTAATTCACTGGCACACAATTTCCTCTTTTCATACTTTGGCTTTGAGTCTTCTTGTTGTGAATTTTTTGGCACAGGTGGATAGAGAAGATTGTGTGACTGTAATTTGTATCACATTAAAAGATAACTAGGTAGCTAAGTCTTTGGTATATCTTCTTGGTGAAGGAAAGCTCTGTGCTTCTTATAACAACACCTAAAGTGACAAGTTTAAAACTCAAGGAAAGGTAAAGGTAAATGAAGGAAAAAATTATTTTACTGAGCAAATAATTCTAATTATTTAATCATATACATAATTCACTTCTTTAAATAGAGATCAGAAACTGGCTTGAATCTTGAATTTGAGTGGAATGGTGGTTTCATAATTATTTAACCATTTGTAACAGGATATTGGATGCATCTGTTCTCATATGCTGTAACAGTACCAACATGGATGATGATGATGAGAGCATGGACAACAACAAAAATAAAACATAAGTATAAATTAAAGGAGGGGGAACAAAGGGTGGGTTTATTATCCACATTAGCACATATTGTGATCTTTAGTGCAGTAGTTTTGTGTAGCCTTAACATGAGTACAGTTAAGCATCTTACTGGAGCCTCTTCTTGCATCATACAATGCAGCTGTCTCAACAGCTAGCCTGGAGGATCTCTATCGTTCAACACTGCTCTGGGTGGAGCAGCATTGTTCCCTCGCAGATCTTCGACCAGGTAACAGTTTTTTCAATGACATTAACTCTTCAGTGGCTATGACACAACTTTTTATATCCAATTCAATCTTTTTACACTTACATTGTGCAATTCAACCATACAGAGGGGTTTCATGCTATTTTCCATCTGTACTGTTTCATGTTCTAGCTGTGTTGAACTCACTGCGGTATCTGTGTACAACTACAGATATCTTGACTGATCCTTCACGACTTCCTGATGAGGCAAGGCAGGCAGTGAGCAAGCACCAACAAGACCAACAGTCTGATGGGACTCGTTGACCTTAAGTTGTGACTTGGGTGGTAGCAGCAGTACCAGCCTGTAATGACTGGTATTTGCCAAGCAGATGCTACAGGTACCTTAGGCAGAGACACTTTTCCCCCATTATTTGGTGCACAGCAGTACACTGGACAGTGAAGCCAAATGTACTGTTAATTTTGTAGTTTAATACAATATTTATTTGCTACAAGGTTAATGGTGGCAGTGGTTGATAGTAATTTAGAAGAGGATTATACCTAGTCTCCATTTTTGTGGCGAGATTGAGAAAAGCCATGTAACCTCCCAGACGGGATGCCCAACCACATTTTGTAACCTTGTGTGATAAATTGAATTTGTTCACTGCCGTTTTCAAGTTTATATATGTATGGCAGTGAGATTAATGTTGTTAAGCCTGTAGTTAAGTTTGTTATTCAGTGAGCTGAATGAAGTGCATCGCACACTGTTACAAATGAGATTACAACTCTGAGTCAGCAACACTCACAGCCCCATATTGGCCTTGTCATTGAAGCATTTCACGATGCTCTATGTAGTAGTAGTACTACATGCATTAAGAATGGTCTTCGCCTTTAGGAGAGATCCACATCAAATCGAAGGGAGCTGTAGTTCATTAAGTACAAGTGTAATGCCATTACAAGATCTCTTACCAGTAGAATAAACTGTTTCATTTTACCCAGTAACACTGAATTTATAAACCTATTTCCAGTCCCATAATTGATATCCTGTTTGCAGGGATGTATATTGCAGTGCCACACTTGCAGTTGGGTGGTTCTTTTGGATCTGTAATCATTGGTAAAGATGACAGTAGCTTGTAGCTATTTTCACATATAAATGCTGTGTACAGTTTATTTTAGGACATCTTTACTACTTTATAATGGGTTGAACTGTATTATTTTCTTTTTCTTCTTGTGGAATTTGACCCAGTTGAAATGAATGTACAGTTAATGTGTAGGTAATTAGTCCAGCGATAGTTTGTGATTGTCCATAGTGCCATGGTGCCATAGTAAAATTTACATGGAGTAACTTCAGTTAATGTAAAATATGTATACAGTTTTATAACATATTATGTGATAGTTTTTCTCAAAAGTTTCAGACATCAGCTTATTATTTATATGTGGAGGTTTAAAGAAGTTTATGATTTGTTGTTATTTTTAATTTTTATACAAGAAATAACCCCCTTCAGTGTCTTTCTGTAAAATGTTTTGTTATTGCACAAATTGTACATTATATACTACGTATGATGATTGTCTTGCAGGTACAGATTTTTCTATCCATAAGCAGATTAGTTTGAATATATAAACAGGGTCTTTAACTGAAATAGATTTCTGACCGAACAGAGTATGGTTAATGTGTGAAGCTGACTACTCCATTCATTACCATACCAGTTTCAAATGCATGGAGATTTACCTGCATGTTTCCTGTAGTCCATTACAGTAGTGGCTGTTTGGAGAAATAATGTGAGCCGAAATGCTAGCCAAAAACTGGGTTGATTTATTTATCGTTTGTGCAGTGGATCAGGTTGGTTCAAGTCCCTGTATAAGTGACTGTCACTTCTGAGGTAAGTTTTTCGCTGTGTGCAGATGTAGTCAAGGTGATTTTAAGCTGTTAAAGGAAAGTGTGTAATTTAGGTATTTTAATTGTTAAATTAGTTGTTTGCATTTATCATGTCAGATGATGGCAAGCATTTCGTAGACCTTGTGAGCAGCACTAATAATTATTGCTGTTTCCAACGTTATATAAAAGAGCATTGTGTACATACAGTGGCAAGCATTATTAAAAACTGAAAGAAATTATGCTGTGTCCATAAACTTCACTAAATGTACTTCAACTTCAGTTAAAACTGAATTTATACGCTAACATTGTATATTTGACATAGATTTTTTTAAATGTTATATAATCTAGAATAAGTTGTTTTATTGAAGAAGTTTTGAACAGTGCTGTTAATGATGTATAAAAGTGAACTATATGATATGAATGAATGTGCTTGTGAATCCATTTTTATACTGTTCAAATGAAATCATCTCTTTGGTATTATATATATCTCTCTCATTACTTGCTTGAAGCTGCATACCATATTTTGATAGAACACATCCCATTGTGTTGCTAATACTCGAAATAAAATAGTTTTATTTTGTTGAAACACAACAATAGCATAAAACCATCAGCACCCTAGTATGGTATACTAGGGTGCTGATGGTTGTATGCTGTTGTGTTTTGATGGAATAAAACTATTTTATTTTGTGTATACCATATGATGACATGTGGCTACTTAACACTTTTAACCAAGATGGCTGTGTCCATTCACTGTGTACCTGGTCACTCCTGTAACCAAGATTACAGTTTCCTTCTCCAGATACTAATTCCTGTAACCAAGATGCCTGTTTCTCCATATACCTACTGACTCCTGTAACCAAAATGACTTGTCTCCGTATACGTATTCCTATAACAAAGGTGACTGTTATCTCCATATAGCTGCTCACTCTTATAACTAATACAGCTCTTGTCTCCATGTACTTAGACACTTATATAATCGAGATGACTGTGTTACCTTCTTCATACACTTCATCACTCCTGAAACCAGAACATGACAGGCAAATTACGTGTAACATTACATTGAGGCACATTCACAAAACCATTTTGCCATGGAAAAGCGGTAAGTATTACATATTCTGAGATCATGTGTTTTAGCCTAATTTATCGAACATGTACAGCACATGTGCATTATTGTCATTGATGGCATGTCTGGCTCTACAATATTTTTGCTCATTATCTAATAAATGGCACAATTTTAGGAAACAGTTATTGAACATAAAATGTGTGTTTTAATTTTCTCTACAACATTTGTCTGAAACATTTCTCATTCTAAGAAGAAATTCGGCATGCTGCTATCATAAATGTACGTAAGTCATCAGTAAAATACCCATTATTCTTGTCACATTTCCTTGAAACTTGAATTTCCTTCTCTTATTTTTGAAAAATACTCAAATATGAAATTTTCAGAAAATTCGGCCAGTGGGACCCGAATGGTTTCATACAGATGGGCAGACATGGTGAAGCTGATAGTCACTTTTCACAATTTTGTGAACACATCTAATGACAGTCATTTTATCAGTAACCAAGGTGTCTCATCTTGTCGCCATGTACCTACTTACTCCTGTAACCAAGATGACTGCTGTCTTCCCTATGCATCATGCACATTCTGTATGCTGTGTGGATCTTCTCAGGGTCCAAAAGTGATGAAAAACGCACATGTACCACGATGCTGATTGGTAGTGTTTGGTTAATTTTAATTATAGTGTTTTATAGTATAGATCATGGTGAGATGGGAGGGTGCACTTCGCTTCCAATACAGAATGCCCATTCACTGGCTATGCAAACCAGATAGGATACTGGCCTCTTTCTGTTTCTGCAGCATGCATCTTCCAAGTTTATAATTTGATAAGTCCAGCAGTATACAGCTGAATAATATTTCCAACCTTTTCCTAGATTTCCCTACAGACTGCCTCCTCTTCCTCCCCCACCTCCTTCTGGTTCCAAATTAGAGCTCATGTACTTCCTCCCCCACCTCCTTCTGGTTCCAAATTAGAGCTCATGTACAGTTTTACTGAATTGGTCTGTAGTGATATCTCTTGGTGCTTGTTTTTTAAAGACAAATGTTCCCAAATCCTTATTATTGAATTCATATTCCATGGCAAAATACAGACCACACTTCATTTGTCGGTATATATGATATACTGAGCCAAGTGATTCATGACCTACTGCATAGGTCCTGGCAGAACAGGTTTGTTCCTTTTAATGCTCAATAATTCATTGCTATATTAACTTCAAATATTGTACATAAACAAGCTGTCATAAATCTGATTACAGGTTTCTTTTTGTGCCACATCAGGGTGGCATTAGCTTTTGATGGAGTAGCCATACACCTTATTTGTTATTCAGTTTACTCACAGTTTTGTCCAACAGACATGATTCTGTATGTGCATGTTTGAACAAGATAGCATAGCTCATTAGTTTTATGCTCTATCAAAATTGTTCTATAGTGCATTTTAAATGAATACAAAGAGAAATGAAGCATGTCTGCTGCTGAAGTATTTTGGTGGTGCAGTCTTAAAATTGATAAGGCTCTGATGTAGTAACATTAGATTACTACTGGGGGACATGGTGGCACATGGTGCATACAAACTGAACTTGTTACACAGAAATAGCTTACGGAATAAAGTTAAGAGCCCTAGTTATGGTGGGCTCAAGTGAGACTAGGTGGACTGGCTCTTCTGCTGATTGAAAAGGTAGTAGCATTCAACATTGACTGCGGTCATAAGCATATTAGGGAGGCAAATGTCCCTCCCCCATTCAATATTTTTTCTATTTAGGAATAGTTTTCTTTTACTACTGTGTTGAAGAGGGGCAAATAAAAAATTAATGGGGTGAGAGTGTGGGAGAAGGGGTGTGTATATATTAAAGACTGGTTCAAACCAGTTGTCACCCTTTTTCAAACTTAACGCCTTCATAAATTAAAGTTCCTAATATTCATGGTTGATTTTGCTCCCCCATTGCCAAGTTACTAGCCACGTAGCGCTTGTGATGTTAGTGAACTCAATGATAGGAGCTGCAGCAGGGAGATCAAGGAAGATAGATTTTGTGTAGGCAGTGTTGTTATGATGGGTGAGTCATAAATATATTTAAGGTATTGAAGTAGGACATCATCGTAATGTTAGGAAGAATTAAAAAGTAGTATTAAATGCAAGTTTTATATATATACAGGGTGTAACAGGAGGAATGGACCAGACTTCGGGAGGGTGTTCCTTATGTTAAAATATACCAATATAACCCAAAACACCTATATCCAAAGTTGAACGGTTACGGAGATAATGGCCATCAAAATGTGTGGGCTTCTGCGGTGTCGACGTACTGTACGCCG
>Ga0209755_10009803_pt1 | contig 10099 bp, 8 predicted proteins | sample TergutCo191P1_FD_187301 | JGI IMG/M metagenome (GOLD analysis project Ga0209755, IMG submission 187301) | Cornitermes sp. P1 segment gut microbial communities from Petit-Saut dam, French Guiana - Co191P1 (SPAdes) (version 2) | ecosystem: Host-associated > Arthropoda: Insects > Digestive system >...
TCTTGCGGAGGGCGCCTTGGACGTGCTGGCTCTCGCGGACGTCGAGCTGTGCCAGCGCGCGCTGCTGTGGTTTTTTTGGCGCTGGGCGGATTTCCTGGGGATCAGGCCGGAATTTGAGCGCTGTTCCCTGTGCGAAAGGCCCGCGCTCCCTGCCGACGCGCTTTGGTTCTCGCTGCGGGAAGGGGGCGCGCTCTGCCGCTCTTGTGCTGGCGCAGCGGGAGGGGGGGGCGGCCTTCTGGAAGCTGGCCCTGGCTGCCGCTTGTGGCTGCGAACCGCAGGGCTGGCGCACCCTTCGCAGATCTGGCGCTACACGTTAGACGCAAAGTCGTTCCGCGAGGCGAAAGCCCTTACGTCGGCGTTGCTGTCGGGAATCGGGCACGGGAAAGCTGCGCTTTGGGAATGATAGGGTAGGGTAGGGTAGGGCGGCTTGCGTGTCTCCAAGAAAAGCGCAAATACTGCTAAGATATACAGCCCAACAGGACTTAGCCGGCGCATTCCCCCGCAGATCCCGCAAAGCATTTTTTCTTCGACCATTCAGGCAACAGCGTTTCTGGCTCGGCGGCGAAGGCGCGGGCAAGCAGTTCCGCGCCAGCGCCCAAAACAGGGGCAAGCTCGCGCAATTCGTCTGCGAAAAAATCTGACAACACCCAGCCTGCAATGCCCGCTTCCCTGCTGCTTTCGACGCTGCCGCCTTCGCCGGGCGTTCTGCCGTCTGGTCTGCCAACGCCGATGCGCAGGCGCCAGAAATCCGCGGTGGCGAAGCAGGCTTTCATCGAGCGCAAGCCGTTGTGCCCGCCAAGCCCGCCCGAAAATTTTAGCGAAATGGTTCCGGGCGCAAGCTCGATTTCGTCATGCACGACGATAATCTGCTCCGGCTTGATCTTGAAAAACGATGCGGCAGCCTGCGCGGACTCGCCGGAAAGATTCATGAAAGTCTGCGGCTTGAGAAAATGAATCCCGTCGCGGCACGCATACAGCCCTTTGAATTTTTTTTGCCAAGAAAGCAAGTGGGAAAAGGGCAGGGCATCGGCAAGCATCCAGCCGGCGTTGTGCCGATTGCCCTCGTATTTCCGTCCGGGGTTTCCAAGAAAAACAGCAAGTTGCAGCACGTTAGCTCCTCCGCGTTGGTTTGTCATGACGGCATTAAAATATCGATCAATCTTTCCTTGTCGTCAATAGCCCCGAGGGAGCGCAGCCTCGAAAGGCTTTGCAGGAACCCGTAGCTTGCGCGAATGTTGTTGTTGCGGCTGTTAATCAGCAGGGTTGCAGCCTCGTTGAGTTCGGCGATGGAGCTTTGGAAAAGCCTGTACCGTTCCTCGACAAATTGGAAATGCCTTTCCGCATAACTCAGGGAAAGGCGGGTGTGCAGAACCGACCCCGCAAAGGCAAAAATGTTCAAAAGCGCGCTTTGCAGCTCAAGCTCAAGATGGATGCCCGCGCTTATGTAATCCAGCATCGATGCGTCGCGCGCGATTCTGCTTCTTTCAACGTTGTTTGCGGTAACCCAAAAATCGATGGGAATGCTTGCGCTCAATGAGACGCTTCCTCCCCTAAGCCCAAAGTCCGGAAAGATATTGACACCCGTGCCAAACGATGCGCTGATAGTGGGCGAATAAGCGCGCCTTGCCATGTTAAGGTTCTGTTCCGCGCGCCTAGTGGAAAGCGCCGCCTGCGCAAACGCCGGGTTTGAAACGGAAAGCAACTGCCAGAGTTCGACATACAGCGCATCCGCATCCGCATCGGAAATGTTGCCAAGGTGCAAAATCAGCTCCTCGTAAATGGAGAAATCGATTGGCTCCAGGGGGGGGAGGTAGCTCACGCCGAGGATCGAGCGCAGGCGCGCGTTGGCTAGAGAAAGATTGCGCCGCGCCTGGTTGCGCGAGTTTTCGCGCGCAACCTTGTCAGCCATTGCGCGCATATATTCGCCTTGATTTATCATTCCCGTCGCAAGCCGAATTTCCGCAATGGCAAGACCCGCAAGCGCAACCTGCAACGAGGCTTCCTCCGCTTCCAGAGTCGCCCCCGCTTCCAGCACGGCGTAAAAGGCATTGTCAACGGAATCTAGCACGTTGAAAAATTCAGCCATGGCATCGTGCCTTGCGCTTTCCGACGCGATCTCATTGATCGCTCTCTGTATGGAAGTTCTTCCGCCGTCGAAAATTCTCTGGGAAATGCCAAAGCTCGCGCCTGCGCTGAAAGTGTCAAGAGGACTTGCAACCGGCGGGGCACCAGTGGGACTCCACAGATTCATCGAAGCGCTTGCGCCCAGAGACAGGGATGGCAGGTTGGAAAACACGCGCGCTCGCTCGTCAAGCGCGACGTTGCGCAGCGTAAGGCTGTGCCTTGCAAGGCTGCGCGAATTTGCAAGCGCCAGCGTTCTTGCCTGCTCAAGGCTGAGGGTCTCGGCATACGCGCCAAAACATGCAAACACAATCAGGCAAAATGCCAACGCCGTTTTCTTGTTCATCATAATCAAGCTCCTAAAATCCTCGAATATTTTCCGCGCGCGTTTATCTGGACTGAAAGCTCCACGCGCCGTCGCTGTAAGTAAAAGTCCCAGCCCTGCGCCCAAGGCTTTCATAAAGCCGCGCAAACTGCATGAACCTCGGCGAATAAACCCTGCCCTGTAAATCATCTGCAATTGCCACATCGTTACCAATAGTAATAGAGGCAAGCGGATTGCCGTAAAACGCCATTTCTCCGATGCGGGAAACACTATCAGGAATGACAATGGCGGAAAGCTGGTTAAATGCGAGCACCATGGTTCCAATGTAAACAACGCCATAAGGAATGTCGATGCTGTCAAGCTGGTTGTTAAAAAACATCACGTCGCCGATGGAAACAACGCTGCTTGGAATAGTTGCGCTTGTCAACTGGTTATGCGAAAAAACCGCCGCCCCGATGCGCTCAACGCTATCAGGAATGATCACGCTGGCAATCTGATTGACTGAAAACGCCCCATGCCCGATGTAAGTAACGCTGCCAGGAATAACCACGCTGGCAATCTGGTTGTCATGAAACGCGCCGTTCCCGATGTGGGTAACGCCGCTGGGAATATCGACGCCCGCGAGCTTGTTAGCCATAAACGCCAGCTCGCCGATGTAAGCAACAGTGCCGGGAATAGTCGCGCTGACAAGCCGGTTGTGCTCGAATGCAGAGCGCTCGATGTAAATTACCCCGCTCGGAATGTTTATGTTAGCAAGCAGGTTATTGGCAAACGCCCTCCAACCGATGCGCACAACGCTGTCTGGAATGATTACGTCCGTCAATTGATGCCCCGGAACAAGCACGTCCGCGCCGCTCGAGCTGTCCCAATGCCCGCCGATGAACGCCTCTGCGCCAATTCCGATAACGGGCATTCCCTGTATTTGCGCGGGAATTATCACAGACGCGTCCCTTCCCGTGTAGCCGGTAATGACAACGCCGTTGCCAGACATTTCCCACAGGAAATCCCCTTCGATGCCAGTCCGTTGCGTACCTGCGCAGGCTGCAAGCGCTGCCAGCGCAAACAATGCAATTGGCAAAATTTTTTTCATACTCAAAATACCTCCCTACAGCAGCGCGCAAATACGGCTTGCCTGTGCCGATCTGCACAGCGCGTACCTCGCCAGGCTCAACCAGCGCTTCCCTTGGCAAGAAATTTGTTTCATGGTTTATGCCCTTCATCGCCCCAAAGGGCTTGCGCGATTGCGCGCGGAGGGTGCCAATCCTTCGCGCGCAAATCGCTACAGCAATCGCTGCAGCGATTGCTGAGCCTACTCGTAGCGCAACGCGTCAATCGGATACAGCCGCGCCGCTTTCAGCGCAGGGTAGTAGCCGAAAACCACGCCGACCATTGCCGCGAACAGCGCGGAGCCGGCGACAATCATCGGGTTGATCGCGGTGGGGATTCCCATCGACGAAAGCGCGTGGCTGGCAAGGAACGCAAGGCTGATTCCCAAAAGACCGCCCATCAGGCTGAGGATCACGGCTTCGGCGAGGAACTGGAAAAGTATGTCGCGCTTGCGACCGCCCACCGCCATCCTTATGCCGATCTCGCGCGTGCGCTCGGTAACCGAGACAAGCATGATGTTCATGATGCCGATGCCGCCGACCAAGAGCGACACGCCGGCAATCGCCGCCAGCAAAGTTGTCAACGTCCTTGATGTCGCGGAAGCCATGTCGAGCATGTCCGATTGGTTCATTATGGAAAAGTCGGCGTTCGCGGGATCGCGTATGCCGCGCGATTCCGCGAGAATCATTGTCGCCTCGTTTTGCGCGGCTGTCATGAACTGCTGATCGACAACGCTCATCACAATCTGGTTGATGTTGCGCGAGTTGCTAAGCCGCGTAAGCGCCGTGTCCAGCGGAATCAGCACAATGTCGTCCTGATCCGTGCCGCCGAATCCCCCCCCCCGGGGTTCCAGCAAACCGACGACGGTGAAATGATCCCTTCCGATGCGAATCTGCTGGTACATCGCGTCTTCCGGAACGCCGAAAAGATTCGTCGCGGTGGTGCGACCCAAAACCGCGACCCTGTTCCGGTATTCCAGGTCTTCGTAGTCAAAAAAGAAACCGACGTTGACATGAAAATTCCTGGCGAGGCTGAACTCCGGCTCGACGCCCATGACCTGAACCTGCACGTTTCCCATCGGACCTATGACGGTCGTGTTGTGAGTCGAAACGCCGGAAATCGCGGCGGCGAAGCTGGACTCCTCCCGGAGCTTTTGCACGTCGCTAGGGGAAAACGCGCTCGCCCGCATCATCATTTGGTTGCCGACGCGGGTCGCGCGGTTGCGCGGGACGGCTTGCAAAAGGTTCGTCCCCATCGCGGTGATGTTCGACTCGATCACGCGCCTGGAGCCCTCGCCAAGCGCTACCATTATTATCACCGAGCCGACGCCGATGATGATCCCCAGCGACGTCAGCAGGCTCCTCATTCTGTTGCGAAAAATCGAGCGCAGACAACTCTGCAAAAGTTGCGCGAAATTCATTATGCCGCCTCCGTTTTTGCTTCTGCGTTTGCGCTCGCCTCCGCGTCCATGCCTGCCAGCACGGAATTGTCGGATTTCCAGCGCGCAAGCTCCTCCTGCGCGTCCTTGCTGTCCGTTACCTCGACGTCCGAAACCAGCATTCCGTCGCGCAGGGTGATGATGCGGCGCGTGAAAGCCGCGAACTCCGGCTCGTGCGTTACCATCACTATAGTTTTCCCGCGCCGGTTCAGCTCCTGAAAAAGCGCCATTATCTCCAGCGTCATTTCCGAGTCGAGGTTGCCCGTCGGCTCGTCCGCGAGAATAAACGCGGGATCGTTCACAATCGCGCGCGCGATCGCGACCCTCTGCTGCTGCCCGCCCGAAAGCTGGGACGGATAGTGATCCATGCGGCTGCCGAGTCCCACCTCCTCAAGCGCCGCCGCGGCTCTCTCCTTGCGCTCGCGCGCGTTGAGGGGTTTCTCGCCTTTCCCCGGGCGGCGGTAAAACATGGGAAGCTCCACGTTTTCAAGCGCGGTCGTGCGCGCGAGAAGATTGAAAGACTGAAACACGAAACCGATCTTGCGGTTCCGGATGTGCGCGAAAGCGTCAGAGTCGGAGGTGGAAGTTTCCTCGCCGTCAAGCATGTAGGTTCCGTCGGTGGGCTTATCAAGGCAGCCGAGAATGTTCATCAGCGTTGACTTGCCGGATCCGGAAGGTCCCATGACGGAGACGAACTCGCCCGCGCCGGCGGAGAAATCGACGCCGCGCAGAGCGCGAACCACCACGACTTCCGCGTCGCTGGCGCGCTTGCCCCCCTTCCCCCCCATGCGGTACTCGCGCTTTATCCCGCGCATCTGTATGACCGCCGAAGCGCCCGCGGATTGCGCGCTTTCCGTTATCCCAACCGAAGCCGACATCAAATCCTCTCCCGCAGTATCACCTGCTTTCCTTCCATGTCTTCCAGCGCGATGATTTCGGTAAACGATCCGTCGGAAATTCCGGTCCGCACCTGCATGACCCCGAGCGAGCCGTCGCCGTTGAGATACCAAAGGTGGCGCACTCCCGCGCCGCCCATCAGCCTTCCTGCGCCGCCGCCGCCCATCGTCATGCGCCCGCCGCCGCCGCCCATCATAGCCGCGATCGCCTGCGCGCCGGTCGGTCCCTGCCCCTGCCTTGCCGCCGCCTGGTTCCTAGCCGCGATCGCCGCCTGCCGCTGCTCGTCGTTCAAGCCGTTGAGCGTGGCTTCGAAAATCATCTCTGCGATCCTTTCCGCGTCCAGCGTCGAAGGCTGGTAACGAAGCGCCGCGTTGGGAACTATCAGGACGTCCTCGCTGCGCTCCACGATAAACTCGACAAGGCTCGTCATGCCCGGAAGCAGGGAGCCGTCGTGGTTTTCGATTCTGATAATGACAGTGTAAGAAACCACGTTGTTCGTTACGACGGGAATCAGGCGCAGGCTTTCGACCTCGCCCCGGAAAACGCGCCCCGGCATGCTTTCCAGCGAGAAGCGCACCGCCTGCCCCCTGTAAATCGAAGACACGTCAAGCTCGCTGACCGTCGCCTCGATCTTCATTTCTGTCAGGCTCTCCGCGATGGAAAAAATCGGCGTGGTGTTGGCGTTGCTGCTGTCGGTAACAGTGTCGCCAATGTTAATGTTCCTTGCAAGAACGATGCCGTCAATCGGCGCCACGATAAACGCGTGCTGGTTGATTTCGGTGTCGGTAACGCGCAGGTTCGCCTCCGCGACCGCGAGGTCGGCGCGCAAGTTGTTCATCGTCGTCCGCGCCGTCAAAAGCTCGAACTCGGAAATCAGCCCCCGCTCGAAAAGCGCGAACTGGTTGCGATAGGTGAGCGCCTGCAGCTCGTAGCTGGCGCGCGCCCTTTGCACCGCGGCTTGGTTCTGCTCGCGCCGCAGCCTGAGCATGTCGGTGTTAAGCTCCGCGAGAATGTCGCCCCGCCGCACGGTGTCGTTGTAATCGACGAAAATCCTTTCGACCTTGCCGCTCATCAGCGGCAGCACCCTGACCGTGGAAACCGGGTGAATGGTTCCGCTGGACGTCACGGTGCGTTCCAGCGTCCCTCTGCGCACGTTAGTAAGCTCATGGCTTACGGTTATGCCCCTGCCTGTGCATGAAACGAGCAGCATGGCGGCGGAAACAAAGCCAAAAAGCGCTGCGTTCAACGAAATGCGATACTTCTTCATATTAGCCATTATCGGTATCTCCTTCCACCTATGGAACAAACTTCCCGTTTGCAAGGTAACTCCGCGCCCGCGCGCTCGCCCCCGAAAACCGCGGTTTTCGCCCCTCCAGTGATGCGTCAAATATACTAAATCGGTGTGGAGAAAATATGAAGACGCGCAGGATTTGCGGGAAATCGCGCGGGCTGCGCTTGTTTCGGGCGAAAGCAGGAAACAAGCGCCCTCGCCGCAATTCGCCGATGCCGTTGACATTTGAGCCTGCGGTTGGTACAGTGCGAAATATAGGCGGAAGCGGAGAGCAAGGCACTCCCCGCTTTTGGGTGCAATGCAGGGAGGTGGGTTTCATGGAATCGCTTGAAAAAAAATTTTATCAACAGGTACGGGAAAAAATCGCAGAGCTTGATTTAAATCGCAAGCAAGTCGTGTTTTTTTCAAGGCTTTGCGCAATGCGGGCTTTGCCTTTCTTGGGGTCGGCAGGGAATTTCGACTTTTGGGGTGGCAAAGGTGAAATTACCCAGCATCTTTATGCTGTTTTTAACGCCATAGATGTTGTCGCTAGCTATGATACCAGCCTCATAGCAGCCGCCAGAGTCCCCTCTGCAGCCAGGGCCTCTGCCGCCAGAGCTGCTGGCGCCGCCAGAGCCGCCGACGCCGCCAGAGCCTATTCCGCCGCTAGAGCCGCCGCTAGAGCCGTCGCCAGAGCCGCCGCCGCTGCCAAATCCGTCTCTGCTGCTAAAGCCGCCAAAGCCGCCGCTGCCGCCACCGATGCCGCCGCCAAGGCCATTGATAGTGCGGTAGCCATTGAGCTACATCGCAAACTGTTCGAGGATCTTTCCCGCATCGAAGAAGGCGCATACGATAATTTCGACAACAATTTGAGCGTATACGAATATGTTTGGGGCAATTTCCAGAAAGTGCTTAGTGATGTCGGCTGCGGCTACTGGGGCAGGCTGTACGAAACCATATTCGAGAACAGATTTCACTTTGATCCAGCCGCATTGGAAATGCGCTTAAGCGTGCCCGCGGAAATAAAAGAGCAAGGCGCCAAGGCTGTCGCCGACTACCTGGAGCAAATGGAGGCGTCGGGAAGCGAGAACCTGAACGAGGCGCGCGTGATAATCCTTGGGGAAAAAGGCGCAGGAAAGACCTGCCTAGCCAGGCGACTTGTCGATCCGAAAGCCCCGATGACGAAGCCTAGCGAAAGCACGGAAGGCGTTGACAGCAAGGGGGTATGGAAGATAGAAGGTGAAAACGCCTTGTCAGCCGTCAACGCCAGGATATGGGATTTCGCCGGGCATGTCATAACCCATGCCGCCCACCGCTGCTTCCTTTCCGAGCGGTGCCTGTATATCCTCGTGTACAACGGGCGCACGGAAAGGCAAAATCAAATCGAGTACTGGCTCGACCACGTAAGGAACTACGGCGGCGACGCCCCCGTATTGGTTCTTGTCAACAAATTCGACAATCACAAGCCAGATGTACCGGAGAACACGCTAAAGAGGAAATACCCGTTCATAAAAAGCTTCGAGTACTTCTCGATCAAGGAGGACGAAAGCGAGCTGGAAAAATTCCGCCTAAAGACCTCCGATCTCATACGAAGCAACTCGATATGGAGCAGGGACAAGATACCAGCAAGCTACTACAAAGTAAAAAACGCCTTGGGCGAGCTTTTCGATGGGGAAAGCTTCAACGACGAGTACTACTGACGAGTATTACTATAGAAAAAAGCCGTTTCCATGAAATCGCTCGCGACAATGGCATTGCGGGTAATAATACTCAAGAGAGCGTTCTCGCTTCCTTGTCCGCGTTGGGCATATGCCTTTGGTACAAGGATATCGAGCGATTCGGTACGCTGGTACTGAACCCCAATTGGGTGAGCGACGGCATCTACAAAGTCATAAACTGGGCACACGGGAACCCGAGAAGCATCGTGTCCCTTACCGATTACGACAACATTTTCAAAAACGAAAAAGACCGGTTCCCAGAAGACAAGTTCAAGGATATTTTCGACCTCATGAATAAATACGAGCTCGCATACTCGAAAAACGATGGAAACATCGTGATACCGCACATCTTGAAGGAAGACCAGCCCGCCGATCTGCCAGTTTTCCCCATCGACAAAAGCCTGATGGTAAAATATGTGTCCGAACAGCCGCTGCCGCCCAACGCCGTTTGCATGCCTATCGTGAGGCACCATGAAGACATAAAGAGCGATGACGAAGTATGGCGGTACGGCGTCGTTTTGAACGGCGATAAAAATGCAATGGCGCTGGTTATAGAAGACGATCGCACTATTGCCATGCAGGCAAAAGGCAGTAACAAAAGTGCGTATATCGAACGGCTTAAGAAAACAATGGATTATATATTCGGGACATACAAATCAAAACAGCCTGAATTGCAGTATCGCGTGGTTTTGACAGGCGAAGACATTTCCCCGAATACTGCCAGGCTACACGAAGATAGTGGCATTTTTATACTCTCCGAAACAATCAAATCCCACCTCGAAACAGGAAGAAAATACTTTGAGCCGCAGTCAAAGTCGGACATAGATTTGAAACCTACTGCTTCGGAGTATCATATACATGTGTATGGCAATGTGTACGGTGATGTTTACGGAAAAGTCGATAAACGCAAAACCACGATTAATTTCCGCGACTGCAATATCGAATTGCGAGGCAGCTTAAATGAATTGATCCGCAGCCTGGATCCGCAGAAAGATTCAGACATCATTGGGGAATTGACGGATGTCGTCTCCGACTTGAAAAAAGCGGAAAAACTGAATTCCTCGAGCGCGACCTTCTCCAGTGGGCGGGCTTCAGCCCCGCGGCAATGGGGAGGCTCTGGCGGATGCTCGCCCACTCGAACGGGCAGACGGTGAACTATTCCGCGCTGGCGTCGTCGCTGGGGATCAGCTCGGTGTCGGTGAAAGACTACATCGACATTTTGG
>Ga0209755_10009804_pt1 | contig 10098 bp, 7 predicted proteins | sample TergutCo191P1_FD_187301 | JGI IMG/M metagenome (GOLD analysis project Ga0209755, IMG submission 187301) | Cornitermes sp. P1 segment gut microbial communities from Petit-Saut dam, French Guiana - Co191P1 (SPAdes) (version 2) | ecosystem: Host-associated > Arthropoda: Insects > Digestive system >...
AAATCAAACTCAAATCTTTTCGCGTAAGAACAGAAGCTGGGAAATTGCGGGAATGGATGTCGCAAATCCGTCGGTAAGCAATATAGAAAATTATTTACGCTCAATATTGAATATAGAAGGCGATGATTTTGCTGATATTTCGTTACGTGACGATCCAAGTTTCGCAAACGACAGAATTGTAATTGAGTACGGAAACGCCCGCGTTGTTACAATTCGTTTAAGCCAAACCGATGAATCGGGGCGTATTCACGCGTATGTAAGCGGAACAGCGGCAGACAGCGATCTTGTATATTCGATTCCGCCGTGGCTGGCAGGAAGAATTTACAGGGACGCTTCCAGTTTTGAATCGCAATAAAAAAAGGCGGTAATTGCTTACCGCCTTTAATGTCAACCTTGTTTGCTTATAAAATCCCGGTATTTATCCGGATCGCTTTTAAACGCTATAATCGAAGTTCTGGAATCGCTCTTTGCTTTTTTTAAGGCTTGGTGTGCTTCAAGCATTAATCTGTCCGCGTTTAAGAGTCTTCCCGAACGTGAAGATAAACCAATGTTAAGGCTTTGCTCCGCTCCTAAACTGCTTGGAAATTTTTCCGCTATTCTCTGGTAGAATTTTTCCGCTTTTCCTATTGCGATATCAAGACCTGCTGCCGGAAGAATTACAGTTATACCCTGATCCCCGGCTTCAAAAAGCAAATCTCTTGATGTAAAGAAATTAACCGCTTCTTCCGCTGCCTGCATAAACATAAGATCGTTTGATATAACCGAAAATTCCATAGAAATTAATGCTAAGTCTTTTTCTGTTGAAGCGCAGCGGTGTAATTCTGAATTGAGACGATCTTCTGTGTATTCTTCCCAGCCAATGTTGCTGCGCGATGAGTATAATCCCTTAGGTTCCGCGCCTGAAACATTTGTAGAATCCATTTGCGGATAATTATCTTTGCGGCTTGTGTTTTTCTTTTCCGGCGTTGCTACATGAAGCATTTCACCTTTTGGTTTTTCTGTTTTTCCTGTAAGAAGCTGAACTATCAGCGTAAAGAAAGAGATTGCAAGACCTGCTAATATAAACAACAGCGTTTGTCTTAAAATGCTTATGAATTCGACAAAATCAATCGCGCTTGCCACCGCTTTTATATTCGCATTGCGTATATCCGGGAAGGCTAATGGTCTGTAGAGATTCTGGTTAGAGAATGTAACTTTATTTATAAAGCGTGGAGCGTTATTTACCCAATTGATAGCATGCCCGGATTTCTTTTCAAAAGCATATCCGCCTTCGGGGCCTGTAATAATCAGCGCTTCCAGGCTTTTTGCCGAGCCAAGAGCGTTGTTCATTATTTGCACATAACGATCGCTCATAAAATTGTGCTGAGCGGAGGTAAGGGCAAGGTCTGCGATTTGGCTAAATTCCTGCTCGGCAGCTGCCCTATGCTTATCGATGCTTAAATAGACGCGAACCGCTCCCTGAACCAGGGCAAAAAGGTAAATAATTATACAGAGAGCGGCAATGACAGAACCGCCTGCAGAACTATCACCGTTTTTCTTTTCCATGATATAATTATCGGTAGATTTCAAATGCAAATAAGAGATTATTCGCTGCCTGCGGGCTGGTATCCGCGCGATCCAAGGGCAGTTACAGAGTTTTTAAACCCATTTTCAAGCCAAAAAGGCAGCGGGAGAGCCGCAATATCGCCTCATGCCGGCTGGTATTACTCAGGCGCACTTGCAGCCCTTGGTGTTTCAAGCTTAACCCGGGACGCGCAAACAATCGTTATACTTGGAGGACACCTGGGAGAGGGTTCGCCGCCTCTTTTTGCCATGGAAGACGCTGTTCGCACCCCCTATGGCTCAATGGAAATTGACGCCGCTTTGCGCCAAGACCTTATAAATGAGTTGGGAGGCGCGGAAGATCGATACCGGGATAACACAATAGAAGTGCTTTTACCCATGGCGCGCTACTTTTTCCCGGATGCGAAACTTTTATGGCTGCGTCTTCCGGCAGAAATTGAGTCCTTTGATGCCGGAAAAACCATATCGCGGACAGCGGCAAAATTGAATATTAGGATCAATGTTTTGGCTTCCACCGATTTAACCCATTATGGTTCAAACTACGGCTTTTCGCCAAAGGGCAGTGGAAAAGCCGCTCTTCGCTGGGTGCGCGAAGTAAACGATGCGAACTTTATAAAAGCGGTGGAAGCAGGAGACCCAAAAAAAGCGCTCAACTGCGCTGAAGATGAAAGAGCCGCTTGCTCTGCAGGCGCTGTTTTGGGAGCCATGGGCTTTGCGCAGGAAGAAAAACTTGGGAAGGCGCAGCTTTTGGAGTACGCTACAAGCGCGGATATTACAGGCGAAGAAGAGCCTGATTCATTTGTGGGTTACGCGGCGTTTGCGTATGGCGAATAAATACAATTTTTAAATTTTTATAGCTTCCTGCCATGGTAAAGCGATAATATTATTATCCAGCGGAAGTCTGTTTTCATGAAAAGATAATAAATGTTTTTGTATTTTTGTATTTTTTCCAAATACTGCCGATTCGTCTACAAGATTCAATGTTCTGGTCATTTCTGGGCGCAGTGTTTTAGCAGCTTTGATTTCGTATAAGGAAACAGAAGAACCGCCGTCTTGAATTAGGTCAATCTCTACGCCGTTAGAATCCCTGTAAAAAAATAAATCGGAGTTAAGACGAGTATTTATTTTATTTTTTAAAAATTCCATAATAATCATATTTTCAAAAAACGCTCCCATTTCGTGGCTTGATTGTAAAGTTTGAGCATCGGAATATTTTAATAAATACGCAAGAAGCCCTGTGTCAGTAAAATAAATTTTTGGACTTTTTATAAGACGTTTAGAAGTATTTCTGAACCAGGGACGCAGCAGATAAATAATACGGGAACTCTCCAGAATAGAGAGCCATGTTTTGCATGTTGCCTGCGCAATACCGCAGTCCTGAGCAAGACCGGCAGTGTTTAAAAGGCTTCCGGCTCTGCCCGCAAGTATTTGTAAAAAAGTTTCAAAAGAAGAAATGTCTTTAATGTTTTGAACCTGACGTACATCTCTTTCGATATATAATGAAAGATAGGCGCCGTAATAAGCTCTTATGTCAATTTCCTCAGTATTTGGCACAGGATAAAATCCGCGGATTATCTGATTAAAGCACCATGAAATATCCTTGGATATTATTTCTTTGTTTTTTGATGACAATTCATTAAAAGAAAATGGAAACATTTCAAAAAGACATGTTCTTCCTGCAAGTGATTCTGTAACTCCTGCCATTACATTAAAAACTTGAGAACCGGTAATAATAAAGGAACCATTTTTTTTATTTTTATCAACATGGATTTTTATAAAGGGAAGAATTTCCGGCGCGTATTGAATTTCATCAATTATAATCGGCGTCTGTAAAGATTCGACAAAAGCAGCGGGATCTTTTTTTGCCGACAAACGAAGGGAACTGTCATCGAAAGTGATATACCGGTAATTGGGAAATATATGGGTTAACATGGTAGATTTTCCGGTCTGCCTGGAACCGGTTAATAAAGTGACCGGAAATTGAGCGCTTATTTTTTTAACCTCTTTTTCAATATCCCTTGTTATATAATCCATACTTTCATTATAATTCATTTTATGTAAATATCAATATTGATGTTATGAAATACATAATATTGATGTACATAAAAACTTGAATATCTGGCTGCCGCCTTAACCGCTGCTTTCCCTTGACAAATCACTTTTGGAGCATATACTTAAAGTAGGGAAGGGGATTTACTTAATTCTAAGGAGAATTTTATGAAAAAAACGGGCAAAATTCTTATATTCGCCGTGATTTTTGGGGTATTTTTGGCTTTCCCTGCCTTCTCGCAGGAAGAATGGTCAAGAGCTGATCTCCAGGAGATATATTTGGAGCATCTTCGCAATGAAGGCTATGTTCCTTCGATAGATATTGACGGAGATATACAGTTTAAGGTATCAGGGGATAATTATTTTATCATTATCGATGAAAATGACGTTAAATTTTTTCAGATTTATATGGGATTTAGCCTTGGCAGCATAAACGCCGAGGATGCTTTTACAGCGGCGAACATTTCTAACAGACGTTCAAAAGTAGCAAAGGTTTCCATTTCTCCGGATGGCAATATCGCGTCTATCACTATAGAAATGATTTTAAATAACCCAAAGGATTTTGAACCTGTTTTTGCCAGAGCGCTTTCGCTGATACGAAACGCGGAAGGTATTTTTAGGACACAGCTTAAAGATCTTTCTGTGGCAAGCAAATCCGGCGGCTATTCTGGTTACGATTCGGACGCAATGTAAGTTAATTTAGAACTTTATCTATTTCTTTTATGCTGAAGTTTTTTACTTCTTGAATTATCTCGTTGTTTTTTAATGCTGCGTTTCGCTTTTTTATTGCCGCCGCCAATGGCAGCAATGTAGTAAAAATCTGCCGCTCTTTTTCGTTTAGTTTATTTAAATAATTAACGCCATCTGCCGCCGGCAAAGCAGTAATGTCTTCGCGGTAATTTTTTAAAAACTCTTCACCGCTTTTTTCCATAGCTTCATTTTTTAATAATTTCCTCCGTGCCTCCGTGTCTTCGTGAGATGTCTTTTGTAAATTTACCGGAGCGCCAGAGCCGGGCGCGCAGTTTATCTCCACTTCCATTCCACGCGCTTTCTCTTCCAGTTTTTTTCTGTAAAACCTGAGAGATGAAGTTTCGTAATAATTTTTTTTATTTCCGTCTTCTGCGGGAATGAAAGGCGCGCGGTATAAAAACGCGGAGGCCTGCGCTTCCACAGGAGAAAATCTTGATTGCCTTTTATAAAAATAAGGATACAGGTATGTTCCTCTTGCGTAAGATTGGCTGCCAACATAAGAAAAATCAGCTCCAAATAAAGTTACGCGCTTAAATCCGAAAAATTCCGCTAAAGATAAGCAGGCATAAGTAACATTTCCGCCTGATGTATCCAATAGAGGAAAATTTCTCCAATGTTTGCTTATATAAAGCGCAAGCGGGTGTCCGCTGGAAAAAAACAATGGTAAAGATGAAAAACTATTTAACAGCGGCGGGCTTGCAATGTCCAGAACGAGCGGGATGTTCTCCAGTTTTTTTCCGACAAAATGATAATAGCTGATATGCTGACAATCTATCGAGACAACAGCGTCAGGTTCAATTCCATTTTGCAAGAGAGCGCCGCAGGCAGTGTCTGTGCTTATAATAAAAACTTTACGCATCTTTGCATTTTGTAATAATTCTATTTGACTGTCTAAAGATGGGCCTGCGGCGGCGATGGCGGCTTCTGTAAAACCTTCGCCAAGTATATTGTATTTTTGCGCGTTAAAAGATTGCGCGTTTATAACATTGCGTAATATATTTGAAAACCATTTTATTCCAAAGTGAGCCTGAACAGAATAATCGCCGGAAACAGCATCAATTGCTTCCTGTAAACTAACAGCCGCGCCTTCAAATTTTTCTTTGTCGTAATCTGTTCGTGTGCGCAGGGGAATTGTTTTTATTCCGCCGTGGAGAGCTGGTTTAAAATTTTCCAGAATAAAGTTTTTTATTTCTTCGTTGCTTGGGTCAATTATTAGTTTAAAACGTTCATAATTTAAAAGTTTTGAATAATCCTTGCTCTTTAATAAATCGCTTATACTGCTGCTGTTGTAATCGATTACTGTAATAAAAGCATTGGTAAGCTCTAAAGCCGCCAATGGAGCAAAACCGCCGCCTAAACCAAGAAACACAATAAAGCCGATTTCTTCGCTTATGCTTGTTATAAGGCGCTCGGCTTCTCTTTTTGGGTCTACAGTTGAATGGAGAGCCTGAGTGTTTCCTTCTTCGTTTATAATAGCGGGTATTAATTCGCCGCTTTTTGAATTTAAAAAAGTATAGCGAATATTATTCATACATTGCTCCGCCAAGAGCTATTTTTTTAATAGCCGCTTCTAATTCATCGTCTGTTACAGATTCTTTATTCGCAAAAAGCAAAGAACTAAGCTCCTGTTTGATATTTTGCGCGTATTCTTTATTGTGCAAAGCATTTATAAGAGAAGCTGCTCCCTTTTCGCGCAGGTTTAATGAATTATTTTGAGCAGGCGCTTCTTTGAAATAATCGCTTGTTTTTTTTGTATTGGAATTTTTTACAGGTTTAAGTGTTTTGAATATTTTGCTGTCTGTTACAGAAAAAATTCTTTTTTCCCATGTTTCGGTTTGAGTTTTAAACCATGACGCGTAAATATTTAAACTTTCGCCCTTGCTTGTATTAAAAGAGCGTTTAAAACTTTCCGAGTAAAATGGATTAAAACGATTTGCCTTGCCAAAAAACAAGGCATCAAAGGCATAAGGTTTTACATGAGTTCTTATATCATTTACGGAGAAATCAATTCCTGCAAGATAAATATTCGCGCTGCTTAAGGTAAGGGCAAGGTCTACAGCAGTAGCGATTACCGTTCCTCTTTGCCCGGTAATAACTGATGGAAGAGAAAGCTCATGCAGAATATAACTTTGCCAGTAACTGCCGTCGTTTAAAAGAAGGGTAGGAGTGTTAGTAAATTGGGATGGCATGGCAGCGCATAAGTTAACTGCAAGCGCATTTATTTTTTGCCTGCAGCACGGGTATAAATGTTTTAAAGCCCAGGAGCCGCCGTCTGTCGCGATTATTAGATCCGCTCTTATGCCATATTCTGTAAGCGCCATTACAGAAGAAGATGCCGCGATAATAAAATGAGAGTTTTGCGCTTCTTTAATAATAGGCAGCGCGTCTTCTAAACTTGGGCCGGAACCTGTAATAATAACAGGAATATCCATTTTCTTATAAAGAAGATTTTTATTTATTGCGTTCAGGTTTTTAAAAAAGTTTCTTACCCATCGTGTTCCAAAGGCGGCGGTTGTCCTGTTCCCGGCATCCGTTCGCTTAATAAAGGCGACTGCCTGCGATAAAATTTTTACATACGCTTCCTTGTAAACATTTAAAGAAGGGCGCCATTCAATTATTTTTGTATTATTTACATCGGTAATATGAAGTTCCAAAAACTTTTGAATTTCCGTGTTTTTTGCGCTCGATAAAACAGAAAGCCCTTCTTCCAATTGAATAGAGCCATGATCCTCTGCATGAAGGATGATTATTTTGCTGTCTTTATATCTTTCCTGCAAAACGGGAATTAAAAAGCCCTTACCAGGCTCTATTAGAATAAAATGTTTTATGTTGTCTTTTAATTCTAAGGAATCAATGTAGCGGACAGCTTCGGCTTGAGGGTTGTAACGTGAATGAAGATTGTCCACTTGCTTTACCTACTACGCTTTGTAAGTTTCGCTGTTTGGTTCTGTTATACCAGTCCCAAATCCTTAAATAGCTTTTTGTAGGAGTCGAAGTATTCAGATTTCGCGAACTCTTCGATTTTTTGTTCAGGTAAGGATTCAAGGAGTTGATCCATATAACTTAAAATATTTCTAAGTTCTGATCTTAAATCTGAAGGAATCTGGAAATCTTTTCCGCCTGCTGCGCCGCTCATGGCTGCGACAACTGTTGTAGGCGCGGCAGGAGGAGGAGCAGCCGGAGCAGGTGCCGCAGGAGCGGGCGCTGCTGCCGCACCCACTTCGGGAGCTGCATGCCAGTTTGGATCGGGAGCAGGCTGATCTGCCCAATCATCATCTTCAACTAATTCTAAAGGTTCTTCCGCAAGATCAGCTAATTCTTCTTCTTCCGCGGCTGGAACTTCTTCTACTTCTTCAATTACTTCTTCTTCTTCTTCTTCTTCAATTGCCGGAACATCTTCCATTAGAGGTTCTTCATCAAGGCTGATGTCGTCTAATGAAATTTCTTCAGCGGAAGCCTCTTCTGCAGGAGCCTCTTCGGCAATAGTCTCTTCTTCCGTGGGAGTTTCTTCTGTTGTAATATCATCTGCGGCAAAATCATCCATGGAGAGGTCGTCCATGCTTAAATCGTCCATGGAGATGTCATCCATGCTTACATCATCCATTGAAACATCGTCCATGCTTATATCATCAGTTGAGGTATCTACAGAAGTATCAAGTGATGTGTCAACAGAAGAATCTTCTATGGATATGTCGCCAATATTTATTTCATCTGCGGAAGAGACTTCGTCGTCTTCAGGCTGTGGGTCAATTGATAAATCGTCGATAGAATCGATGTCAAAGTCAGTTTCGTCTAACGAAGGTTCTGTTAAATTTTCTTCTGTTGTAATGCTGTCTGTTGATAGTTCAGGTTCGTCTATTACAGCGTCAGAAAGATCGATTCCTAAATCGTCAGCAGACTCATTTTCCTCTTCCAGATATGTAGTGTCATCGGGAGGGAAGGTAAGAGGAGTGGCGCCTTCTTCGCGTAACGCGCTGAGCCCTTCGTCTTTATCTGCGTCTTCAAAACTGATTTCTTCTGTGGAAGTTTCTTCCATCGAAGTCTCTTCTTCGTTATCTGCAAATTCAGGAGCAAGATCGATGCCGTCCATGCTAAGATCGTCGTGAGAATCAAGCCCGTCAATGTCAATGCTGTCGTCGCTGATAGCGTCGATAACCAGGTCGTCATCATCTGAGTCTTCTGATAAGTCGATAGAAAGGTCATCACTTGAATCTTCCGGTAAATCGATAGACAAATCGTCGCTTGTCAAATCATCGCTTGAGTCTTCAGATAAGTCGATAGAAAGGTCATCGCTTGAGTCTTCGGGTAAATCAATTGATAAGTCATCACTTGCCAAATCGTCGCTCGTTAAATCATCTGATGCATCCATTGATAAATCATCACTTGTTAAATCGTCGATTGATAAATCATCTGAGGCATCAATCGCGAAGTCGTCACTCGTTAAATCATCGCTTGAGTCAATTGTTAATTCGTCACTTGTTAAATCATCTGAGGCATCAATCGCTAAATCGTCACTTGTTAAGTCGTCGCTTGAATCGATTGATAAATCGTCGCTTGCCAAATCTTCGCTTGAATCGATTGCAAAATCGTCAGAGTCCAATGAAATATCATCTGACGCAGTAATGCCGAGTGACGCGTCATCTGTGCTTAAGTCGTCAATTGAGAATTCGCTTTCCGGGCTTTCTTCGGTTCCGGATTCTTCTGTGAAGTCTGCGGAATTTAAAATGTTGTCCATTTCATCACCGGTAAGCGCGATAGCTTCGTCGTCGTCATCGCCGCCAATATCAAAGCCTGATGTTTCTTCTGACGCGGCTTCTGTTGACGCTTCGTCACCGAGAATATTCACCATTTCGTCGCCTGTAAGCGCGATTTTTTCATCTTCATCTTCGGACGCCGCTTCGGGAGAGAGGGAGCGCGCGCTCGCGAATTCTTTTTTAAGATCTGTAAGTTCGCTTCTGATTGATGAAAGTTCCGAAGCGATTTTCTTTAATAAATTGGTTGATAATTCACCGTCGCCTGTTTTTACGGCGCTAAAATCATCTTGTATGCTGTTAATATCATTTTCGATTGACTTCACTGTCGGCACATCGCCAAAATCAACGCTGGAAAAATCATCGTTTAATAAATCCTCGTCGATAGAAATTTCTGAATCGGCAGAAGCGTCAGAAGACTCTGAAGGAACTTCGAATTCATCGAATGATGTGTCTTCGAGCTCGATGCCTTCATCGCCGCCAAGATCAAAATCTTCGGTTCCTGTAGTGATGCCAACCGCGTCGTCATCTTCGGGCATATTAAAATCTTCGATTTCTGAAGGATTGTTTAAAGGATCGTCATCAATATTAATACTGATATCATCGCTGGGGAATTCAACATCTTTTGCTGTTGTAATATCGGATGTGTCATTTAGATCAAGAACAGCGTCATCAAATGATAATGAAGAGTCGTCACTTTCGGCTGTTTCTTCTACCGGAAGGGCGAAATCATCAAAATCTGACGACTTACCTGATAGTACCTGAGGTTCGCTCTTAACCCACACACCATATTCGTCAAGTTCTTCTGCAGAACCGATGTTGCTGCGATCTGAGTATATCGAAGGTTTCTTATCTTTTGCCATGAACCGCTCCCTAAATTAACAATTATGTTAATTATCGGTACTTTTAACCTTTTTCAGTAGGTTTTATCTATATATATAATAGGCTATGCAATTATAGTTGTCAATGCTTAAAGAATCTCTCT
>Ga0209755_10009805_pt1 | contig 10098 bp, 7 predicted proteins | sample TergutCo191P1_FD_187301 | JGI IMG/M metagenome (GOLD analysis project Ga0209755, IMG submission 187301) | Cornitermes sp. P1 segment gut microbial communities from Petit-Saut dam, French Guiana - Co191P1 (SPAdes) (version 2) | ecosystem: Host-associated > Arthropoda: Insects > Digestive system >...
GATTATCTTTTATTATTGGTGAAAACGGATCCGGTAAAAGCACATTAATGAAAACAATATTAAAATTGAAAAAACCAATGTCAGGAAAAATAATAACAGATAAGAATTTTCGGTCAGATCTAATAGGCTATCTTCCGCAGCAGACGGCTATACAAAAAGATTTTCCGGCTTCCGTAAGAGAGGTAGTCTATTCAGGTTGTTTGAATCACTGCGGCTTGCGTCCATGGTATAATAAAAACGAAAAGAAAACAGCGCAGGACAATATGGAAAAAACAGGAGTTTCCAGTATCGCGAAACATTGTTACCGGGAATTATCAGGCGGACAACAGCAAAGAGTGCTGCTTGCAAGAGCGTTATGCGCAGGGCAAAATATACTTTTTCTTGATGAACCGTCGGCAGGACTTGATCCAAAAGCAGCAAACGATATGTATGAATTGATCGCGGATTTAAATAAAACCGGAAAAACGATTTTAATGATCTCACACGATATTCCGGCTTCCGTAAAATACGCGTCTCATATTCTTCATATCGGCGAAGGATTTTCATTGTTTTTTGGGACAAAAACTGAATATTTAATAAGTGAAACCGGCCGTAAATATACCGGTATTGGCGGGGAGCGAAAATGACGGATATTATCAGTAAACTTGCTTTATATTTTGAATACCCTTTTGTCCGTTATGCGATGATTGTAGGCGTTTTAATCGCTCTTTGCTCATCTCTATTGGGAGTAACTCTTGTTTTAAAACGATTTTCCTTTATCGGTGACGGATTAGCTCATACCGCGTTTGGAGTTACAGCCGTTGCCGCAGCAATGAATCTGACGAATAATATTTTTCTTGTTCTTCCTGTAACCGTTATTTGCGCAATTTTGCTGCTTCGAATAGGGCAAAATACAAAGATTAAAGGCGACGCGGCAATAGCTATGATTTCTGTCGGAGCGCTTGCGATAGGTTATCTGATTATGAATCTATTTGCTAAATCATCTAACCTTGCAGGTGATGTTTGCGCTACTTTATTCGGTTCTACCTCTATTTTAACATTAACAATAACCGAAGTGCGTGTTTGCATAATTTTATCAATAACGGTAATTTTTGTTTTTCTGTTATTTTATCATAAAATATTTGCCGCTACTTTTGATGAAGATTTCTCTATCGCTACAGGAGTTAACGCAAAAACATATAACTTAATTTTTGCGGCAATTATCGCTATTGTTATTGTAATTGCCATGAACCTTGTCGGAGCCCTTTTAATTTCCTCATTGGTAATATTTCCCGCAATATCGGCAATGAGAGTATTTAAAAGTTTTAAATCAGTTACTATATGCTCCATTATTATTTCGGTTGCATGCGCCGCTCTGGGTATATTAATTTCTATCCTTGCGGGAACTCCTGTCGGCTCTACCATTGTTGCAGTTAACATTACAGGATTTTTATTATTTAGTTTAATTAATATTATACTAAGGAGGTTTTAATATCATGAATAAATATTATTTATTTTTATTATCTTTACTGCTGCTTTTAAATACAGATTGTTTAAATAAAGATGTATCCTCAAACAACGATAATACTTCTTCAAAAATAATAAATGTTGATGTTGATTTGACAATTCTAAGCCGCACAATGGTATATGCCGAAGTATATAATATTATGACAAACCCCTATAATTACCTCGGAAAAACTATAAAACTGAACGGTTTATTTTATTCTTCATATTATGATGAAAATGAGACAATGTACTATTTTGTAGTTATCACAGACGCTACTTCCTGCTGTCCGCAAGGGATTGAATTTATCTGGGGCAGCGGGCGCAAATACCCTGAAGATTATCCTGATGAAAAATCAAATATAGAAATTACCGGAGTATTCAGCAGTTATGATGAACTTGGCGAGACATATTATCATTTATTAGTTGAAGATTTACGAATATTATAGTCGTTTAAACTTATCGCATTCCCGCCAGCACCGTCATCGAAAGCGCATCTAACGTGACAGAACCGGAAAATTCCGCCAATGTTTCAATTCCTGCCCGCTTTGAATTAACTAACTGTTTCCAATTTCGCACATCAGACGGCAGATCAAAAGTCATTGGTTTATTATCAGCGTTATACGCAATAAAAAAGTGAGTATACTTTTCATCGTTCTCTGTTCTCCGAATCGAAATGCCGGGCTCTCTATTTAATCTTTGTTCTTTAATAACAAATGAAACGCCCATATCACCTGCTTTTAATATTTCAATTGAATTTTCTATATCTTCTTTTCTTGTCTGCCTGAAAGCGGGAAATTCTTTTCGCAAGCGAATAAGTCCGGCGTAATAATCAATTATTTCGCGGTAACGATCGGCGTTTTCCCAGCGAATCATGTTGATATTATCAGGACTTGTGTAACTGTTATGATCGCCGAATTTGCTCCGAAGGAATTCATCTCCTGCCTGAAAAAAAGGAATACCCTGAGATGTTAAAATAATTCCGTTTGCTAAAATGACGGATTTAACAATATTAGAATCAAAAATATTATTTTTACCATCTAAAAGTTTATAAGGGGAGGATGCCAAATCATTCGAGCCGTGAGATAAAGCCATTTTATCCCAGAGATTTAAATTGTCATGCGCTGTAACGTAATTTATACTTTCATTTGCCTGTGAGGTGAAATCGTTTACAGATCCCATAACGCCGAGGACAATGCCCTCTTCTCTTCCTGTATCGCCTGAGACAAAGCCGAGCGAATTATCGTCACTGCCGCCCTTTATTGCCATTCTTATTCGATCATTGAAAACCGCAAAGCCGTTTCCTTTTTGAGAGCCAATTCCTGTCTGTAATTTTTCAGGCAGAATCGTACCTCCTGCATGCCACGGCTCTCCGTAGATGATCAGTGAAGGATCAACTCCTCCGCGTAATTCTTCCGTTAGCTGAATCATTGTAGGAGTATCAATTAAACCCATTAGATCGAATCTGAAACCGTCTATGTTATATTCGCTTGCCCAATATCTGCATGAATCGATTATAAATTTTCTAACCATAGGACGTTCGGACGCTGTTTCATTTCCGCAGCCTGATCCGTTAGCGTACATTCCCGTGTCTGTTGTGCGGTAATAGTAAAACGGAACAATCGAATCAAAAGGAGCAGCTCCTGTTTGATAGGTGTGATTGTAAACAACATCCATAATCACGCGTATTCCGGCAGCGTGCAGTGATTGAACCATTTTTTTAAACTCTGTAATTCTTGCGTAAGGATTTTTGGGATCTGTAGAATACGAGCCTTCGGGAACATTGTAGTGCATCGGATCATAGCCCCAATTAAATTTTTGATCTTTAGAAAATATATCGTCTGCGGTAAGTTCGTTTATCGAAGCAAAATCAAATACCGGCAGAAGATGCACGTGCGTTATTCCTAATTTTATTAAATGATCGATTCCGGTACTGCTTCCGCCGTTTGTTTTTGTTCCTCTTTCCGTAAACGCTAAATATTTCCCTTTATGTTTCATTCCGGAATTTATATTGATAGAAAAATCACGCACATGAAGTTCGTAAATAATCGCGTCCTGCCATTCACCTGAGAGAAAACTCGGTTTGGGGTTTTCTTTCCACTCATGCGGATTTGTTTTTGAAAAATCGATAATTGCCATTCGCTGCCCGTTAGCCGAAACTGCCTTAGCGTAATGGTCGGCAGCCCATGTAATGTTTCCTCCGGCAAACTCAACACGGTATAGATAAAACTTTCCTTCCATGTTTCCTTTTACAACTGCAGACCATACGCCTGTATTTAAATCTTTTTCCATAGGATGCAGATTATTTGTTTCATGATTTGTAACTCTTCCCGCGGAATTATAAACACCTGAGTCGTCATAAAGAGCGACACAAACCGCAGACGCGGCTGGCGACCACACTTTAAAGACGCTTTCTGTCGTTTTATATCTAACACCCAGGTCATTTTCAGGATAATAAAAATCATCCAATATGGCGCGCATAAGAACTTTTCGCTCGGCAAAAAAACCGCTCTCATCACGGATAACAAACAATTTGGAAGGATCGCGTATTTTTTCATTTAAAGTAACAATAACTCTAATTAGTCCGTCACCGGAAAATCCTAATTCTTCATTCTTAATTCTTAACTTCTCACTCTTTCCATTTAATTTAACGCCGTTCTCTAAAACCGAAAAAACGCTGTAATCGTCCGCTTCAATTGGAAGCGTAAATATTACTTTATCAGAACTGTCAGCCGCTGCAAATAAAATCGGAGGCTTACTGTTATCAGGCTTATCCGTATACACTTTTGGATCATTTTGCAGCAGCCAGATTTCTTTTTCTTTTGTATAACGATCGTTTACGCTGTCTTTATCAGCCCATTCATTATCATTTGTGCTTTTTCTTATAATCACTCCAATCTCCTTGATATTCGTGTTATCTAAAAATATTTTAGCTGTAACAAAACCGTCTTTATCAGGCTTATCCAAATCAAAATAAAAATTCTTCCCGTTCCCCGGCGGATCTGCCGCCCAAACCCAGACGTTCCACCCTTCATAATCGCCGGAATAACGGTAATAATGCGCGATTAAAGAAGGTTCATTCTTTAAGCAGGAAGTTATTAGTAATAAAAGAAAACTTATTAACCATAAACCTTTTCTTTGATGTTTGAATTGTTTGTATTTATTCGTGCGATTAGCGGTAGAATCATTCTTCATTGCGCCTTCCAGATTCCAAAACTCTGTCCGCCCAGTTCAATACAATTCTTCACATAACGGCAGTCACCTGTAGAAAAAACCATTATCCTTTCATTAATCGCAGCTAACTGTTCATTGCAAATTGATATACCATTAGCCGAAGGATTAACCGCCATAACAAAAGCGCCGCGTCTGTATACAAACGACCTGTCGCCTGATGAAGCGTCCGGCGCGTGAATAATTTGTAAATTTGCTTTCGCCTGTAGATCCTCCTCGCTGTTACGCAAATTAAGAAGCGTTTTAACTGTATTTAATAACGAACTTTGATCTTTTTCCTGCTCTTCTATAGAAGGAGCATCCGGCTTAGAATCAACAGGTAAATAAATTTTATCAGGCGAGGCTGAAGAAAACCCCATATTTTGAATTGATAATTGATCACTATTCTTTTTTACTTTTTCTTTTTTCATTGTCCATTGCATCGGTGTTCGCGATCCGGTTCTGCCGTAACCGCCTTCTTTTGTCGGAAGTTCATACTGATAACGCATTGCGATCTCGTCTCCGTAATATAAAAACGGAACGCCCGGCATTGTGAAGAAAAACGCGTACGCTAAAGCAAGTTCACAGTTAGTCATATTATGACTAATACGCGGAGTGTCGTGATTTCCTGTTATTAAACCGATATAGCCGTCATTTTTTGTATCATCGTACCACGGTATATACTGCGAAAGAAAACGATTTATGCTGCCGTTTCCGTCTTTTTTGAAATAACTGTTATTATCACCGCCGTTCTCATAATCGCGAATAAGACTGCGGTAGCCTGAGTTCGGATGATCCAGTAAAAAGTCAATGTGAAATCCCGCTTTCAAAGCCAAAGGAGGACAGCTCCACTCCGCTACAAGAGCCGCCTCGGGAAATTCTTCATCTAACATTGAACGAATGTTACGCCAAACCGCGCTTGTCGCGCTTTTTTGGTTATCGTCAAACTTGACAAGAGAGTCCGCCATATCGACGCGGAAACCGTCGCAGCCGCGTCCTTTATCTCCTTTTAACCAATAGCGCATAACATCCTTCATCGCTTCACGCGTGGCGATACAGTCGGGATGATCGGGAGGCTGCTGCCAATTTTGCGTGCGGTTTAGGAATCCGTAATTAAGAGCGGGCTGACATTTAAAAAAATTGATGATATAGCATCCGTCTCTTTCTGCTTCTCCGGCGATAAATTTAATTCCTTCCAGTCCCCAAAAGAACCAGCTGTCAGTCCAGACGTATCGGTTTTTAAATTCATTATTGGGATTTATTTTTTTACTTTCCGCGAACCATGAATGTTCTTCGGAAGTGTGTCCCGGAACTAAATCAAGTATTACGCGTATATTTTTTTTGTGAGCTTCATCAAACAAATTAAAAAGATCTTCGTTAGTTCCGTAGCGCGGCGCGACTTTTTTATAATCGCGCACATCGTATCCCGCGTCTTTAAAAGGCGAATCAAAACACGGATTAAGCCATATCGCGTTACATCCGAGATTTTTCACATAGTCGAGTTTTCCGATTATACCCCGAATGTCGCCGATACCATCGCCGTTTGAATCATAAAAGACTTGCGGATAAATTTCGTAAAACACAGCTTTTTCTAACCATTTGGGCATAATTTACTCCTTTGAAATACAAAAAAAATAATTAAAAAATAATAAATGATGATATGAACCGTAGGTAAGAATAAGCCAAATAAAGACGCCGCAATTACAGGAAGCGTGGAAGAAAATACGGAAAGCCCAAACCTTTCTTTAAACGAAAGAGACGCGAAATTCATCCGCGAAACGCCTAACAGAAAAACCGTTAATAAATAAAATACGGTTTGAATGATTATCATGACACCTAACAAAAACGCTAAAATAGGCAGTAAAATATCTCTGCCGTAATTTTGACCAAAGATCGAGAGTTGGAAGCCGCTGGTTGGAAGCGGATAATTGCTAACTTCATTATTCTCCGTTAATTGTTCTCTATTTTCCGCTTTTTGTTCGCCAAACATAAAGTTTGAGTTATCCGAATAAAGACGATTGTACAATTCGTTCGGATCGAGGCGCGTTATCTGAAACATAACAGGGAAATTAAGGCATAATGTCAAAAGTAAAAAATGCAGAACGAGCCATAATGTTCCTGTTTTGCGGCAGTATTCAAGTAAAAGAGCAATCCGCTCTCCATTTTTCCACGTGAACGCGCCAAGCGTTACCGCTTTAAAATAATTTTCCATAAGGTGATTTTATTCACCTTTATTAGCGCCTGCCATTAATCCTTCAAGCAGGAATCTTTGGAAGACCATATACATTATCGTTATCGGAATGGCTACTAACACAGCTCCGGCGCAGAAGGCGGGGAAATCGGCGTTTGTTCCTGTTATAAGATCAAATAAACCTATCGCGAGCGTTCGTTTTTCATTCATGTTGATCAGATAACGCGGCAGCATATAATCCATCCACGGACCCATGAAAGAAGTTACAGCGATAAAAAACATGATCGGCATGGAAAGAGGCAGAATGATTTTGTAAAAAAGCTGCAATTTTGTAACACCGTCTATCGATGCGGCTTCATCCATCGATTTAGGAATATTCAGCATATACCCGCGCACAAGCCAGATGTTTGCCGGTATTCCTCCCGCTACATAAACTATTACAAGCATATTCAGGTTGTTTAACATTCCGAAGTTAAGCGCGATCATGTAAAGAGCTGTTAAGCTCATGAAACTCGGAAACATCTGAAGTATCATTACTGTAAGGAGTCCGGCTTTTCTTCCCTTAAAAGGAAAACGGGCGAAGACGAATGCCGTCATTGTGTGAATTACAATTGAAAAAACTGTCGTGAGTATCGCGACATACAGCGTGTTAAGATACCATTTTCCGTAATTAAATTTTGTAAAAAGTTTTACAAAATTATCAAGAGATATTTTTTCCGGGAAAATGCTGCTGCGGGAAATACCGGAAGATTCGTTTAACGCCGAGCCTACAACCCATAACAGCGGATAAATTACTATAATAGCGACAATTATCAATTCCAGGTAAATAAATATTCCGCTGACTATTTTCTTAATTTGATATGCTTTCATGTTAATTTATCCCCCTTAATAAAATTAAATCTAACCACAAACCACACGAACACGACGAACCTGAACTTTGACATCTAATCATTGTTCGTGTTGGTTCGTGTTGGTTCGTGGTAAAATTAATATTTTTTTTCATGTTAACTCTCCTTAAAGGCTCTTGTTCGCAGCAAGTTCCACGCCGAAATTGACGCGATAATTACGAAAATAAAAATACTCAATGCCGACGCGTAATTGTACATACGCTGATCGAGAGTGAGCTTGAATATCCACGAAATTAAAATATCCGTTGATCCTGCCATCTGGAAATTTGGATTCGCGGGACCTCCGCCTGTAAGGAAGTAGATCATGTTAAAGTTGTTAAAATTAAACGTTACGCTCATTAAAAGCTGAGGAGCGGTAGAAGCGAGGATAAACGGGAACGTTATCGCTTTGAACTGCTGTAAAGGATTTGCGCCGTCAATTTGCGCCGCTTCGTATTGTTCCTGTGGAATTGTTGTCATAACGCCTGAAATCAGCGCCATGAAATACGGGAAGCCAAGCCATATATTTACAAGTATCAAACACGTTCTCGCCCAGAATGTGTTCGATAAAAAAGGAATCGCTTCGGAAATAATCCCCCATGAAAGCAGCATTTGATTTATCGCGCCCTCCTGATTCAGCATAACGCGGAAAATCAACATTGATACAAGTCCCGGAACCGCCCACGGCAGGATAAAAATACCTCTCCAGAACGATTTAAACTTTACAACCTTTGCGCGTAACACAAGCGCCTGAAACATTCCGAACGCGTAAGCTGTAAATGTCGCGAGGAACGCCCAAATAACCGTCCAGATAAAAACCTGTACAAAAGTACTGCCCCATATTTTTATTCCGATAATCTTACTGAAAGTTTCAAACCCCGTCCACTCGACAAGATTTCGCGGCGGAATATTATTCGCGTTATAGTTTGTAAAAGCCACAAGAATCGAAAACACAATCGGAACAAGCGAAATAAACAGAACCAGCAATAAACCGGGAGATATCATTATGTATTCAAAAGAATTTTTCCATAAATCGCGGAAATACTGAACGCTCGTTATTTCAACGCCGCCTTCCAGTTTGACGCGCGTTTTATAAGCGTCCCGGATATTCCATATCCATATCGCGGTAAAAATCAAAATAACAAAAACGGCGATAATACCGCCCAACATCAGCATAATTGAATGATCGTAAACTTCCGCTCCGCTTACGCGCGCTTTTTCACCTAACGTAAACAGCCCCCAAACTCCTTTAATGAAAAAACCGTAGCTGTGAATGTCACCTAACTGTTCGGATAATTTTGAAAAGTAAACGCCAAGATTAAAAACGCCGTCGTTCGCGATGGATGTAAGCCTAGCCGCGGTTTTCCACGCGGAAGCTGTAAGAAATTCTATACTGATATAAATAATCTGCAGCGCGAAAAGAATGACAGCTTTTAATTTCTGTTTATTGAAAAATTGTCCCGATCCCCAGATAAAAGCGGAAAAAACCGCCGGTAAATATTTCATATAATAAATTCTCCTTGATAGAATTTCATTTATCGCTCCATGTTCTTGACTTTCCCGCCATTAGGAGAGCGACATCATAGGTTTCCATCGCTTTATGCTGAGCGGCTTCGATTGAAAGCGTTCCGTCCCATGTGAACGTAAAAAGAGCTTTCAAAGCGTCCCACATCTGATTTACTTCGGAGATGACAGGCATTGGATCGGCGAAAGGCGCCTGTTCCATTATGCCGCGCAGATAAACATCGTCGCGCAGTCCTTCAATTCCGCTTACGTCTTTGTACGCGGCAAGTTTTCCTGTTTTCTGAAATTGAATTGTCAATCCTTCTATGCTCGCCAAAAAATCAACAAACGCAAGAGACGCGGGAATGTTTTTTGAATAACTCGAAACAGCCGCCACTATGTTCCCGCTGAAACAACGCGGCTGATTTCCTTCTATCGTCGGCAGTTTTGTTACGCCGAAATTTATCCTGTTTTTTATCGCATCCCCTATCGCCCAGGGACCTGTAATTGTAAAAGGAACCTCTCCTCTCTGAAAAGCGGCGACAGTTGAATCCCACGTCGCGTCGGCGGTATTCACACTGTAGTATTTTCTAAGTCCGCTGTGAAATTCCATTCCCTTTCTCGCGCCTTCGCTGTCAAACCCCGGGACGCGAAAATCGTTCATATCAGGACCGAAAAGTTCCATGCCGAACGCGGTAAGAAAAAAATAATTGTGATAGGAATCATCAACCTGCCAGCGAAGGGCGTATTTATTTTCCGCCGGATTATTCCATCTGCCGGCGAACTCTATCACTTCTTCAAAAGTCTGGGGAACAGGAGCGCTGC
>Ga0209755_10009806_pt1 | contig 10098 bp, 4 predicted proteins | sample TergutCo191P1_FD_187301 | JGI IMG/M metagenome (GOLD analysis project Ga0209755, IMG submission 187301) | Cornitermes sp. P1 segment gut microbial communities from Petit-Saut dam, French Guiana - Co191P1 (SPAdes) (version 2) | ecosystem: Host-associated > Arthropoda: Insects > Digestive system >...
CTGGATACCTACTCCATTCGCCAGTTTCCCCTTCACTTTCCTCCCGTGCGTCATCGTGTGCCGTCACATTTCAACTGGAGTCTAACATTGTAAACAAGATAGGTGATGTACGTATAACCCAATACTGTGGCGCTTTCGCGTAAGCATTTTTGCTGTGGGAAAAGCAACAATATACTCTTTGTGTGTTGCAGAGCTACGTGTTACTGTCAACTGTATAAAAATGTTGATTGTTTCACAAAAGTGCATGTGTGGCAGATTTTGTCGCCGGCAAAAATAAAATGTACCTAGGTCTTCGTGTGAAGTGTCCGATGCTGCATTGAACAAAAGAGCGTTCGTTTGCTCATAGCCTTTTTTAGACATTATCTCATAAAGGGCACGATTTTCGGAAACGGGTTACTGAATATAAAATATGCATTTTGATTTTCGTCACGGCTTCTATCTGAAAAATTTCTCATTCTAAGAGGAATTCGCCGAACTATCATAAATGTACATAGGTATTTATGTAAGGGGCACGTTATTCTTGTCAGGTTGTATCCAATTTGCTCTTTCTCGACAGTTTTTCGAACATTCCTCAAATATCAAATTTAATCAAAATCCGTCCAGTAGGAGCCGATTTGTTCCATGGGGACAGACGGACGGGCAGACAGACGTGAAGAAGCTAATAGTTGCTTTTCGCGGTTTCGCAAACGCGTCTGTTAGATGGAAATCAGGCTTTAGTGGGTGAGAGTTCTTGTTTAAGGGAGGTACTTAACGAAGCCAAGTATCTTCAGTATGAGTGTCGCAAACACTGTGTTTCTATTATTAGTGTTCCATTCACCGCGTAACTTCATTTGGTCTCATCAGAAACTGCAGGGCATTTCCGTTCACCTCAACTAGTACACAAAAGCACGCAAAACCAACTGATCAATTCCGTGATGGAAGATGCAGGATTAAAATGTAAAGGTTTTAATTCTCTTCATGTAACGGTACATTGAACCTTACCGACCGACAGTGAAGATGTCAGGATACGAGGTGGCCTTTCACTGCTGGCGAACATCCGTTGCACGCGCAACCCAGGCTGTCATTTTCATAGCGAACCGGAGAGGCGTTTTGTTGTTATTTCAGTGTGATTTACCGTGTATCTATTTTTACTTCTCACACTTGAAAGCATTTTTTAGACGTAAATGAGAAGAAATTTCCAACTTTTGAGTCTGCGAGTTCATTGGTTTGTCCACAAGACTCCGCCGTAGCACTTTATCGTGACTCAAATTAAGTCCATTCTCTCGTACTTTTCTTTTTTCGTTTTAATATTGTCCACCAATCTCCACGTCTTCCATATGATATTTTCCTTTGGATTAAACCTTACTCCAAGCGTATGTATTTATCTTCCCCGACGCGTGCTAGATTTCCAATTTATTGGAACCCTTAACATTGATCACCTTAATAACAGCCGCGTTTGATGTATGGTGCAATATATCAAGCGTCCCGTTATGTAATTTTCGGCGTCCATTGTTTATTCACCCCTGTCCCATTTTCAAATATTTTCCTCGACATTTTATTCCGAAGTACCTGTGCCCTTCCACGAACATGAACGACTGATTTTCACACCCAGGGATCCACAAATTTTTCAGAAATATAAGACCCACTTGGGACTTGTAGGCGACAGATGGATGATATGAAGCAAGTAACACACTGACGACATAGTTCTGGAGTGGCCTGGGAACATTACTGATATGTGGCGCTATTTTAGTTGCATGCTGACTGATAACGCATTGCTATATGCATGGGGGAGGGGGAATTGAGCATTTATGCTGAAAATGTTAGGCGCCGTCTTAGAAAATGTATCCGCCTAGTATTTGTGCACTCCTGTTCACGACCATATAAATGAGACGAAGTTATAGCTTAGTGGGTTTGTATGTTTTCATTTTTATGTTTGTATATTTTAGCGTACGGAAGGTTCAAGTTTCTGGAAGAAATGACAAGCCACGTTCACCGAATGTAATCTGCTCTTAATTTCTTCGTGAATGTGATTTTGATTTGTTAACTCTGGTTCGTAAATATTTGAAAATCGCCAAACCTTCGAAGGGTTTATTTGCTTGTCTTTATATATCTGAACTTGCTATGGCATCAACCTGCGATCCATTGATGCGTGAATTCAGGCCTGTAGACCAACGTAGCTTCCTGTGCGTTAAATTGTGTTTAGACTAAATTTCTTATTAGCGTTCATTATAGTGTGTTTCCTCTGACATGTGTTCACACAGTAAATTATCACCATTTGCAGAGTCCAGAAACTGATTTGTTGATATATATTTTACGTCCCCTGGATTTCTTTGTTCCTGACGTTGAAACTGCTTTCCTATATCTTCCTATTCTTTGGGTGTTTATTGAGACACCTTTTTGCTGTGATTACCTCTTTTAGTTAATAGTGATCTTTCCGTTTGCCGATTATAATCTATATTTGTTCCCTGCTGTGTATATTTTTTTTGAACTTTCAAAAATGTAATACAATTCTTCGTTCTAATTAAACAGTATTTTTTCTTTTGAGTATTAGCTCTTTATGTTTTTGTTTTTCTTAATCGAATTTCCACATCGATGAAATATCCCGTAAGTGCCACAACTTTGCCACTTTTCGTAACGTATTTTTCGTTTTTAGGCTCATTCGCAAAATTGTGAAAAGAGGCTGTTGGCTTCGTCATGTCTGTCTTTCCTTACGTCCGTCCGTCCGTCCGCATGGAACAACTCGGCTCCCATGGAACGCATTTTCATGTAATTTGATACCTGAGTATTTTCAGAACACTCGCGAAATTTCAAGTTTCATTAAAACCTGACAAGAATAACGGGTACTGTACATGAAGACCGATGTACATTTTCGATTATATATCGCTCAGTTGCTCTTAGAATGAGAAATGTTTCTGTTAAAAGTTGTAGACGAAATCAAAACACAGTTTATATGCAGGAACTTTTTTTTTTTTTCGAAAATCTTAACGTTGTGCGGTAATGTGGAAAAATATTGTAGGGCCGGACAGGCCACAGGTGACATTATGGCGCATGCGCATTGCGTGCTGGATACGTAAGGCTACAAACACACACTCAGAATGTGTAATATTTATTGCTTTTCTTCTGCAACAGTGTTTTCACGAACGCACCTCAAGCGTTATGTTATACGTGCATTGCCTGTCTTGTTTATTTTAATATTTGGTTATCATGTTTTATCTTTTACATTTTATTCCATTGGAATAGCTTAGTCGTTATAATAACTGTGCTAGGGGCTGGACTGCAAGGAATCGTGATTCTATTTCCAGCAGGGGCAAGAGGTTTGTCTCTTCTCCAAAAACGCCCGCAGTGGCTCTGGCCTCCACGCAGCTTTCTTATAGTGGGTTTCGGGAACTCTTTCCCATGTGGTAAAGCGGCCGGGGCGTCAGACTGACTACTCATCCCCATCTGTCGCCGAGGTGCCTGTACCTCCCAATCCTTCTGTGCCTTCAGTCTTGCACAGGGACAACTTTACATGTACCTTTGCATCTTACTTGGTTTCGTAACAAATGGATGGCAAAATAATAACAATAATAATAATAATAATAATAATTCATTTCTTACAATGCTTGGGTCTACCTCCCGATTAACACCGGGTTGTCACGGTGGTAGCAAATGGAGAGCCTAATAAAACTGTAACGTGTTATCCCTTCAGTCAACTATGAATTCAAGTTTTTCGAGCTAGTAACAATGACTTTTGTTATTGGAAGCCTGAAATGTTTATATGTGTACAAAGGCGAGTGTTCCATTGATAGCAGTGAGCCGTACTTTTTTTAAGCGTTTCCACCTGTTCTTCATTTTTGTAATGAGCTCTTATTGTTCAAGGACTCAAGTCATGTAACAAATGCCAAGACTATCACGCGATACTCGTATGTATCTGGCGTGTAATCAGTTAGGCGTGTTAAGTTCGAAAGTGTGTGAACTCTGTGTGCCGTGTTGGTCGTATTGTGTTTTGAAGAATGTATAACAGTTATGTGCCATGTTGATAGATTAGTCTGGCTGGAACTGATAACTGGAGTACTTTCCCATGTGCTGTGCAGTGGTTGTGTTTATACATGTGTCTGTTATCGTGATGAAATTCATACTTATCGTACACCGGTTTGGTTAAACTCAATGCAAACACAGAAATATTTTATGTAGTGTGCTGGACAAATTATTTTTGTAATCTGTATGGAATTTCATTGGCAAGATACATCTGTACCATTTGAAGACTGGCGTTCATATAAATTACGCATGAAACTACAATGGCAAGACCACTGGAAAGGTGATCTGTTCTTAGTACGCGGAAGGACTAATTAATTAGTTAATGTTGTGTTGGGAAGTTTGTGCTGTTTATTGTGAAACCGACGCGAATCGTCAGTGCACTTTAATGTCTAAGTGTAGCGTGTCTTAATGTTACAAGTGTACCGCTGGGCTTTAAGGGTTAAAGGGAAGGCAGTGGTTTCGGTGTTATGGTGGAAATGTGAGATAGCATGTGCTAGGGTCCATGGTGGGCGTGGGGCTGCGAGCTGCTTAGTTTTACTGTGGCCTGCAACATGACGTTCTGCTGGCGTTACAGCTGGCTCTGACAGGAAGGACAGGGAGGTCGTCAGTGTGAATTTGCTGGATATGGACGGAAAATGAAACAGAGATTCTGATTCTCTTTTTTCCGTTAGGATTTATGAACCTCATGCAAACGAACAATAAACTGCTGATAGTGATCGATTCTCGGTTTATTTAACCACTTTCTTTTCAGTTTCATTGATAGGCTATAATGTAGCATTGAATGCCGGCGTGGTTATAAATGATGAGCTGGAAATGTGGAGGGAAGCGGTCGTAGCCTGTTTTAAGCATTTGCGAAAGGAACAGAAAATCTGATCCGGGACCTCCCGTTTATAATAGTAAAAATAGCAGGAATCCTAACCATTTGCCGACTCTACCAGTTTATGAATGTTTGTTATATGAGACATTATTACATTTTTCGAGCAGATCCCAGTGGCCGCGCGGTCTAAGGCGTGGGTCTGCGGCCGCTCGCTTGCTTGGGATTGTGGGTTCGTATCCCACCGGGGGGCATGGATGTCTGACGTGTTTTCTGTTGTCAGGTAGAGGTATCTGCGACGGGCCGATCAGTCGTCCAGAGGAGTCCTACCGTGTGTGGTGTCTGAGTGTGATCGTGAAGCCTCGATAATGAGGAGTCCCTGTCCCACTAGGGATGTTGCGCCATGGAAACAAAATAACGTTCTGCGAAAGTGTAAAATACAGGGGGCTGTACCTGCTAACGTACCTACCACTCCATTAAGCACTCTTCTAATATTAGGCAGTGGAAATGCCGTATCCAGCATAGCCATGCTATGAAAACCATTGTTTCATTTGGCTATATTCACAATCATTCCTCACAAGTAGGAGACAAAGCCCCGTAACCACATCCTGAAGCAAAGAGTTGGTGAAGAAACCGAAACATAACCGTCTAGGTGGTGGTAATAAAACAGTACTGGAATTCGAAGCGAAGAAGTGTCAACCTCTGCCGGGGGCCAAACCCACCAGGAAGAGCGGCCGTGACTTCCTGTGGGTGATAAGTGGAAGCGCTGTGATTGGACGAGAAGTGCCGTGGGTATCATTGCAACACCGTCACGTGCGGTCTCTTAGTTTCCTGTACGATCTGCGCCAATGTCTCGGTAGAGGTCCAGTGAAGGAGGAACACTTTTGGGCTCAACTGGGTTATGATAGGCATTTTTCAAAGTTTTAATACTTGCTTTGCCATCCAGTTCCTTGCTTGCTGTCGTAGCGTTGAAATGCTGCAGCTTGATATTTCCTGTGATTGCCCTTGGTTTGGAACTCGGATCGTCTTCACTTATGATCATTTGTTCATAAACAGGAAAACACTTTAACGCTTTAATGCCCGAACGTTTGACGTTTTCTTACAAACTCCATAGCCGACACACCTAAAAAGAAACAGGTGCACTGCCTGTCGTGGTTCCTGTATTTGTCACAACTACATCTCTTTCCTCAACATTCCACATTCTTAAAAACGGAAGAGAAACTTGCAACATAAGCAGGGCGACTGACGGGTGAGTAGAGATGTCTAGTTAATAACACTGACCACGCTGTTCTTCCGTCTATCACGTGAAACGGTATTTTAAGACATCCATACAGCATCACATGCAACCCGTACAAACGTTCAGGCCACGTACTGCTTTAGACATAGGTAAAGGTAATGTTCGACCTATAACAGGGCATAAAGGCCCATACGGGGAGTAGAGGTATAGCTCTACTCTTTTTTTAACTTTGGCGCTACATGGGGATGGATGGTTAACGCCGCCCCTCTGTCGCTTTACACCCAGGGAAGAAACCCGGTACCCGTTGGTGGGCCTCGGAGCCGGTCTGTACGGGTACAGAAAATTTTGCCCCCACCGGGTTCGAACCCCGGACCGTTGAGCCCGTAGTGAGTCGCTATACTGACTATGTCAGTGTTTTATAAACGGTGCTACGGGTACCACGGTTGGTACGCAGACGGTCGCCTACTGGTACGTGAAAAAGTTAGAATTTTTTAATAATTGAAATTTGGAAACGTTAATTGCACTGTTAAAATTGTTTAAATGTGTTGAAATGCACAATTAAAAATCTGTGAAGTGTATACCAGTTTACTGTTTCATTGTCAGAGTATAAACACAGACTCTCCTTTTTCGTCTACATGCGTTAAATTAGAAAAGAAGCAACTGTAAAATTTGAAGTTTCCACGTCGCTGTTGTATCGCTGAGTGTCATGTTTAAAGACATCAAATCTGACAACCGACTAAACATCCCGGAAGACCCAGTATCCTGAAAGTAGGAAATAATATTAGTAGGACCTAGAGGTGCTCGTACTTGTTTTGTTGTGACAGTGGTGCGCGAGAAGAAGAAACTTTAAAAGCCCAGGTCTGCGCTATCCCGGCAGCCACATTATACGTTGACCCTAATAAATAGTGTCAACTACCCAATATGTTTTTTCGTCAGCATTAATTGTCTGTATCTTTATAAAGTGCAACAATTCCTTATTTTTATTGGTAGTCCTATGCATCAACTTAAACTACGAACGAAGTTTCTGAGGAATGGCAATTTGTCCGCTACTTTTGATGGCTTAACTGCATTCCGTGTGTGTTTTAAAGAATAAGTGGCTTGTTATCTGAAAAAGATGTCGGTCCAATAAGAATTGTTTTTAAGAATATTCATGGATTCAATTTGACCACAGCTTAGCAGATCAGGTCTGTATGCTATCGGTCTCGTAGACCCCGCACTTCTCTAAATCTTTGGGGTGTAAACGATAAAATGTGTGTGGTCTGTGACTCAGGTAATGTGAGTTAAAAATGAAACCTTCTTATAACAATTTTTTTTTGAGCGAGATAGTTGGAAATTACGGTTATTTGTATTGTGGGGAATTTTAAGAAACAACACTTTGGACAGACGGTAGAATTCTCACTTTATTAATCCCGCATCACGGAAAGGAAATTCCTTCCTTCTCCACTGGAAAGACCAATCCGTTAATGCTACTCAGGAAAGTAATGTTATTGTGTTGTGAGAATCAGGCGAAAGGCCTAAATACACTGCGTGAACAAAATACTGAATTTCTTAACGTTGTACTAGTTGGTGTATGTACTTAGAATTTCGGTTGAAATGTTTAGTTAATTTCAGGTTTTAATAGAAATCATGTCGGTTTTAAAAACATGTAGTTGCTAGCTTTAGCCATCTATGTTACAAATATATCTATAGTTGTGTTTTGACTACCTTGTATACCATTATTGTATTTTGATATACACAAAGGGGATGCCGCACCTCAAAGTGGAGTACTGACATTTTACTACCTCCTTTGCTGTCACAGATATTTAGCTCTTGATGTGCAACACACCCGAACTCGGTTATAACGTCATAAAAGGGACCGAATATTTTGTGTCATTATAAACAAGTGTTGTTCTAGCAGATGAGTATAATGTTACGGTTAACAGTGAGGCATTAGTTGGTACCACAGAATATCTGATGCTATAGACGAGGTGTCATATAAACCGATGTCGTTATAACCGGGTACGACTGTATTTGGAAAGGATTGTTTTATGAATAATGCGGTCTTACGGGGTTTGAGGCCATGTAGTCTAGTTAAGATTGACCATAACCCATAATACAGTGCCACCGTGAGAACCTTAAATCAGGGATGCACAAATTTTCCAGAAGTTTAGTATGCACTTCAAAACTCTCAAGGCGCCAGAATGGTGACATGGAGCAAGTTCCAAAATGAAGACCCACAAATATTTGGTAGGTCAACACCGTCCACCTTGTCTAGTTTTCGTATGCCTTTTTGGTGCACTTTTTGGTTACCGTGACATGAGAGTGTAACTGCAAGTCGTTTGTTGACTGTCAATAATGCGTCGATGTGTCATTGTAATATGAACTGTCTACCAACACAGGAGGAATAGGACGACTGGCGCTTGTCTTTCTGTGGAGAATGTGTAGAAACTTGTAATTTGCGCATTAACAGTGCGACACTATTGTGGACATTTATTGTGAAATCTACATCGTAAACTAAGCAGCCACATTTTAAATGCAATTCGTTAGCTCATGTCACTGTGTTTGAGTTTCACGATGTGCTGTGTAGGCCGCTGTTCAAGACTCCGGGGACATGCCACAGCCTTTCCGGCAGCTGCTCTAACGCAACTGTCCAGCGGGTGTGCCTGTCTCTATTGTGAGGTGTCCGCGTACGATCCTGACTAGTGGCCGGCCTGTCACAGCGGCGACCGGTGTCCATGTGGAAAAAGTGTCAATGGGTCAGGTTTTTCTCTGAGTACATATTTTGATATTCCCCTGTCGGTATTATTTGACAGGTGCTCCATATGCATCTACCATTCTTTATCAGAGGACGAAAAGGCGGCGGATGGGAGCTCTCAAACTAAGAAACGCTGTTTCTCATATCGGGAAACCCTGGACATCAAAGTACTTTGGCGTTGTTTTACATTCGGTTCATCATTGCTGATTTGCCATGTTTTTTTTTTTTAGAAACGAGTAGACCATTTTCCTATATTGCAAGGAAAATAATCTACGATTCTTTTTACAATTGACTTCAAAACTTTAAATAAGAATTACAGTTCTAATTAATAATGAATATACCGAAACTCGGAGACAGGGCACCGTGCAGATTGGCTTAGCACCGACATTTCGGAGGAGCGTTTTGTACTTTCCTATAGATGGGGCAGAAAGTCCCTCCAAAGCGTATGTAGTACAGTAATTCACACGGTGTCACATGGAGAACATTAGACGTTTCGTAGACACTGCTGTGATAATTTGAGACCTGTCAAAAGTTTTCCTGTGTACGTGTAGCCGTATGTGAAAGGGTACAGAATGCACCTAAATGCCCTCTGATCTGCCATTTTACGACACCGCGTCAACTACTGCGATCAAGTGCGATCTTGTGAAGTACTGCAAGGTGATATGGGTGGTTTGTCGCGGTTGTTGTAGGTGTAGTGTTATTGCGGGTGGCTACTGTGTCGGCCTTCTCTTGGGGTACAAAAATCTAAGGTAGGATAGCCTACCGTGACCAGGATTCGAATCAGTCACGTCGTTATGCTCTCCACGCTTGTTACCTTCACACACTGCTTTTGTGCACTGACAGTTGTGATAATCCCTTCCCTCTAGTCTCTGTATGTAAAGGGAATCCGTTCAAACACAGGTTGTAAAATTACTCTTTGTGAGTTTATGTGCTTCTAATTAATTCAGACATGGAGAGAGCACAAAAGAGAATTTCGTGATTTTATTCTGCACTCCTCCTCATTTTTGCTCTTGCATTTCTCTGGTACGCATACTTGTGCGTTTAGAGTCCGGAAGGAGTATCTGACTTGCTGGGTTAAATGCAGTAAGCGTAAAGGATTTGTGAAAAGGTCGAAATATTTTATTTAATTAATACACCAACAAATGCAAATATATTCATTTAATGATCTACAATTCGCATTAAAACACTTAAAACGCTCCTACATGTTTCGATCTTACGATCATCCTCAGGGAGCATACATTGTTCCTTGCTAAAGTTACAGTTTAAAAACACTCAGTGATTTTAAACTGTAACTTTAGCAAGGAACAGTGTATGCTC
>Ga0209755_10009807_pt1 | contig 10097 bp, 5 predicted proteins | sample TergutCo191P1_FD_187301 | JGI IMG/M metagenome (GOLD analysis project Ga0209755, IMG submission 187301) | Cornitermes sp. P1 segment gut microbial communities from Petit-Saut dam, French Guiana - Co191P1 (SPAdes) (version 2) | ecosystem: Host-associated > Arthropoda: Insects > Digestive system >...
ATGGAAAGGTAGTTTTTTTTTTTAATGAAAGCATGCTGGCAGAAATTTAAAGATATTACAGGTCCACTTACAAGAACTATTCATAGAAAAAACTGTGAAGTTTTCCATACATGTCATGAAGGTACGTAGGGGGAGTGGAGCTGTAGCTCGGCCCTAGGTTGAGGTCAGTGGTAACCTCACACCCTGGTCAATACCCCCTTCCCCCAGTGAAAAGAGCCCCTGATTCTCATTGAATATGATGCTTGGTGGTCCCCAATTATGGAGAAGAGAAATATCTAAGTTTCCTGCCGGGATCTGAACCCCAGATTTTTCCAACCTTTAGCCTAGTTAGTATACTGACTACTTTAACTATTCATTGACAGGCAAATAAATTAGAGTCATTAGTGAATAAAAAATGGAAAATTGTAATGTGTAGTGCTGAATGAAGAGAAAGTGGGTGGCATCATTATTAGGTTCAAACACAATCATTGTAAATTTAGCATCATGAATTCAGTACCATTCAGATTTTGAACACATATAGTGCCAGTCTGATTTCAGGTAGTGAATGAAAGTTATTGAACAATTATAATGTATCAGAGTATTGGAACAAATTTATGTCATGTAGAAAATAGATGAAATATGTGCTTTGTTCATTCTGAAAGCCTATGAATACATTGGAACCATCAGCCATACTTCAGATGCTCTCATTTTTGTGTTAATGGAGGTAAGTTAATGCATCCAAAAATGCCAATCATACAGATCGCACTGAGTGAAGTCCACAGTCAAACGAAGGATTTTTTTTTCTCAAACTTAAATATGTATGTTTGTAGTGGAAATTGTATTGTGCTGTTTATTTTCGAGTAATTTACAGTACAGTAGGGTCTCATTTTAAGACGGGTTTATGTTCTCGAATATTTGGTTGTAAATCAGATTGTCCTAAAACGAGTACTATTTAAATGGTTTAAATTGAAGTAGGTTCATGGGCCAAACAAATTAGTCTAATGATTTTATAATTTACAATATTTCTTTACATTATGACATACAATTTTAATTTAATGAATTAGGTTTATAGAAAATTACACATAATTGAAAAAAATATCAATAAAATCACTTTTTATTTTGTTGAAGAAGGCCCAGGCCGTGGTTCAGAAGACATCAAGGAAGAATGTAATGTCAACTGTTTCAATTTTTTCTTCTTTTCTGTCTGTCTGATGGATGTCATGGGTGGTAAAATCACAGTCAGCTTCAAAGAACTGCACTAAAATAGAGAAAGAAGAAACACATGCACACCGAATAAGAGCTAGAAGCACACTAAATAGAGAAAGGATGCTTGAGTTGCGACATTGATTCACCACAAGTCATGAGTGCTCAATCCGACTCGACAAGGGTCATGAAAGTGAATCATAAAACCAACCGTCGCAAAACAAAACCCCACTGTATGTGTACGCTGTGCTTTCAAATGTATCTGATGTAAGTACAGTAGAACCTGGTTTATAACAGGTTTAAGGCTTTGTTTCTTGAACTTTACCTCAGATAGTTTATTGAGTTTTTTTAATCCATAGTGTGATATTTTTTCTCAAGTTTGTGGTTCAGTTTTGGGTTTATGTCATATTAAGTGACATGCTGTAGCTTTCCCCCTTCTTTGGCTGCATGTACATATATACAATGTGGGTCTCTATTCAACTTTTTTTTTTTATAGAAATTTTGTCTTATCTTTGATTACCACTAATTTTAGTTTATGTTGAGGGAATTTTGTAGCAGGGGAAGTTTATGGCAGGTTAATATTGGCATAATTCATGATTATCTTCAATTTCAGGCATAAAATAAACATAAAATTTTATTTTATGAACCTTGTGCTTTATGTTCTTCATTGAATGATGAGATTGACTCGACTGGCGGAGTCTAACTTCATAGAACACATCCCATTATGTTACGGTTCAATCAAGAAAAAGTGATAAAATTTCAGTTGAACACACATCAATCAGATGCATACTGTTAACCATAAAGTTTTATAATGATACAAAATATCCACTCCTTTGGATGATGTTATAACCGAGTTTGACTAGAGTTATTTATTTGATTGGTTTTGAAGCTAGTTGACATACTCTAAAACATTTATCATTGCAGAAAAATAAATAATGGGACATTCTTTTTCTTTGTGTAATTACTGTCACCCAGAAATAAACCCAAAGCAAAATAGTTACAGTTCTGACATCTGTCTGAATGAAAGTCACAGCTTTGAGTTTTCATATCAAGTTAAAGCTTTGACATGCCAAAAAATTAAGAATTTTTTCCTTTGCTTTCAATCTCTTTTTGCCTTTATTTTCCATAAATGTCCTTTGGAAGCATTTTCCAAGAAATTAGTCTGCAGTTTACTGGACTGAATATTGTAAACAGATAATGGATTGGTTTGGCATTACTGTTTTAGCAGGATTGGTGTTTTATGGTCACAGTTGTCATTGGCTAGACAGAAGAGGAGCTAACTCTTCTTGGTCTGTTCTGTCTGATGGAAGAAAATTGTGCATGTATACATCATTTTAATATTGTGCCCTTCACAGTGACACAGGCTGTTAATTTCAGTCAGTAATTACACAGTAGCAAAACAATATAGAAAGAGAGTGAATTCAATCTCCTTCCCCCAGAAGTATAAGGAACTTTCTTATTGTACCCAAGAAAAGCTGGTTTATTCAGCACAGGGTGCACTGGAAATCTTTATTAAATGGAACTATACAGATGCCCATCATGTTTCACTATTCCATCTACCAGCAGTATCCAGCCATTATTACAAGTGTTCAGACTGCAAAATTTGTTCAAGAAATACTTTACAGCATAAAGTTATATAAGTGAACTGTTAAGACAGTGAAAGTAAAATGTGTTTTGGTATCTTGATAGTTTGTAGATGATGTGTATGCCGCATTACATAAATAGTGATGGAGAGGGAATAGAAAGTGCAGTAGGGAGAGCAGGGTAGTGTATACAGTGACATATTATGTGGTTAATTCTGTACGTTAAATTGTTAGGTACACTAAGATATGGATTAGGTATAACATTCTAATTTCTGGGAAACTGCAATATTGGACAGCCCTTTCTATCCAGAGTTACTGGATAAACCAACTTTTACTGTAATTATGATTTGAGAACCAATGCAAAAACTATAACAACTCATTTCTTAATAGGACCACAATTTTACTTTATGAAGAAAGACATGAAATATGTGTACTCTGTTGATGGAAAGGCAGTATTACCTTTAAAATTAAATATTTAATTTTACACTGGTGAGTATTATACAAAATGCAGAAGATATAAGTAACAATTGTAAAACGTTTTTAAATTTGCAGCAATTAAAATAAATTTCACCATGAACTAGATGTTCAAATTACAACTAGTATATTATTCAGTTTACAATAATACAGACAGGTATTAAGTGCAAAATACAATACTTTTCTGTATGATTAATACTTTTAAATGCATGTGTTATATATTTTTTAAACAAAAACATCATTGTTCAATAATATAGAGATAATACATCAGAAGATGTTTCTGTAAGAGTTGACACATGCAGGGCAAGACAGTACCAAAAGGGAGAAATAGAACGACCTGGCCCATTATTGCATTTGAAATAATTCGTTGTTGCTGAATATCGGTAATTTTTATCGACAGTGAACATAACTACGTTCAAATGTGGTTGACATTTTTATCGTTGGTCAAATAGCGACTAGCTACACGTCGTGACAGGACTATGGTAAGACGCCAAGTTCAGTTTGAAAGGGTACGTTACGTTTTTTACTTTGGTATTGAAACAATGTCAAAAGATGGCGGACAAATACCCATCGTTCACCATACCACATGACCTTCGGTGAAAAATAAAGAACCAGTTTCAGAAACCATGAGATCTATTACAATTTTAAAATCAGAGGCACGGTTATTGTAAAATACATGACATTCTTTATTTTATACGAATTATATCGTATGGACAGAATGTGTCTATTCTATAGCATGTTTGCAGGTCAATTTGACTTACGTAGTGTTGCCCCTCCTCACTGCGTGTTCGGATTTCGAAGCAACAGTTGCGACGTTTGGTGTTGGTAACGTGGTGAGCGGCTGTTGAGGTGATCACGCTTTCGATGACGATTGAGAAAGATTAGTGTTCACGTGTTTCATGTAATACGAAACTTTGAATCCATTTGCGTATATTTTTATATTTGCGAATATGAGTAAAAAGTGTGCGAGGTGTGAGAAGACAGTTTATCCCATTGAGGAATTAAAATGCCTGGACAAGGTGAGATAGCAAATTTTCAGCCCTTTCATTTATTTTTTAATAAGTGATTCATTGCATTACAAAGTCATGTGCAAATTTTCCTTTGTGATTTTGCTCATGCTGTGCTGTAGGATAACCACTATGTACAGCTGGTACAGTTTCAAAGTGTATCGTAAGTGATGCTCATGGCCTTGTTACATTTGACAGAAGCCTCATTATTATTATCGTCGTACTTGATTGACATTCGTTAATGCGTTCATATCTGGAAATCCAGGTGCATATAGTTACAAAATGATTTGGGAACTGGTTTTGCTTGTTTGCTGCGAAAGTTACGCGAAATGTGGATATCTTGTGCGTTGCTAGTTGTCATACTTGTAATATCATAATGTTGTTTTTCTGCCACATTCCTGGCGATGTTTTCAAAATTGGAGTCTATATTAGAGTTTATTGAATCTGATTTTATGTTTCAGTGACAGTATTTTGGAAAGCGTAGCAGTTAACACCATTCTTGCAAATCTTAGGTGTATTTTGACTGACCCACAGGATAAATAGCTGTGAAGTTCAGAATCCACAGCGTTTTTTTATCCTTGCTGAATTTAATTTCTTTTACTGCTGCTCATCTGATGGAAGTAGTTCATTCACGCATTTGGATAATACATGATGCAGCATTGATTTGAAGTGAATATATGTACATTATGTAGATTCTTCATAGAACTAAACCAAGGATGTGGAATATGTCATCATCCAATGTACTACTTACAGTAAATATGTAGTAAATATATATTAAGGTGTTCAGCAACAAGTAGTTTTTATCATGGAACCAGCATCATATGTTTCCATAATGATTAAGTATGCGTCATTGAAGTTAATTCCTGTGCACAGAAGGAGTGGGATAATGTTCTCTTAATGAACACTTAAATATTTTTATATCATGTTTTAAAGTTTTGATGGTAGTTGGAATATGCTTGAATCACTTTGTGCTATTGTAGTGAACTCCTTACTGTGAGGTTAGTATTTGGCATGTGAAGGTCATATCCTTGTCTTTTAAGTATGTGTATATATATATATATATATATATATATATATATATATATATATATCTGAATATGTGTTTGTTTGAATTGAAAAGTTTTTTCAAGTTGCGTACAGCAAATAATAATGCAAAGTGAGTATTCACTGGCAGACAGAAGAATGTTAAACTTCATAAACATTTCTCCACAAGAGATTGGCCATTTGACACATGCCATTCTTACAGTGATTTGTTTCTTTTGTGTATATGATACATTCTTAATGTTTCATGAATTTCCCTGAAAATTATTATAATTTTTATACAATGAACTGCATGAAATTTGTTAGTTAGAACAAGATGTGTATTTACTGTAGGTGTAAATTATGACAGTAAATTGACTGGGGAAGTAGAAGCCCATAAAATTATTGGTATGCTTGAATTGGAAGAAACACATTGAACTTATCTGTGTATACTTTATCATGAGGAGATCATATCATTCATAAAAGCAGCTTTACAGTTAGCTTACTCTGATAATTTCCACTGCATCATGTTGTATGGGCCTGCCTTTCTGGTTAAACCCAACAGTAACTAGTACAGCATTTCATATCTTAGAGACAAACATTGGAACTAAAAAATGGGCTTCTGTCCAAAATTATATACTCAATATATTTCTGCTTGGAATCAACATTGTACTCTGGTTATTGTTATTTGTTTTTCAAAACTTGAAAAAGTTTAAGAAAAATTAGGTGTTGGTAATTTAAACACAAGACATAAATTTGTCATATGCCAGATTATAACCTCACAAAATATGAAAAAGGAGTATGCTGTACAGGTATAAAATTATTCATTAATATTCTAACTACACTTAAAAGATTAAATCATGATATCAGGGTAATGAAGCCTGTACTGAATGAGTCTGTCACTCTTCTGCCACACTCCTGAAGAATTCACATCAACTAAAAATTTTTTAAACTATATAAAGACATATGTAAAACATTTCTCTGCCAAACACATCTGGTGACTTTAGTTAGTACTGTATGTTTTCTCTTGATGGTGTTAGTAAGTAGCTTTTAGAATTATGTAGTTACATGTATGTAAAGCTGATTATAAAGGGAAATGGTATTGACTGGTTCAGAGGAAGATTGATCAGGAGATTGTATATGGATCAGAGTGTTAAAGCATGACTGGACAAAAGGGAGACAAGAAGTGTGAAGATTGGAAGAGGCGTTAGATAAGGATGCTGTTTGTCACCAATTGTATTCAACTTGTACAGTGAGTACCTTACCAAGGAAGCATTAGAAGGGTTTGGAGACTTTAAAATATGAGTAGTAGTAATTTTCTCTATGAAATATGCAGATGACCTTGTGCTACTGGCTAGGGAAGAAATAGTGCTAACAGGGCATAATTGATAGACTAATTGAAGTTGGAAGATGCTATAGAATGGAAGTGAATGTGGGAAAAACTAAAGTAATGAAAATCTCAAGGCAAGCATCCCCAATACAGATTATGATAGATCAAGAGCAACTGGAGAATGTGGAATATTTCAACTCTCTGGGTAGCAGGATGTACATTTGAAATTAAATCTATGGTTGCCAGGGCAAGAATGGCATTCAACTATAAGAAGTCTCTTTTCAAGAGCAAATTTAACTTCAATTTCATGAATGAACTAGTAAAGTGCTACATATGGGACATAGCTTTGTATGGTGCTGCTGAAACTTGGATACTTAAAGTAGATCAGAAAAACCTGTAAAGTTTTGAATTGTGGTACTATAGAAGGGTGGAGAAGATCAGTTGGACTGATCTTGTGAGAAATGAAGATGTATTATTTAGAGTCAAGGAGGACAGGAGTATGCTACATATGATTAAAAAGGACAGCCAACTGGATTGGTCGCATTCTGTGTAGGAACTGCCTTCTAAAACAGGTTTTTGAAGGAAAGATGGAGGGAAGAATAGTAGTAATGGGAAGATGGGGAAGAAGGCATGAGCAGCTATTGGATGAATTTAAGAAATAGATAGAATACTGAGAATCAAAAGATGAAGCACTAGATTGCACACTCTAGACAGGTAGCTTTGGAAAAAGCTATGGACCTGTTGTAAGACAAGCTACAGAATAATGTATGTTAAACAGTGTCACTCTTGTTTTGTATGTGAAGCAGTTGGTGAAGTTGTAGTGTATCACACTACACAGTGTCTGTATCAACACCACTACAACCATATATTTATGTATATAATTGTGTCTAGTAGTTGCTGGAGTTTGTATGTTAAAGAAGGTTTGCATTTCTATTGTGATGTACTTAACATTCTTTGGCTTGCCCAGTGAATGATCTGTGGAGTGTAAATAAATTCTGTTTTGCTCTGTTATGTGATTTGAGGGAATGGAAAATAGTTCAGCTGAAACTAATTTCAGGTTTCCCCCCCCATTTTATGAGTGATGTGGCTGTCAACATGTGTGTATGTATGTATGTATGTATGTATTTATATGTATGTATACATTGAATAATCAGTCTAAGAATATCTGCTAGTGGTAATCTTGTAATTTGTGGGTTGGTTGAATTATGGCAACTCTTACTTAAAATGCAACATGTTACAGAATGTTATGCAATGTCTTAGACTTGGAGAGAATATTTGGAAAGACCCACACACCAGAAAATGAACATTGGGTGTGATGAATCTTACGGTTCAGGACACTGAAAACAGTTGCAAGATAAAGTTAGATTTAGTGGGAGTGAAGGGGTCAGATGGGACAAGGTTGGCAATAAACCAGCAGATGATTGTAAATTTTTCAGTGGAATGAAAATCAATTAGGGACAAGGCCTTTTGCACATATGGGGAACCACATTGACTTGTAGGGTTTATTAGTGATAGGATGTTGTATATAAAACTGTGATGTTACTGATATGATATTATTGCTCTGTGTGCACATGTCCAACAGAGAATAAAAGTGATACAGATTATGATATCTATAAGAACTACAGCAAGGAGACCACACATAAACTTTGTTAGAACATGCCGACTGAAAGGTTGGTGTGAAAGCGGGCACTAAGAGAATGCAAGTTGGAGATTGGTAGTGATAATGATCATAGATGAGTAAACTTTGACAAGCCCAAAAATCAAGTAATCAAGTGAAGTGAATTTCCATGTTGAAACATGTACAAGTACACTTGGACTTTCCTTGGTGGGAAAACATATCATTAAACTGATTACGTCTTGACAGATAGGAGATGGCATTGAACTACACTTGATGTCTTAGTATTTCAAAGGAAGTGGTTGTAGTACTGATTACCACATGGCTTTTGGGGAGGGAGATATTGTTGATAAACAAACAGAAGTTTGATACAGGTAGAGTGTGTGAAGAAGCTGAATGATTGGGAAGTTGAAGAACAGATAAAGTCTTAAAACAGGGTTGCAGCTGTGGAGAACGTGGATGGTGGTATGGAAATTGACAGCACATGTGACAGTATTAGAAGGGAAATCAAAATGTAGGCTGTGCTTAATTATGATATAAATTCTGTACCACAGAACTTTGTATATGATTGTCTGCACAGAACTATATATATGATTGTCTTTTTCAGATCTGGCACAAACAGTGTTTCAAATGCCAGGTTTGTAACATGACCCTGAACATGAGGAATTACAAAGGATTCAACAAGCAGCCGTACTGTGAAGCGTGAGTATATAATCTTTATTGTTTTAATAAGTGTGTAGATTGGGTGTATTGTTAAGACTGAAACATTATGAATCTCCAGATATCAGTTAAATTCCAGCTGAACTGCTCCAGGTGTGTGGTAGGTCAAATTTACTGAAAAATGGTAGTCTTATTCGGAAGTAGGGGAGAGGTACCACAGCAGAGGAAATAGTGAAATATGTAAGAACAGTAGACAGTTGAAATAACCACATTACTGTACATAGTTAAAATAAAATAAGTTATAAAAATGTGACTTTTTTGTACCGTTTACTTGTGATATGTCAATTTACAGTCTTTAGATGGACATTCATTACTGTTACTCCGGACTGTCACACAAGGCACTGCTGTAGGTTGTACAAGAAGTCAACCAGGTGCAAGTCACATGCGGACTAGCTAAGTGTTTCGAATGTCATGAAATGGAGCATTGCAAGAATAAAATGTTACTTTGTTAGGACGTAGCCATTGCAGACTGAGACACGATTTTGGCCAGAGTGAACCAAATTAAACAATGATTTTGCCGAACTTTTTTCTTGTAGATATTAAGTTGTTAGCCTCCAGAGTGTGCAGACCTCATGATTTGCTTTCAAAAAGTGTGGTTTTTGCCTCTTTACTTTGATTAACCAGTTGGAGGAAATGGTTGGAGCTTTTTTTCTCTGAAATTCTGGAACCCACCCACAAGCCTAGATGTCAGACATCAGAACACAATCTAAATTAAGTATGGAATTTCAAAGATTCTTCTGTTCCTTAACAGACAAAATTTAGGAAGATGTGATGTTTTGAAACAAGATTAGGACATTAAAATGGACCGTTTCTTTCACATGTCTTCAGTTTGATTTTTTCTTCATTCATTTTTGATAATGCTTCCATTTCTTTCTGTTTTATGTTTAAAGCATAAATGAGGGATAATATTGAAAGGGATCTCAGAGAAGTAGAATGGAATATCTGGACTGGATTTGTCTGACTTGGGGTAGGGACAAGTGGCAGGCTGTCATGAGCATGTTGGTGTATCTTTGGGTTTTATAAAATGCTGGGAGTTGCTACATCAGCTGGAGATCTGTTATCTTGTCAAGGAGGACCAATGCTGAATGAAGTTAGTTTCATTTTTCCAAAGGAACACTTTCTTTAGTTCTGCATTGGTTAACAAGCGATGTGTCTGGTGACATGTC
>Ga0209755_10009808_pt1 | contig 10095 bp, 8 predicted proteins | sample TergutCo191P1_FD_187301 | JGI IMG/M metagenome (GOLD analysis project Ga0209755, IMG submission 187301) | Cornitermes sp. P1 segment gut microbial communities from Petit-Saut dam, French Guiana - Co191P1 (SPAdes) (version 2) | ecosystem: Host-associated > Arthropoda: Insects > Digestive system >...
TGCCATTTAGCGCAACAAGAGCGGGCTTTCAAGGGAAAACGCTCCTATTGGGAGTTTCCTGTTTTTGGGGCCCACGGGTGTTGGAAAAACAGAGCTTGCACGAGCCCTTGCCACAGAGTTGTTTGATAGCGAACAGGCTATGCTTCGCTTTGATATGAGCGAGTATATGGAAAAGCACAGCGTTGCAAGGTTGATCGGTGCGCCTCCGGGTTATGTCGGCTACGATGAGGGTGGTCAGTTGACAGAGGCGGTGAGAACGCATCCGTATTCCGTGCTGCTTTTTGACGAGGTGGAAAAAGCTCATCCCGATGTATTTAACGCATTGCTTCAAGTGCTTGACGAGGGGCATTTAACGGATGGCAAAGGGCGCAAAGTGAATTTCAAAAATACGCTTATTTTGATGACATCAAATTTGCCGGAAAAGGATTTAAAATCATTCTTTCGCCCGGAATTTTTGAACCGCTTGGATAACACTTTGATTTTCAAGCATTTGGAAAAGAATGAGTTGGTGCAGATTGCGCAAATAAAGCTGAGTGCTCTTGCAAAGCGTTTGAGCGCGCAGAGAATAGAGGTGGTTTTTGAGCAGTCCGTTGCAGAAGGTATTATAGAACAGTGCTATGATGCGCAGTATGGCGCAAGGCCAATTCAGCGTTATATTCAAAAGCATTTGGAATCTTTGCTTTCAAGAGAGATTATTTCCGGGAAAATAGCTGCGGATTCTAGGGTTAGTGTGGGGTGGAAGGAGGGGGAATTTTCTATATTGCCACAATGAAACTTATCGCAATTCTCACCCTAACCGCCGTTTTGTCCTTTGCCCAGCTATCCGGGCAAAAAATAGAACTTCCAAAACCTGGCTTAGATAAAGGCCACTCAGTAATGAAAGCTCTTTCGCTGAGAAAATCTGCTGCAGCGCATGATTTTCAAAAAGCCAAGGATTTGAGCCTGGCGGAGATTTCCGAGTTGCTGTGGGCTGCAAACGGAGTCAACAGGCCAAGCGAAGGCAAACGCACCGCCCCCTCTGCCGTTAATGCTCAGGAAGTGGATGTTTATATTCTCGCAAAAAACGGCGCATATTTATATGATGCAAAAACTCACACATTAAACTTGGTTGCAAGCGCAGACTTGCGAGCTATGGCCGCTGGCAGCCAAACCGCTTTTGCTGCAGCTCCGATTATAGTGCTGCTTGTCGCAGATATATCCAAGCTTCCAGGCGATGATGCCAACAAGCAAAGACTTGGCGCAATAGATGCCGGCATTGTTTCTCAAAATATTTCGCTTTACTGCTCCGGCACGGGTTTAATCACTAGAGTCAGAGCGAGCATGGATGTACCGGGGCTCAGCCAAGGCTTGCATTTAACTCTTTCGCAAATCCCTATGTTAAACCACCCAACAGGGAAATAACTTGCCAAACAACATATTGATTTATCTGCTTTTTGCCCTCTCCGGAATAAGCGGCCTTATTTACGAAGGCACATGGGCACGCTACCTGAAATTATTTTTGGGCCATTCCAGCTACGGGCAAATTCTAACGCTCTGCATCTATATGGGTGGTCTCGCTCTCGGCAGTTTTATTGCAGGCAAACTTATCGGTCGCATAAAAAGACCGCTCTTGGCTTATGCCATCACGGAATTGTTTATCTGCGTAGGTGGAATATTTTACCACCCGCTCTATATTTTTGTGACAAATTTATTTTACGATTCCGACTGGAGCAGAACGGTAAATGCGGAAATGATAAAAATTGTCATAGCCACATCTTCAACGCTTCCCGTAGCAATTCTTTTGGGAATGACATTCCCATTCATCGCCGCAGGTCTTTCAAGGCGAGATGGTGACAGCGGAAAAACCGCCCTTCCATTGCTATATTTCACAAACTGCCTTGGAGCCTGCTTTGGAATATTATTCGCAAGCTATGTTCTAATCCCATTCCTTGGCAACGCAAACACCTTGCGCATAGCAGCAGCAATCAATTTCATCCTGTTCATAGTTTTCTGGCAAATAGGAAAAAATGTAGAACAAAAAATAGAACCTCAGTCTCAAGCCACAAGCCCCATGCCGCAAAATGTGAAATGGTGGTTGTTATTTGCTGCGATAACCGGCATGACGTCGTTCATTTATGAAATCGTTTGGATTCGGCTTCTCTCGCTTTTAATGGGCAGTTCATCGCACAGCTTTGACCAGATGCTCTCGGCGTTTATTCTGGGGCTTGCGCTTGGCGGGCTTGCATGCAGAAAACTTTTGGCCAGAGATTTTGAGCCGCTTAAACTGCTCGCTTTTGCGCAGATTATGATGGCTTTCTTTGCGGTTTGCACGCTTTATTTCCACATTCCGTTCTGGAATGCCATGAATGAAGCACACCAGATTTTCAACCAGACTGCTACCGGTTATGTTTTTTGGAGTTTCTTTAAATACGCTCTTGCGGTTCTATGGATGGTTCCCACAAGTTTCTTCTGCGGAATGACTCTTCCAATTTTGACTTACTGGCTTATTAAGAAAACAGGCTCGGAAAGTTATGTTGGCAGTGTTTACGGATGGAATACAATAGGCGCAATTGTAGGTTCGGTTGGTACCGGGCTTTTGCTTTTGCCGCTTTTTCAGCTTAAAGGAGCATTGCTCATAGGCGTGTTTTTGGATTTGCTTTTGGGCTTGGTTATTCTCTTTAAATTCTTCCCGGCTTACAGAAAAAATCTGATGTTCATATCGGTTTGTGTTTTGGCTTTTGTGCCGAGCCTGTTTATGAACTTTGATCCGCACAGAATTACAAGCGGCATATTTCGCTCTTACAGGTCCGGTCCGGAAATAGAAAGCATAGAAGTTCGCAACGGAAAAACAGCAACCATAAGTTTGCACGAAAGCACAGCCGGAGCTTATGTAAAAACAAACGGCAAGGCAGATGCAAGTCTTGCTTTTGATCGCACAAAACCAATAAGCGGGGATGAATTAACGCAAAGCGCAACCGCATTTATGCCAATCGCAATGCGAGATAAGCCATACACTGCCGCAATGGTAGGGCTTGGCAGCGGAATGGGTTCTCACTATCTTTTGGCTGACCCTCTTTTGCAGCGGCTGGACTGCGTGGAAATAGAAGAGGAAATGGTTAAACTTGCAAAAGCCGGATTTTATCCATATAACCATCGCAGCTTTGACGACCCTAGAATGTTTTTGCACATAGGCGATGCCCGCACGTTTTTCCACACGCAAAACCTCTCTTATGATTTGATAGTCAGCGTTCCGTCTAATCCGTGGGTGAGCGGTGTAGCGAGTCTTTTCAGCTTGGAATTTTATCATCACATAAAACGCTACATGAATCCCGGCGGCCAGCTTGTGCAGTGGCTTCAACTTTATGAATTTAACAATGAACTTTTGCTCAACATAATAAAAGCATTGGATGAATCATTTAAACATGTCAGCGTTTATAAAGTTTATGATGAACCCGATATTGTGATAATTGCAAGCGACGAGCCGGTATTCCAAAAGCATATAGACAGGCTCCGAACCGACCCTGTGCTTGTGAAGGAATTTAATACTATTCAGCTGCCGTGGTATTTCTTTGGCGAGCAGAATTTTTTGTTCAACGCTGCGAGCATAAGGCCGGTGCTTGAAATGGTTGAGGCTAACAGCGAGTATATTCCCGTTGTGGATAACAAGGCAGAACAGGCTCGTTATGTGAACACTTATGTAGGCTTTATGTCTGCTTTTGACAGTTGCCAGGTTTGCTGGCCGGAGTTTTTGGCCCCTGAGGATTATGCTCCGAGAAAAGCGTTTATAGATTCTTTGACTTTGCAAACTCAGCAACCGGATAATTTATATTTGGAGAATCATTTGCTTTTGTCTTTGCGGAACAAGGGTGAAAATTTTAACTGGGCTGCTTTTTGGACAGATTATCGCAAGTGGTCTGCTAAGGTTCCTCTAACAGAGGCTAGGGATACCATTCCTCTTTATATGGAGTTAAAGTCCATGTTTTTGGCAGACGAGCTTCCGGCTCCGGTAGCAGTGGAGTTTGAGTTTATGGATTTTGCCATACGCAAAAAATATGAAGAAGCGGCTAATTTGATCTCCATGATGGGTGAGCATTTTGAGTTGAAAGAAACGGACGAATTTTTGCTGCGACATCTCTTTTTAATAGGCATGCTGGGCGGCGAGCGAGATTACATGCGGCACATGTTCCTGAAAGTCTATTTGAAGAACATCTATTTTGACAAGGCAGAGAAATTCCTCATGAAAACCGTAGCCGGAGTTCCGAACAGGGTAAGAAGGGATGTTCTGCAAGACAGAGCTGTGATGAAGGAAGATTGACATTCCTTCTGATGTTTTCTATATTACCCCCAAATATGGAAACTGCGTTCATTGCAATAGAAGGCCCGATAGGAGTTGGGAAAACTGCGCTTATAGATGCTCTTGAACGAGAGTACGGGAAGCTGTCCATGCAAACCTTTCGGGAGGAATTGGACCCAAACCCATTTTTGGAACAGTTTTATATGGATAAACAGAAATATGCGTTTCAAACACAAATAGCCTTTATGCTCGCCAGATACAAACAATATGAGATTCTGCAGAAAAACCTTAGGCAGCCGGATCTCTTTGAAGATTGCAAGCTCTACGTATCTGACTTTATCTTTGAGAAAAACGATATTTTCGCAGAGCTTACCATAGAAGATGAACAGGAATGGAAGCTCTATCAGCAAATACGCGATATCCTCTTTGAATCGACCAAAAAAGTAACCAAGCCTAATTTTGTTGTATATTTAAGAGCCGGCGAAGAAACCCTATACCCAAGAGTTAACAACAAACACATAACCAAAGACTACTTGCACAGACTGACAACCCTGTACGATCGTTATTTTTTTCACTATAAAGTTAGCCCAGTTTTGATAATAGATGTAAATAATGTTGATTTTGTGCATAATTCTCTTCCTGTGGCAACAATCATAAACTCCATAAAAAAAGCCATAGCTACACCTCCCACGCAAAATACATACATTAAACTTGATGATTTATGATAAACTATGCCGTAATTCCTTCGCCTTGTTATGTGCTTGAGGAGAGCAGGTTGATAGACAATCTGGAAGTTTTAAGCAGAGTGCAAAGAGAGGGAAATGCCAAAGTTATATGCGCATTAAAAGGGTTTAGTCTTTGGAAAACATTTTCGCTGGTTTCTCAGTATCTGAACGGAGCCACTGCCAGTAGCTTTAACGAAGTTATGCTCGCCAGCCAAAAGATGGGAAAAGAAGTGCATGTGTGCGCTCCGGCATACAGAGCAGATGAAATTGATCGTATTTTAAGCCGTGCAAGCCATATAACTTTCAACAGTTTTTCACAATGGGAACGGTTTAAAAAAGAAACTTTGAAAAAAAAGGTCAGTGCAGGAATAAGAATAAACCCGGAGTTTTCAACAGTTGCCGTGGATTTATACAATCCTGCAGGTCGCTACAGCAGGCTTGGAGTGACAAAAAAGGAATTCAACCCGGAGCTTTTGGATGGCATTGAAGGCTTGCATTTTCATGCGCTTTGCGGGCAGAATGCAGATGCTTTGGAGACGGTGCTGGAAAGAGTAGATGCAAATTTTGGCGAGTGGATTCCAAAGATGAAATGGATAAACTTCGGCGGCGGGCACCATATAACCAGAGCGGATTACGATGTTAACAAGCTCTTGGGTATTTTGAACAGGTTTCACAATAAATATCCCGGAGTTGAAATTATTTTGGAACCCGGTGAGGCCGTTGGTTGGCAAACCGGAGAATTAGTATCCACGGTTTTAGACATTGTGCGCAACGAAATAAACATCGCAATTTTGGATGTGTCCGTGGCAGCTCACATGCCGGATTGTTTGGAAATGCCTTACCGTCCTATGGTAGTGGGCAGTGCAATGCTGGGCATTAAAAAGCATACCTATCGCTTGGCAGGCAACTCCTGTTTGGCCGGAGATATTGCCGGTGACTATTCATTTGACAAACCTCTGGACATTGGCTCTAAAGTAGTGTTTACAGATATGATTCACTACACAATGGTAAAAACAACCTTTTTTAACGGCGTAAAACATCCTTCAATAGGAATTTGGAAAAACGGCAAATTTAACCTTATCAGAGAATTCTCTTATGAGAGCTTTAGGGATAAGCTCAGCTAAGGTCTAAATACGCATCTGAACCCTGTATGGGTTCCCCAGTAACGCATGTCTTCTTCTTCACGATTTTCAATGCTCAAGTCTTTTGCTGAGGATTTCCAGCTACCGCCTTTTAGATACTTGTATTTGCCAAACCAAAAACCATCGTCTTTAACCCATTCGGCAACATTGCCGAACATATCGAAAATGCCCCAGCCGTTAGGTTTTTTAGAGCCGGAGATAATGGGCTTTTTGCTGTTGAATACGGCGTAATCCTTTGGGTTTGCATTGTTTGGCCATGAGTATGTTAGCGGCGAACCGGCTCTGGCTGCATATTCCCACTCAGCTTCTGTCGGTAATTCTCCGCCAAGAGCTATGCAACAATTATTAGCTTCTTTCCAAGTTACGCTGTGAGCAGGTAGCGAATCGCCTTTTACTTGGTCGAAATTCTTTTTTTCTCCGCATTTATCTTTATATAAACTCTGGTTAATTGTGAAAGCATTTATGGCAAAGGTTCTCATTTGCTTTTCCTGGCCTCTGTACTTGAATTTGCCGTTTGGCACTTTTACCAAAACAGCTTTGGCAATTGCGAGTTCTTCCGGTGCCGATATGGACGGTATGGAATCTACAGGCGCAAATTTTGCCAGCCATTCCGGCAAAGTAAATGTGCCTTTCATCGGGATTATCCAGCCGTTCCATGATATATATAGCTCATGGTATTTGAAAAAATGCCTTGAATAGCCGCTGTCGGCTGGTATCCACAGGGTTTTGTTCTGGACTGTTATAAAAGCCAGCGCAGAGGTTACTTCTGCGGTCAAAGCTTGGATCAGGGCATTGCCGGATATAAAGTCGTTTTCCCAAGTTCCTTTCCAGGCAACATCTGCACGTCCGTCCGGAGAGCGGAAGAAAATCTCAAGATTGCCATTTAAGTCATTAGCTGATGTCGATTCGAATTTTGCGCTGGTAACAGGGACAAAACCGTTGAGCTTTTTTGTTCCGAGTTCATCTATGCGTTTTGAAATTGTGCTGAGCTGCATCTCTGTGGGCCCGGAACAGTTTGCATACCATTCGTAGAACGAGTTTTGCCTTTCTGCTATGTAAACCTTATAGTAATTGCGGTAAATCTCGGAGGTGTCGGTTAACGGACTCGGCGCTGCAATGGGTAATGGGAATTCTGCGGCAAAAATTGCTAGGCATGTGGAATCCGGAATTGCAACGGCCTTGTGCTTGGAAAGGCTATCGTACATATTCTCAAGAATTCTTAAATCGTTTATGTCGGAAATATCCGGCGTTTGATCTTTGGGCAGGCCATATTTTTTCAGTTGCGCATTTTGTGAAACAACCCCCAGTTTTTCGATATTTGAGAGGTATATCTCTGTCCAGTAACCTGGCGCACGTACCGAATAAATTGTCCAGCCATCAGGAACTTTCATAGAAAACGGGGTGTTTCCTACTGCCTGTTCATTAAGCCACACCCCTGCGGGTGTAGAGCTTTGGATGGATAAAACGCCGAAGGAGCTATCTTGCGCTTGCGCAAAGCACCAAGCGGAAAATAGCATAACGGCAAATGTAAAGACAAGTCCTTTTTGCATACAAGAGCGTAATTTAGAAAACCGATAGTTTATCGCGAATCGCTATGAGCCTTTCATAACCGGCCTCCGGTATAATAGGACCCATAACTTGAATTACTTCTGAGGCTGTTGCGGAGCCCAGCTCGGCACATTTTTCAAGAGGCCATGCGTTTGAATAGCCGTATAGGAAACCTGCTGCCCATAAGTCTCCGGCTCCGGTGGTATCCAGAGCTTTGACCCCAGGCGTACCGACTTTTATCATAGAGTCTTCTGAGCCTACTATGCAACCTTTTTTGCCGATTTTTACAATGGCGATTTTGGCCATTTTAGTCATTTCCATGCATGCCAGTTCTTCTTCTACGCTTGTCAGCATGCGGCTTTCATCTTCATTCGCTATTAGAACATCTATACTGTGGTCCTCTATCATTTTATCTATTATAAAACGACAGTCCTGTATAACTCCAAAGGAGCCGCAGTCCAAAACCACTTCCATGCCACTGCATTTTGCTATATGAACGCAATGCAAAAGCAACGAAGGATTGTATGCCAGATAGCCTTCCAGATAAGCGACGTCTGCTCCGTGAAGCGGTTTATCGCCGATTTCTGTCGGCAGAAGTTCTGCCGAGGCTCCCGTATAAGTGTACATGGTACGCTGGGCATCCGGTGTTACTGCGGAGAGTACACGCCCTGTAGGGGTTGAGCTTTTGCGTATATAACCCTCTACTCCGTTGCGGCAGAGATTAAGCGAATAGGTATCGCCCAAATCATCATTACCGACCTTGCATATAAAGCGTGCCAAGCCACCGAGCCTAGATAAGCCGATCATGGTATTGCTTGCCGAACCGCCGGGGATTATGGCAAGGTTTTCAACATTGCCGAGGATGCGTCCCATTTCGCCCCAGTTCATGAGATTCATGCCGCCTTTAGGCTTTTTTTGCCGTACTACCCATTCTTCGCTAACCGAAGCTATCAGGTCCACCAAAGCTGCGCCAACTCCAACTACTCTTTTCATATCAACTTCTCCTTTTGTTTTGTTGCCCGAACCATTGGAGGTAGTTTCTCTCTTCCTGGCTTAGTGATTGTAAACCGCTACGGTTTATTTTTTCCAAAATCTCATTTAACTTTTCCTCTTTTGCATTTAAAGAGCCTGCGTATAGCTCTCCTTCCAGAGGGGGTTTTTGTTCGTATCGCTGTGCTTTTTCTTTGAAAAACTCTTTTGAATATGTTTTTTCCTGCTTTGGCCTAGACCATGCCAGCATAAACAGGAATCCCGAAAGCACGCCGCCGAGGTGTGTGTAGTGTGCGATGTTGTCGCCGCTATTGGCCATGAACAGGTCTATGGCTATGAATATCCATATTGCGTACTTTATTTTCATGGGTATTATGAAGAACATCAATATGGTTCGTTCCGGGAACAGGAATGCGTAAGCGGCCATAACTCCGAAGAGTGCCCCTGAGGCTCCTATTATGGGGTGTGGGCCCATTATGCCGATTGAGTAGAAGAACAAGCTGAACACGCCGGCAAATACGGCAGATATTAAATATAGCGCAGTGAAGCTTCTTTCGCCGAGAGTTTTGCAGACATCTGTTGCGAACATCCAAAACATGAGCATATTAAAGAGGACATGCATGAAGTTCACATGGATAAATGCGTAGCTAACGAATCGCCAGAGTTCGTGGGAGAGGCTTGGGAAAAAAGCTCCATACCAAAGCAGAGACCCGGGATTGGCAAATGACAGCAGGAAAACAACAGCGTTTATCAGCATGATAGCTTGCATTGGCCGAGGCAATAGTTTTAGTGGAGTGAGTCCAAGCATTGTTTAATGAATTTAGAAAAATGGAGCTAAGGAGATTCGAACTCCTGACCCTCACGCTGCCAGCGTGATGCTCTACCAACTGAGCTATAACCCCAAGATAGGGTAAATTTAGCAAATTTTTGGGAAAATGTCAAGGTTTTCTTTGTTTTTTTGAGCTTATTTTTGTATATTTCCATCTTAAATTACATTGGTTTTTCATTTTCAAGAGTGTGGTTATGCCTAAAAAATAAGGTTATTTTTGCTTAAATAGCGATAGTTAAGCGCCTGAAATTTATATATTAATACAGAATTCGCAAGGAGCAAAAAACATGTTTTTTGAATACCACATTTCCGCGCCCCGTGCAGACTTCTATGACATCACATCAAAAGTCCGAGAAGCCATTGCCAAAAGCGGCATAACAGATGGAATCGCCGTTGTTTACTGCCCGCATACCACAGCAGGAATCACAATAAATGAAAACGCCGACCCGGACGTGGTCCGAGATTTGCTCATAGGCTTAGACAAGGCATTTCCCGACCGAGCCGAATTCCGCCACGCCGAAGGCAACAGCTCTGCTCATCTTAAAGCGAGTGCGGTTGGCTCAAGCGCAACAATAATTGTGAATGGCG
>Ga0209755_10009809_pt1 | contig 10095 bp, 5 predicted proteins | sample TergutCo191P1_FD_187301 | JGI IMG/M metagenome (GOLD analysis project Ga0209755, IMG submission 187301) | Cornitermes sp. P1 segment gut microbial communities from Petit-Saut dam, French Guiana - Co191P1 (SPAdes) (version 2) | ecosystem: Host-associated > Arthropoda: Insects > Digestive system >...
CGCTGGTGACGAGACTTTTGCTCTGCTCGTTGAGTATTACAACTTTTATCTTCAGATGGAAGCACCAACACATCCATTCATATCACAGAGTACGTGATTAACATGCTACCCATGATTCCCTGCACTTCTGCCATCTATGAACATGACTTGGACAAACGACAGAGGTAGCCTGGTTGGTTATGGGGCTACCTGTTATTCGAACTGCGTCATTGCACTCCCACTCTTTTATAGCATTCTACCATTACTGAAAAAGTTTTTAAAAGTGTGGGTAAAAATGCATAACTATGGAACAAAGTTGATTATTGATACAACCATTGTCTGCAATCTGCAAGTTCCCTTAACAGTTGCAAGCCTCAGTGCAGTTGCCTGAGTCAGAAACCACATGAGTACATATGGGATTTGTGTTGAAAGTGGTAATGGGACAGCTTTTTCTCCAAGCACTTCGGTTTTCCCGTCATGAATATGCCACACTCATAGTTCATTTTTTACTACAGGCACTATAGAACTTCAGCAAATGATAGCCATAGCAAACAAAGCGCTTCTCTGTCATGAGTTTTGTTGATGCATTAACCTTACAAGGAAGAAAAGAACGTGAGACTTCTACCCTAGCTTACCATTTTAGGACACCTGCCAGCCAGTGACACAATACCAAGGGAAATATTTCTTACTCTAGCTGCAAATCAAAACTTTTATTAAAGAGCTTCTGAGAAATCAGTTTGTAGATGATGCCAAATGGTAATTAGTGGGCTAATATCAAATATTCACAAGATAAATACTGCAAATATTATTCAAGCCAATAAACATTTTTAGCATATCCTGTAATGTAGGTACATGAACTGCACTCAAAACAATGTGTTTTCACTATGATTCCATCTAACCAGGTGGTAAACACACCATTGAACACAGTGTTTACAACTAGCAGAAAGGCTGTAGCCTGCTGAGTCTGCAAATTATCTCCCTGTGTAATGTTACAGCTTAATTTTAATAAACAAACTTAAACAAAGTGAAAACATCTAAATTTTAAATCACACATTCACCACAATTAACAAAAATACACACTTGTCATAATATATATCTTCTTTATTGGTACATGTGTTAATAATGTACAATACAGATTTTAAATAAAAAATGCAAGAATTTCCCAAGCAGAATTTAAACTAAGTAAATCACACGGTTACAGAAACTAAATCAAACAACAAAATTACTTCATATGTAACAATGCAATTTCCTATCAATGTTCTGTCATAGATCAACTACAAAGGTATAACACTGCATTGAAGCATCTGATTTAATTGAAACTGGGGCTCCCAGTGACTCAGTTTTAAAACCCTTTTAAGGGTTTAGTAGAAGAAAAATAACGTTCAGTCTTCAAACGGAAGTTTTTGCAGTCACTCTGCTCTTCACATCTTCATAGGATGGCAAAAACTGTAATATAATATTTTTAATAACCAAAAAGTGAAACTGTAGTGGACCCACAAATCACTCAATTTTCCAGAACATACATTGTGCATTATCATTAAAGGGCTATGAGTCTAAGAATATATATAATTTACATACCATATGTTGAAAAATTAGAAAATAGCAGTGACAATAACAAAGAGACCCACACTACATTACAGATGCAAGAGCAAGGCTCACATTTGCTTGATATTTGTATCTTACCGAGTGAAAGATTTCAATGCCTTTCTTCCACATATTTCACACTTATCCCACTACAAATTCTAATAACATAACAATTGATCTATACAGTGCAAATGTGAACCGAATGTTTGCATTTTGGGTCAGCCAAGCTTGACACAAGGACACTTTCGCCAGAGTCCGTACACACAGAAATATTCATTGTGTTTATTAAAGGCACCTCGCAATTAATCTATATGCAGTAAAAGCAACATTTATAACTATATATTTTAAATTGCTTTGTGATGAGATAAAAACCAGTCACCTAATTAATCAATTAACTTGTTAATTAATAAAAAAGAAACATTAACAACAACTGTACATGCTCTCATTTACTGTAGTAAGCAAGCATGCAAACAAAATTCTTTGTTATGTTATAATGAAATTAAAATGTGTTACTTTGAAACCATATGCCATGACTGTCCGGTACGCAGGGTATCCACCCTGCATACCAGACAGTCATCCACACAGAGTGACAAGTACCAAGTGTCACATAGATACAGTTATTTCTCCTGTTGATGGGCAAATAGTCACCCAAAACATGTAGAGAAAAGAAATAAACATACTAAGAGAAACTGTGCATCAAGTTGGCTTTATTTACAAGACTATACAGGGATGCACGGTCAACAAACTATAAAAATCAATTACTGTCATTATTGAGAATTAAATGATGACCCCAAACCACCAGTCATGCAGGTTCTTCTGTAACTAAAATTGTGGTACAGCATTAAAACAGCATAGCTGCATGATGGTAAGAGATGGTTCCTAAAACTTGGAATATATTGCAAGTTATAAGACAAAAATAAAATTCCTGTTCCAAAAGGCAACACACAAAAAAGAAAATACATCCAAGATAAGGTTGATACTGAATATCTAAAATTTTGTGCCATTTAATGACAAACTACATTAATAAAAGCTATATAAAGTATTGCGATATCTCAGTTATAATGTCACTCTCAGGTTCAATACATAATACGCAACTTTCAAATTGCCCACATATAAACTCATGTTTATGCATGAGGAAAATATCTGTAAAAGTCTCAAAGACAATGCGTAAATCTTTGTAAAAGTTTTCCAAGCTGTTGAAAGAATACTGTCCTCTGGGATATGATGCCTCATAGTTTGATGGATAAATATCAACACCAAGGAATTTCTTGCATACTTTATACTCTAAAGCAGAAGGAGCATATTCATCCAGATTACAAAGCAACATGTCCCTTATGACAGAATTCACTACAGTCACCATCACGTAAACTTCAAACCCCACACATAAGTTTTCATAAGAGTAATTATAAAGAATATTGTAGTGTGGTAGAAACAGAAGATTTTTACCTGACTTCAAGACTGCATATCCTCATATCTCAAATATCTGTAATTGTTGACCTACAAACAATATTTCATAACCTCTTAAAGAAACGTTTATAACATAACTGCATACAAAATTTCATATTCCTACCTCCAGTAGTTCCCTAGCTAACACAGTTTAAGCAAAGTCAAAACGAAAATGTTGCACAGCTGCAATACTGTGCCACAAAATACTGTAAATCCAACACTTTAGGTTCACACATTTTTCTTTATCTATGATTTTAGGCACTTTTTGTATCATTCTGGCAAAGTGTCCCTAAGAACAATGTTTCCAGGATTTTACACCTTCCCCTATATCATGCTCTTTAGGTTGTCCCCACAGAAAACATAAAATCAGGTTTTTACAATAATTTCCTTCACAAAAGTTGCATAATTTTTAAAAACATTTACACTCTGATACTTCAGGACCCTCAAGTATGATGCTGGTACTACTCTCACTTCACATCTTTGTTTATTGGACACAATGTTGTTGTCAACTGTAGGAAATTGAGAAGTATTAGTGATGAGTGTCACTTAACCTTCTGAGGTAAATTTTGATATCAAACTTCATAAAACCCTCTTTCTGAAAAGTTTGGAGCATGATCAACTCTTAAGCCTATTTTCTTTTACTTAACTAAAGTAGACTTAAGCATATAAGTACTACTCAAAACTGAAGGCAGCATTATTACATTAAGATGTATCAGATAAACAGGGTACTGCTTTTAGCTAGAAACATCAGCTCAATGTGACAGGAAGTTAGTATAAATTCTGATTCCCCATGATGATTTCCACGTGCTTTTTTACATGCAGATTATACACAGAATTAAATCATGCAGTAAGCATTGTTCAGTCCAAGTAACTTTTCTGTCACAAATGTTACAGGTTAGTGTTCCACATATGAAACGACTGCTGGTCCTAGATCATGTTGTTAGGACCCACATACCTCCCACAGGTTGGAATCCCAACTTGGAAACACGGCAGTAAAGCTGACAGGTTCATCACCCTGTTTCACCGTGAAGATGAGTGTCAGTTCATGGCTTCTGTCAGTGGGGTCACTTTTCAGATACTCCTAGAATTTAACAAAATCATAATTTGTACATTACATGACACACAGAAACTGTACATCATGATCCAGCGACTGGCATTCCTCTTCATATGGGATGCCACAGGTTCAAATCTGAGCCCACAAACTAGCTGACATAATTATGTGAGTATCACCATATTTCCTCCTATGTATACAGAACCCATGTGACAGCAGAAAAAAATGTATAGGAAACACAGGAAGACTACTTGAAGATGGAACTACCGAATATAAACGCAACACAGCCATGGGGGAAACGTGAAAGTAAAGCATAGCGCAACACCCCACTGGATGAAGTTCATTCACATGGAAAAATATGTTCACTTAGAAAGTCAAGGAGTCAGTATTTATCACAAAATAACCAGCCAAGTTTGCATACAGTACCACTTCACCTCACCAGCTGGTGCACATGCCATCTTCTTGTACAAGAAATTTAAAAATGATGAGCATTATGTACAAACTAGTTAATTGGTTCTGAGCTTTAATGAGGTATCACCCACACAGACACATGAGCACAAAGACACTGCCTGGTGCACTGTGGGTAAAAAATTAGGGACGAGAGTGGCTGCATTACAAGTGGTGCTGGGAAGTATGCAGTAGGTAAGAATGGCTGCTTGACATTTTTTCCTTAATGACAGTAAACAGGCTAAATATTATCAAAAGAACAGCCATTCACTTGCATGTGTAGGGGCATGTAACTCCTGTAATAACTTGTACCCTCCAACACTGGGAAAGACTCAAAATAATGAATTATTCACTGTCAGATAACCTGCACTTCACTAGTACTTTCATACCTCAGCCATCTTCATGCCCAGCTGCCTTTCTTCTGATGAAGACTTGTTTCCAACCCACACATAGATCTCATCTCCAGAGTCCAAAACCATGATGTCATCTTCATCAAGATCCTGTACAAAATTTACTGATGTATATTTTCTGCTAAGTAGTCAGACTCTTACATATCCAGCCAAAGATGGTTATTTCTTTGTATGGAAGTATTATCTGTACAAAGCCTTCTTATTATAATTATGTCTTTATTTACGTCTGGGCCGTCAACATATAAACTACAGCATATATTTACAAAGATGTATATGATAGTGAAATCCTAATAATATGACAGCTTAAATGTAATATAATCTAAAAATGAATAAAATGGTGTAAACTGTTCATACATGACACCAATGAATGCACATCTGGCAGATAAAAATATAGTCTTATACTGCTCCTACATGTTTCTGCATCATTTATGCCATCTCCTGAGAGCTTTACACTAAAATTTAAAACACACATAAATACAAGAGATTACAACAGTAACTCATATTATATTACAGCATTCATGCAGCTAGAGTGAATATATAAGTTGCTTAGTTTTTGATTAAGATGGGATGCTACAGACATAATGCCCATACCATCTGAATAAAATATTAATAGACATAGACGTTGACACTAGCTGCATGAATACTGTAAGATAGTATGGACTACTATTGCAGTCTATTATATTCCAGTAAGTAATATACTTTAGTATAAAGCACCCTGAGGATGTTGTAAACAACGCCACAACATGGAGGAGAAATATAAGACTATTTTTATATGTCAAATTTGCATTCAATGGTGGCATGATTGGTTTGGTCAAGATGCACATAAGAGTGTCAAAAAACAAAATCACGTTTGGAGTATCAAATTTATATCATATAATTTATTTACTTTCCATTGATGCATACAGGATTACAAAATCCATTTGGATATGGAAATAGTCATATTTTTTGGAATCAAGAGGTGAAGCCCACACAAAGGTGTACAACAATCAAATTTATATAAGAATTAACTGTAATGCAGCTAAATGTAATAATGAGAAGCGAATAAACTTTTCACCTCTTGGCTTCCAAATAAAAAAAATAGTGAAATAATTTGTGTTACCTCTTGTTTGAAATCTGTGATTTCTTCAACTCTGAGTTTGCCAGTAGGCGACACATGGCAATGGAACAAGCGTGGAACAAGCAGTGGAATTCCCTGTCCATCATAACCTTTGTTGTAATCACCTTCTCCTCCCAGAGAACTCCAGAATTCAGCAGGTTCCTCTCCTTCATTGATTGTAACAGGCTCACGATCTGGGGCCACAAGATTTATTGCATTCTGTGCCATCTCTTTCTCATCATCACTAGCACCCTGCAACAGAAGACATACCAATTTTTGAAAATGAGAAGACTGTAAAGCTGGCAATTTGGCCAATTTCGTGTTTGTACAGTTTGTACAGTTACATCACCTCCCACCCCCCACAAAAAAAAATAATCTTATGATGAATGGAAATGTAACACCAACATTTGCCTGTTCCATGGCTACAATTTCTTACCAATTATTTTTCTTTGTGGTCGTTGTTAGTAAAAACATCATTACATCTAACAAAGGCACACGAACCTTCATGTAAAGCAAAAGTCCATGTTATTCAATTCAGAAAAAAATCAATGCCCTGTTGCTACCAACTTCCACTTACAGAAAGTTTTAAGATATCATGTGAAAATAAAACAGCCCAAGAACCCTATTACTTGTGGAATCTTAAAGGTTAGCTACCATTTTTTCTAATTTCCTCCAATATTGTTATGTACATGTTTTCCTTTGCAAATGTTTAGTTTAAAATTATCTTCAAGAAAATGGACAAACAGAAAGACCAGTTTTAGAAGTTACCCTAATTGCAGTCACCATCAAAAAGCCAGTGACTGTGGTTGGAATTTGTTAGTAATACAAGGCTTGCAAAGTCAAAATATTTTGTCTCCAAGTTATTTTAAATTCTACACTTTCATGTCACAAAAACATCTATATTTATATCCCTGTTAGGTCCTCAGTCATAGACTGCTATACAGCCTACAATCTTTCATCATTTTCAAGGGATGAGGGATGTGAAAATAACTTAGTTTCTCCCATGACCTTATTCTCACCCTCTGCACAGCCTGACAATTTTATCCCATGTCAGGGTAAGAATTTATATATGAATTTTAAACACGGCTTATAACCTTCACCACTGACACACCTCAAAATCCACACATGCCTGCACACAACAAAGTAACTTTAATGCAAAATTCATCACTGGACTCCTACATGCACAGATGAATGACAACATTTTTGTGAAAAGAGAAACTGCTTGACTGAGAAAAAATTTAAAATAAATTCTCTTTGCCTTTAAAGACACGTTTATCACAACTTCCAGAGTTATTCCCCCCGCCATTATCGTAATGATGATGATGATGATGATGATAATAATAATAATAATAATAATTTATACCAACTGCATAACATTGCTGATCAACATAACAAAACACTCTTGTATTTTCAAATTTTGAAGAAAATGAATACAATCATTTCAGCATAATTCATATTTACTTTTAGATTGAATGTGTTGCAGCTAAGTGTAGGGCAAAATGGTGGATGCTTGATATTATACATCTCTTGTGCAACAGATAAATATATAATACTTAATATATAACATATATATATATATATATATATATATATATATATATATATTAATATATACATTGATAGATTTAAATTTTACCTCCATATATTTTATGAATTTGTACTGCTTAAAGATGGATATAAGTAATAGTCAAAACATGTTGGAGTAGTCTTCTATATGTGGATAAGTGTCATTTGTTGTGCAATTTTTTGGTAGTAAACTCATTAATATGCCAGACATCTAATTTTATTATGGTCAGTGAGTATACATAAGGCAAACAACTAAAGGAAATATGGAACACGTGCAGCACTGTGAACATACCCGACCAAGCCAGAGATAAGTTGCACTTGGGGTTTCTAGGACGAAAACATCATCTGAGTTAAGCGAAGCAGTTACTTCAGGTACCTGTACTGCTCTCACGTCATCAGGACAGGTTCCTCGTACCTGGAACAAAATATGACAGCTGTACACATGGACCAATACAACTGACCTAGGCATAAGGGCTGGTGCAGAAAAAGCATGTTCAACAGATCACCAGACATATAAAACGAGAAAAATTATATAAAACTGCATTCCTTTGTGCTGAAAAATATCATACTGCAATTTACTGAAAATAGGTAACTTCATTAACTACCTGTTTTAGCAATAACAGAGGTACATTGTTTTCTGATAGTCCTTGGTCTGAGTTCTAGATTGGAAATAGGTATACTGACTAAGAACATTATCCAAATACATGCTGGAGTAATGTCTTAAACCAATCCATAACTATTTCCTTTCACATGCCTCAATTCATCATTCATTGTTACATAAGCCAAGTAAACAACAGAGCAGTGTAAAATAACTCGATAAGATAAACCAAACAAGAACAAGCTATGAGTAATAGGCCTGCCCAAGACTGAGGATACAGACAGATCATAGCTTCAAGACCTGTCTTTGGTATTAGTTTCTGTGCATTAAATTTTCAAGATCACTTCAGTCTGCTTAACTGACATAAACTTACCATTCATGCAAATGACAGAGGTAAATATTCCTGTCACCTCCCATGCCTGCAAGTTAAGACATTAGTTACAGCCAGAAAAAAGGATACCTTAATGCAGCATGGGCAGTTGGGCAGAATTTCCAAATATTAATTTTGTTAAATACTGCAAGGAAATGTAATTAACACATTATAATCACACACTTCTCCTAACATTCGGATTGAAACTGAATTTCACTGCACTGTCATATATATGAAGAACAGTTTGGCCTCTTTCATTTAAAACAAGTTGTTCCCTCTAAGACCAAAAATTACCATTTATAATATTCTTACTCACAATGAACATACTGACTGAAAAAATTCGCAGTAAGCATTAGTGCTTTTTGTTGCTTGCTTTGTTCATTACTGTATTAACATCACTTATATAGCAATGAATGGTAGTATGACAGAAATATGATGAAGTGGGAAAGATGCACAAGTGATTATGTCCTGGTGTGCATAAGTTCAAGCTAACTACAAAAAATGTATGCAACTAATTAAAGGACCTTTGGCACATATTTACAATTTATCACTGAACTCAGGTGTCTTCCCAGATATATGGACGACAGCAAAAGTAAAACCTTTATACAAAAAGGGAGATAAGTATGGCATGAAGAACTATAGACCAATATCAATAATATCTGTTTTTGCTAAACTTTTAGAAAGATTGATGTATAATAGGATAACATCCTTTTTATATGAAAACAAGATTTTGTCAGAAGCTCAAAATGGTTTCAGGAAAAGCAAATCCATTGATACAGCGGTTCAGTCATTTATTGGTAGAATTCAAAAGGCCCTTGATAAACAAGTTCACACCAATGGAATATTTATTGATCTAACAAAAGCCTACAATGTATTAAATCATAAATTATTACTAGAAAAACTATTTTATTATGGTATAAGGGGCTCCACTAACTTATGGTTTAGGTCTTATTTGACACACAGAAAACAATTTATTGAGATCTGTCAAAGTGACTCAAGCAGTACGAGGGTAAATAGGTATAGGTCCTCCTCCATGGAAATAAATCAAGGTGTGCCACAGGGTCCGGTACTCGGTCCGTTGTTATTCCTTCTATATATAAATGACCTTCCCATAAATATCCACAACACAAATTTAGTTATATTTGCCAGTGATATTAATGTGTTAATTTCAGACAGTGACAAAAAATTGCTCCAAACCAAAATTGATAGAGTAGTTGCAGAATTAGAAACTTGGTTAACAGGAACAACCTCGTGATAAATGCAGGAAAAACAGGAGTAATGTTGTTTCATAGCACAAAAAACAAATGTTTTAGTAAAACCTTCAGTGACTTTTAAAAACATGAATGAACTAAAATTTCTTGGCATTCAAATTATGGATACACTAAAATGGCACTTTCATGTACAGTTACTAACAGGTAAATTGGGTAAGGTAGCTTTTATGATAAAATCTCTTAAGGAGGGTTTGAGTCCAAATTTGGTTAGAAACGTTTACGTTACAAAATTTCACTCATTTCTCCAGTTTGGTATATTATTTTTTTTTGGGGGGGG
>Ga0209755_10009810_pt1 | contig 10094 bp, 6 predicted proteins | sample TergutCo191P1_FD_187301 | JGI IMG/M metagenome (GOLD analysis project Ga0209755, IMG submission 187301) | Cornitermes sp. P1 segment gut microbial communities from Petit-Saut dam, French Guiana - Co191P1 (SPAdes) (version 2) | ecosystem: Host-associated > Arthropoda: Insects > Digestive system >...
GCTTTTGACTCGGTGCCACATGCCTGGCATATACACGTATTACAAATATACAAAATTGGCCCACAGATAACTCATTACAACAGCTGATGAAATGGACAACTACCCTCCAAGTCAAAGTGAAAAATCAATGTATAATGAGTGACCCGATCCGTATACAAGGAATATATAAAGGGTATAGTGTTAGCCCGTTATGGTTTTGCCTTGCACTAAAACCTTTTTCTTATCTGCTCAACAGAATAAACTATGATTTTGGTATGTATTCTGGTAACCAAAAATGCAACGCTTGAACCGTCTTTTATACATGGATATTAAATTATGTGCAGCTACAAACATTTAACTACAAAAACTTCTACAGCTCACTCAAACTTTTTCAAGACATATTAAAATGGTATTTGGGATTGAAAATTGCAAAACATTGTGTACTGCAAAGGGGAAACTAGAAATGAGGAACTTCACAACAGAGGATCACATGTTTAGGTACCTGAGCCACATGCAAGCTAAACAAATTAAGTATGCCCGAATTAAACAGAAGCCAGGCAAAGAATACTTAAATCGCACAAAAAGCATATTAAAGACAAAATTGAATGGAAAGAATACGATAAAAGCTATGAATGTTTATGCAACCCCAGTACTAACTTTTAGCTTCAGAATAGTGAAATGGACACCTACAGACTTACAGAACTTCCAAACCAAAATGAGAACGTTATTAATGAGATACAGATTTCATCACCTCCGTGCTGCAAAGGAAAGACTTAATCTACCACAGCAAATGGGTGGCAGAGGATTGATTGATATACCTGGACTACATGATAAACAGATGAAGCTCCTTCAGACATACTTCTTAAACAGGTCACATCATCTCTTCATGCTGCAGTAGTAAAAGCAGATGATAGGTGCACACCACTGGACTTAGTCTGCGCAAATGCAAATGAACTCCCCACAGATGAAGAATATAATAATAAAGTCAAGAGACAATGGTCCCAAAAAGCCTTGCATGGCTGCCATCCATATGACCTCAGCCAACAATATGTAGACATAGAAGTGTTGAACAAATGGCTGACAAACGTGAATTTGTTCGCCAAAACAGAGGGCTTTTTAACAACAATAAGTCATACTAACAAGAAACTACAAGAAATGTATTCTGAAGCAGCCAAGACACCAATCCTGCTGTGCAGATGATGTGGAAAAGAATCGGAGACAATTCAACCATTACGGCAGCATGTGAGCAACTAGCACCTACCGAGTATGTAAAGACATGATGGACTAGACAAAATTATCCATCAGAAACTGGCAGAAGCAGCCGAATTGACAGTAAAAGTCCATATTATAAGTACACACCAGCCAATGTACTGGAGAATGAAAATTTCAAGCTGGATTGGAATCACAACAGCATACTTACGGACTAAACAATACCTTTTAATCAACCTGACATAACTTTTATGAATAAGAAAACAAAGGACACCTTTTTGATAGACATAGCTGTCCCAAATACACATTATCTCGCCAAAACAATAACTGACAAACAAAACAAATACCAAGAACTGGTGAATGAAATATGTGCTATATGGAATCAAAAGGCAGCACAAGTGATCCCGATTGTAATATCATCTACGGGAGTAATTCCAAAGTCACTATCATGAACTCTAACAAGACTTAACCTGTATCCGAATACATAATATACAATTGCAAAAATCTGTAATTCTTGGCACATGTTCATTTGTAAGAAACTTTTTGAAGTACAAATAAGACCACCGAGCCTAATCCTGTTGATTACTACATCCAAGGATAGGTGAATATTTCCCAGCCAAAGCTGAGAAGTGAGAAATTCGATGCTGATGATGATAATTAATGTGTTCCCTTAAACTGGTAGCAGGTACTCCAGAAATCCTGACATGTGGGCAGTTAAGCAAAAGTCCCTAAGTCCAGAAGCTTCGACATAAAAAATGTTGAGTACATACAGTGGTGTCACAAGTATTATAAGATGAAAAAAAGAATAGCTTAAAAACTGATCGTGGAGGAAGTCTTCTGAGTTTATTTTAAAATTTGTGGAATTTGCAGGATCCAACAGCCATAATGTGGCAGCAAAACTAATGATCTGCTATACTTTTTACCACTTAAAAAAAGCTTCATCAATGAAGCAGGGAGACCTCAGGGACATGTTCAAAAAGGTGTCCACAGGTGTCTTTACATCAATTGTATTTCCTGAGCCCTTGTCTTCTACTCCATCAACTTCTTGAGTTACGAAGTGCTGAGTCACTGTCTCCTGGTCCTTCAGCATCGGTAGAAGAAATCGAAAGGACTCGAGAAACCATTTATGTGGACCCTGCTGTGCCTGAACCAGCAGTTAAAAGAGATATCCAAATGGAATACTCCTCTGATTAGTTGTTCTACTCAAACACAGGTGCAGAACAAAAAGTTGCCTGTAAGAACATAGGTCTATGTAGTACTGTCTGATAATCTGGCACCTCTCCAGTCCCCCCAGGTGCAACCTTAAAAGAATTCTGCTGCACATACGAAAAGTACTGCATTTGTACTTTTTAACACAATAATGCAGAGGGAAGAAACCAACAAGTGCAAATGAAAATATGTGGATTTATTAGATTATAATCATTGTCTACCTCTGACAATGATTATAATGTAATACATTGACATATTTTCATATGCACTTGTTGGTTTTATTCTTATAGTGAGCATCAGTGCATTGTCATGAAATACTTTAAAAAATGCAAAAGAACTCCCCATTTTAGCTATACTATGAAAATTTGTGCCACTACTCTCCTGGTCCCGGATCAGTCATGGTGATCCACAACATTCACCACTCAAATCTCCAATCTCAGCCTCCTACATTTTAATCTCTGGGGACACATGAAAGATCTATGTACCAGGAAAAAGTGGAAACATAAGCTGCAATATGTTTTGAATGCTGTCACCAGTGTGAAGGTTAATTCTGATGCAATACAGGCCAGACAGACTCACAGACATGTCACAATGCAAAAATGTAGTAAAAAATCAAAGAGCTGCCCTGTAAGTCAATTCTTATTGCCGTTAAGTCATGGACCTCAATGTGCACTGAGAGCAAAACAGGAAAAGCAGCATTGTTATCGTAAGTTGACCTACATTGTCCTTTACTTCACTGCAGCATTGTTAAGCTACTCACAAATAATTTCAGAACAGCTGTCGCCCAAATGGGGTGTTATTCATCAGTGTACTACATAACTTTAAATTCTGTAACTAATGCCACATATGTCATGACAAACAGCATTAAAATACAGCAAGGATACAAATTTCAGCCATTTTGACACCAGTTAGTAATTATTATGAGCACAAAAGTTAAGTTTTATTTTCCAATACATAACTAATATTCAAAATTGAACTTAAAAAAGAAGTCTGACAAAGGAAGGCCAAAAAAATCAGCAAAAACCTACACTGTAAATATTATATTACAAAGCACATGTAAAGTAGCTGCAATTAAGTGTCACTAATGACAAACTGTCAAAACACATATGGCCAATGACTGAATGGTAATAAGGCTTAGAAAGGATGATGGTAATTCCAGTAACCGTGTATTATTTTTTGACTGCTTAATACATGCCACTGATATCCTGGCTGTTTCATTAAATAATTTATTGCCTCTGTGTACTAGTAACCAAATCAAACCATCATGTATCCTCATGGATTTAATGGAATGATATTCCAGTCATAAATATGTGAAATTACTCTTGAGAGAACCTTCACATGAAATAGGTGCAGATCTATTCAAGTTAAATCAAAAGCAGATAAATTAGTGACAGAACTCATAATGGGACACTGTCTACTTAGAAAGCACCTACAACGAATTGGTCACTATGAGGGAGAAACAAGCTGTAGAAAATGTGGTATGAGAGATGTGACATCCTTACACATCCTATCAGACTGTGAAACTTTAGCACACATAAGACTTCAGCTTTTTGGCGACTAAAGCCTAGAACACTGCCATGGATAGAATGGAAGTAGTCTGTTGGATCTTATTAACCTTTTAAAGCTTACTGGTTACGTGATGCACCAACAAGTTTAACATTCAACAATCATACACTCTGCCCACACTGTATTTATGGGTTTGTATTTGTCTGAGAACAAACAGCGACTTGTGGCACTTACATCATAAACTGATTGATTTTTATAACCAAGATGAAAAGTGTTTACAGCACTGTATGAACTGGGTCTTAAAATAATGCAGTCTGTGCTTCGTCTTTGAAAGGTTAAGGACACGTCTGCTTAATGCCAAATGATAAACTGGATTAAGCAAAATAGATCAATTCAAGGCTGCAATGCATCAGGGATGAAGGACCAACCCAGCCAATTAATAACAACAATAATAATAATAATCACAACCCAGCCAATTAATAATAATAATAATATAATAACCACAAACCAGCCAATTAATAATAATAATAATAATAATATAACCCCTCATAGATTATAAACTGCCTATATGCATGATTTTCCATATAACACACATTGTAATGAACTCACTAAAAGCTGATTCACTCCCTTTTCCAGAAACGCATCCTGAGTGTTCAGCATGGTGTTACTGTATATGATATCTCATGGCTTAAATACTGTAACAGTATGAGAGAAATGGACGTTTATATATACTGTAAATATAACACGGTATCTTCAGATTTTGGCTGGTACATGACACGAGAATGAAGAGTGTCCATACTTACAAAAGTCTTATTTAATGTCACTGTTCCCCATAACTATTCCATTCAATGACCATTACAAAGAAACACACAGTTCATGAACTAGGAACAATATATACAACTCATTTGTTAAAACAAGCCCAGTGGACATACAAAAACTATGATGTTTCTTGAGTTACTGAAACAGAAGGAAAAAAAAGTGACTATTATCCTCTGTAAATAGAAAATTAGTGGTGGTGGTGGTAGGAGGAGGAGCAGTGGAAGCAATAATATTTTAGTACAAAAATTTGACATCTTTCCTAGTCCCCATTGCTCTTCAAGACTGTGAAACGTGGTCTCTTACTTTGAAATATATTACACAAAATGACAAAGCAGTGGTATATATTTTATTTTAAGGTATAAAATACATTTGAAATGGAGAAAATTAAGTACAGTCAAACCCTACCATGACATCAGTTTAGGCGACTCTTTGTCTGTAGCAACAGATATTCTGTAGTAACAATTAATTCATCTCTGCTAACTATAACATTATTCTGCTCGGTTAGAAAAAATCTCAACTGTAACAACAGAGAATACTCAGTCCCTTTAATGATGTTATAATCGAGCCTAACTCTATTTTTATTAGTGCTGATGCACTAGTATTTTGGATATGAATGCTTAAAGAGCATTAATCATAACTTTGGAAAAAAATACTACAGAAAACATGGAGATATGTAATGTTCTTATGGCGCTGTATATTGAGACTGTGGCCTTCTGGGATATGACACTATATAGTCGGGTGCACGATTAACACTGTTTCAGATGAACATACTACTGCCATGTTATTTACTTATATAATAAGCCAATAAATGCACATTCATAATATGTTCAATCACACATTATTATTCTTCACCCACATTTTTCAGTCACTCAATGTTACACAGCAATCAGCTGCCTTGATGCAATACACACAAGGCACCTACTGACATGTGGCATGCAAGAGAATCAAGCAGATATTGAAATGTAAATTGCTTAACCTTTTGGCGCCAAAATTATTTTTTTTAATTTTAGCACACCCTGTAAATAAAATGTGAATAATACAGGAACCAAATAAGTTAGAATTATGAAACAAACTGCATTTTTAAGAGAAAAAAACGGAAAGTATATACCATGTTTAAAATATTCAATATCTATATTTGTTGAACAAATATATAAAATGCAATGTTTAGAGGTTAGCGGTGCGGTATGACCACTATAGTGGTCGTTAGGCATCAAAGAGTTAATAATCATTTACGTAAGGTATAAAAGTGTAACAATTGAGTGATTTTATCATACATTTTTGTACTATTGTATATTAATTGTGTTCTTGATGATGATCACAAAAGTGACCAAAACATGTTGGTGAAGAATGATATGTGATTGAACATATTTATGAAGAAGCATTTGCTGGTTCATCATACAAGTAAATAGCATTCTTTACTGCACAGACATGGAATATATAAAAGTTTATATTAATTCCATCTGTAGCCTTAAGGTGAGCCATGTAGGATGGTTATATACAAGGGGAAAAGGAACTGTGCTGACACCATGCACAGAATCCAAAATCAGTTGCCTTTCAATCATTTGTTGTCCCAACCTTCAGATGATGAGCAGGATATTCAAGCATACCACTAGGATGGTTGGTCTCTGCCAAGGAAGACATTATTTTTCTTCAACCAGGAAGGATAACTTAGGCATAATAATGGGTGTGTGGAGGCCAACACTGGACAGTCTGGACGCTCCGTGAAAAACATCCTATCATCCACACAAGTCAGCCATAACAGAATACAATATTAACCAAAGTCATTACATCCAACTTCACAAAACCAATATCCCTGCCAAAAATCCAGATACATGTACCATGTAATCATGGATGCCATACAGCAACAATTTCAGGGAGAATGGGGCTGTCTGTGAGCAAGTTATGTAAGCCTCTTCGCTGTTCTCTGATGGAAAGGTGAAGGCTCTTTACACAAAAACATAATAAACTGTGTGGAATGTGACACAATGAGCAGTTTGAAGTCTAGCACACAAACTTTCAATTTGAAGTCAAACAACATAGTACTCATTACTGTACATTACCGGTAGATAAGACTTATTTTATCTTCGTCAATAATTGTCAAGTGTCTTCAGAAACCATTTCCTCAAATAGGTATATCACAGAAAAGGAACGGTTTGCTGATTTATGCAATATACCATGGTAACCAGTGCACACAGCATAAGGCTGGCCTTTACTACAATTTAAAGACCAGGATATGAATCAATTGGTTGTGCAAGGTACAGATGACTGATCATGTAATGATCTGTATCTGTACAACACACAAAAAAATGAATAAACATCTACACTCTGCAGGGATTTGAACACTTGCACCTTACACTGTGCAACCAAAGGTTTAGTGGTGAAGTAACAAAAGGTAACAGCAATACGGTACACTTGTAATTTATGTGTACCTGCATATTCAACACCACTCTAGTGGAAAATCACTGTGTGTCACAAAGAAGAGTGAAGGATATGTGAGGTACTTCAAAAATGTTGTAACAGTGTCAAGCCAAATATGGCAATGCTCTATTTTTGTGTCCCTGAGCTTAGCTGAACACTAGCTACTCACCTTTATATGCATACTCTAGAGCACTCGTAATTGTCCTCATATCTCCTTCTATACTACAAGCCCAATTCTCGGCATCTCCAATCTCTTTGAGTGCTCCACTAAAACTCTCAACAAGATTAACCCACTGTTGTGTCTGCTTGGCAAAGTTGGTAGCACTGTGATGAAGTTGTTTGGCCTCTGCATCAAGTCTTTTTTGATTTAAATAAGCTTGAGCTACTCTGTGGAAGATACAAAAAATTCAATATTATGAGGAGTATCATAATTTTGTTATGTTTCATCTTTAAAAATGTAGAAATTAAACAGCAGACTGACGCACACGTGTGATGATAGACAGAAAGAGAGGGACTTTTTGACCAACTGAATTAATATCTTCTCATGATGGACCCTGCTTAATAACAGACTCTCAATTATATGACACAAAAACTTAGATGAATTTAGCAATTATTATGCAAGCTAGAGCTACAATTTTTGTAGTTAGTAAATATAATCATACAATGGTCAAAGTTAGCAATATTAACTAATTCCATGAACCTACTTAATAAAGAAAGTCATTTGGTCAGCTAGTGATAATCCATTTTACCCTAACTGGCTTATGTCTCTCTGCTCTCAACCTACCGAAAAGATAAAACCATCTAGTCTAATATGCAGCTGCCTCACATCAAAATATTTACAACTCTGTAAGTAAATGAGCAAGGATACAGGGAATGCTTGCAACCTCTCAAGCCAGGATCTTTTGCCATACTGTTTGCTATCTAAACACATAGAGATTAAAATATATAGCACTATAATTTTAACTGTTCCTTTAAATGCATAAAAACCTTGGTCCCCCACACTATAGAAACAACACAGGCTGTGGGCATTTGAAAAAAGGATAGTGTGGAAGATATGCAGTCAGAAAAGGGAAGAAGTACAGGAGGAGAAGAACACTTCATGATGATGAGATTTATGGTTTGTACTCCTCACCAAACATCACAGTGATCATATTTAGGAGAATGAGACAAGCAGCATGAATGAGGGACAACAGAATTTTACACAGGATTGTGATTGGAAAACCAGAAAGAATGAGACTACTTGGAAGACTTATGCATACATGGGAGAGTAGTATTAAAATGTAGCTTCTTAAGAAGGGATCTGCTCCACTGAATTAGACCTAGACAGATCACTGTAGCTGAACAAGCCACATAACTGAAAATCTTTTCTCTTACGTGACATATATTCCCTGAATTACCAAAATATGCCTCAGTTATTTTTCTGTTCATACATAAACAACTGTAATATCTACCCAACATTTAGATGATCCACAAGCGCTTGTGTCAAACTATTGGCAGCAGCAACTGCTTCTTTTCTCTTCTGTTCTGTAAAAAAAAAAAAACAATATTATCAATCCAGATGGTTGCCTTCTGCACCATGACATCATGTACCCTTTTAGATGTATACAAACAGTGTACACTGATATGCTACCACCAGGTGATGATGTGACAGGGCCACTAGGAATGCTGGCCTACAGAGTTGGGAGGGGTGAGAAGGAACAGCCTTGTCCAGGCTAATCAGGATAAAGCAGTAAACATGCTCAAGGGTAAGTTACTTTCCTTGTTCATGCTGCTGGGTGCACCTCAATCACTAATGCTTCCCTGACCTAGACTTCTTGGCCAGGATTGAGTAGGGGTGCCTCCACATACCTGGTTGCCTTGGCAACTAAGTTTCATACAGTACCACCTAATATTTTCAGTATAATTACTGCAGTTTTTTCCTCCCACAAAAAAACATATCAATTCACATGCATCAAGCAAAAAGTGCCAGCTAATACTGAGATGGAGAGGTAACTCCAGAACTGCAGGTCCTCAGTATTCAACTTGGTTCAAGACATCTTTTGAGCACATACAACATGGATGAGGCTTCTAACTTCTTGGCAAATTTGTGAATCCCTGGAACATGGTAATCCAGGTTGCTGCTACAGCCAGATACTACTGATATCACTCTGGCTGAAAAAGTTATATATCCAAATGGTGTATCAAAAGCACCGTCAAGAAATCTCGCTACAGCAGACAGACAACATGGGATGCAGGACACATCAAGTAACGCACAACATGAACAGGATGTCATGCAAGCATCAAATTCACAATGTAAAGGAATGCAGAAAGGTTCTAACAAGATAATCCTTTCAGCATCATACAAAATGGCAATTTGTCACAATTCCAGCTCACTGTTTCTGCTGGACTAGATAAGGGCTCTGTTTCTTTAGCAGTGTCTGGTGGTTCTGAGAGACCATCATCCATGTTGAGTCCTGGACTATTGGATACATGAAACCACTGAAACTGTGGAGATGCAATTTCTCAGGTCAGTTGCAGGATACACATTACGTGACCATAAAACAAATAAAGAAATTAGAGAACTAATTTAAATAACTATGGGCTGCACATGCTGTAACAATGATTAAAAATGAATAGCACACATATTTCCAAATTAGAGACTGTACACAATCGAAGTGGTAGAAAAAACGTACGTAAAAAAAATATTGAGAACAATACCCAAGTTGATGGAAAAAGCCAAAAATTCTTTATAACCTGCTGATGACAATAAGCGTGTTACGTGGTTTGGATTTAGAAGTACATTAACTACGCGATTAGTTCAAGTGTAGTAGGATTTCACTGTAGTAATTTCATCCGGATGCACTTCTAAATCTAATACCAAATTATAATCACATCAACTAGTCACAATAACGCCAATTTTAAGGGATGCTCTGAAACATTTATGGCGTACTACGAAAAAATACATATTTTTCTGA
>Ga0209755_10009811_pt1 | contig 10093 bp, 7 predicted proteins | sample TergutCo191P1_FD_187301 | JGI IMG/M metagenome (GOLD analysis project Ga0209755, IMG submission 187301) | Cornitermes sp. P1 segment gut microbial communities from Petit-Saut dam, French Guiana - Co191P1 (SPAdes) (version 2) | ecosystem: Host-associated > Arthropoda: Insects > Digestive system >...
TCGGCCAGAAATACATTCGAGCACATCGGTAGAGTTTTAATTTGGCGCTCGAACAGGCTAATATATTTTGGCACAGTTCAAAAGATATCTTTTAAACTGGACTACTACTGGGTTGGCAATATTTCCGAGAGCGAGTGCCCGAATTACAGATATTTTTCGGGCATGTGCTTTCGTATGGAGAAACCCGAGATTGCTCATACCATATTTCCCAGTTTTCCAGTAACTTCCTAGTGCTCGTTGTGGTTTGTGCGTCCGGCTCATCTGTCCGGCTGGTTTTCCCCTTATTCTGGTCGTGACTTAAAAAGATATTTCTTTCAATAAGGCACTCGATTTAACATAACAAATTAATGTACGAGTACAAAAAATGTTGAACAAAGAATATTTATTAAGGATCTCAAATTCTTCACCGGTCCACATGATCAGGGATTTGAGTGCAAATGTCAGTAGGTCGAATCATGTTTGTTGTTTAATAAATATATTTTTAATTGTGTAACTTGTTGATATTTTATACCTTTTTCATCCCAAAATTACCATGACGATTTTAAAATCCCTTGAGATAATTTGGTAACTTTATATTATAAGATATTAGTTGCATTACATTCGAATACTTCCCGATTGCCGCGCGGTCTAATGTTTGGTTTGTGGCAGTTCGCTTGCTGCGATGGCGGTTTCGAATTCCACCGGAGTTATGAAAGTCTGTCTGTTGTGAGTGTTGCGTGTTATCAGGTGGAGACCTGTGCGTCGGGCTGATCGCTTGTCCACAGGAGTCCTACCGACTGTGGTGTGTCTGAGTGTGATAGAGGTCTTTCAACACGGAGGAAGGTCGGGCCCATTAGGGGCGGATGACCCAAGAAAAAATTACAGATTATTTATTTTACCTACATTCATCATGGTTACATTTGACACCGGAACAAACTTTCCCGCTGTCAGTTGGAACCCCTTGTTAGCTGTAGCAATGATGAACATAAGACATCGCTGAAATGGGATAGCATTTCCCACCCAGTCGCACCCGAATGCCGCATCTCTCACACTGTCCGCCTGAAACATTTCACAATTAATTTTTCAGGTCTTTTTTAACCGTCCAGTTTGGTTTCTGTAACTTTTCTATTGTACTGATTTTGTGTCGTAGCATGGTGGCATCATACTGAATCATGTTGAAATTTTTCCAATTGTTCATTGTTTAAGAACTCATTTCTAACCTCCGTGAATTATTCAAATGTAGTTTTTCTTAGATGTGAATGCTGTGTCATCTCTCCTGTACAATGGGTACGGTGTCTATTTCTCGGTTGTAAAACGGCTGGGACGGGGCGCTGACTACCCACCGTTTTCTAGCGACGGAGTTAAAAATTCCTAAATATATACTTCTGCCTTTATTCTCTGCCTGCTTAGCATGTAATGGGCAGCTTCATTTTATGTCATATGGTCTTTTACAATTTTCTGATTATACGTCTTTCACACGTATAATTTACATCTTGCTTTTTGTTTAAACATTTTATCATATCCAAGCCCTTATCCATGAAAGAGGAATATTCACTTATATTAAAACTGCTCACACAACATTTCAGTTAAATTATGGGTTTATTATATTTGCCCAGATGTATATCCAGAATTTTGGCAAATTCCTGTTACCTGATTTTTCCCTGCTTTTGAGTAGCAGTCAAATAGTTTATAGCATAAGTGGATTAAAAATATTGTCGTGAAATATACTATACAAAATTCCAGACACACAAATTATCCACACTACATGAAATGTCTCTAAAATGTATCTGTTAAAATATAGTGCCCTTCAGTCATAATTCTTTGAGGGTGTAGTAGTATTCAAAACAAAGCAGTAAACACATGGAAAAGCCACACTGTTCATGAAGGTTCCTGCCGTGAAGCTTAACCTGTTCGTGTGGTCTGGAACACGCACACTACATTATTGCTTCGATTTTGAAGCTGTGAGAGGTTTCGATTTGTGTAAGGGAACACAGTAAGATCTCAGATAATTTCCTGACAAATAAGTCTTTATTTAATTTTTCTAGGTTTTCTTTTATTTCTTTAGTTTCCATTAAACGTGGCTGTAACGTCCTTGGAATTGATGCCACCTAGTTCATAAGATTTTCATCCATAAGCCTTAACAAATTAAACTTTTGAAATCACCATCACATAGTCACCAAAGATATTATGAAAAGAAGAAAGCTTATTTTGCTAGAATTAATGAAATCGAGATAAGCATAATTGGCGAAGCATAAAATACGAGTATTTTATACTTCAACAATTAGAAGTCATTAAGTCCCTAGTCACACAATTTAAAACGCAATTCTGATTTTTATGCTTAGCATTTACGACATTACATTTTTAATTAATAATATCACGTTTTATATTTGTGCTCAAAATATTTACAAACGTGACTGAAAAAACTTAGTTTTTGTGGAAATACATAAAAATATTAATATTTTGTAAGCTTGACATGTAGGATACCATTCAGACCTGGAAATCATAGTTTATATTTCTGGCGAAGAAAAATATTTAAGCTCCAGTGAGAAAGCAATGTTGCTATGCAGTGACTATATAAAGCAAAATAATATTCATAATGTTTATAACTAACACCTTTCCTTTTTAACAATTTTGACGTGAAAAGGGCAGCAAGTATAGAAAAGATACAATACTGAAAGACGCTGTAAGTTCCTAAACTGTAGGAAGCTCTAAGTTCCTAATATGTTGGAAGTTCACTGCAATCTCTACATGTCGCTGAAAGAACAATAACAATAATAATATTTATAATACCACTCCTTCTTACGTGCTGTGTCAGTTGCGTTCCAAACCAGCAGATGAGAGACACGTTAGATGCCAAAAAGACATAAACAGCCACTCCTTGACTCATATTTGTGTAGTCTCCCCAAGCCTACAACAATAATACTTCATGATAGCAATACATATAGGAAAAATAAAGTAATTAAAAGCATTCTTATACAAAAGTAATACAGTCAAAATAATTAAGGTGAATGAAAAATTTATTTTTGTTGTGTCTTTATTAAATGGCAATGCGCAAGCCCGGCAGAAAATGCCCCTGCAAATTCATTCCAGTAATCGCAAAAATGCGAGCTTTCCTGTCCTCCACTAGGGGCGAAACATACGTATTTTCTTCCACTGTTCGATACTATGTTAACAATTTTTTCTTATGTCAAATTGTACTAGTGATAATCCTCTTCTTGAGGACAACCTTCAAATGCCAGCACCAAATTACAATACACTCATCGAAGTAATTTTTTGTTAATGTTTGGAACGACTTTTGTTAATGTGACATAAACTTTAGCTTTAAATCGTGGTTTCATTCTTAGAAGAATGGCGTTTAGGGCTCAAGTACCTCTCCAGGAAATTCTTGCCTTCGAATACTCCCAATGGAGGCCGATTTATCGTGTGAGCTGCGATATTTTTAGACATTTTCACAAAATTGCGAAAAGTGAATATTAACTTCGTCATATCCGTCCGCATGGAACACCACCCACAAATGAAGGATATTCATTAAATTTGTTATTTCAGTATTTTCGAAAATCTGTCGAGAATATTCAGGTTTAATTAAAATCTAAAACAATAATTTGTGTTTTACATGCATGTCGAAGTGTATTTATGGTGATATCTCCCTCAGTTCTCCTTAGAAAGTAGTGAGGGAGAAGAGAAATGTTTCAGAAAAATTTGTAGAGAAAATCAAGACACCCATTATTGGTAATAGATTTTTTTTTAAACTTGTATGAGACAATTTGAAAAAAAATATAGTAAAACCGGACAGGTCACAAATTATATAAAGCACATGCACATGGCACGCTGGTTACCTAAGTCTAAAAACTCACATTCACAACACGTAAACTGTATTCCTTTTCTACTGCAACAATGAGTTTACGAACTCGCCTGAATGTTACATTATAATACATTTTGTATTATTTTGAATAAAGTTACTTGGTCTAATAATCTGTCAATTATTTGGTTGTCTCTAACAATCGATTTGAGGAAAAGTTCGGAATTTGTGTTTTTATTAAAAATATTTGTCCCAATTCTTCTTTTGCAGTTGTCACACCAGACACCAAAGAAAATATTATGAAAGTGATGTTCAACTGACCGGTGGGTATTTTCTTAATTCTACTATTGACTGTTGTGGGTTTTTGTTTATCCCCTCAAACATGGCCTTGCTTCGCATCAAAATTTCCCTTCCAGTTCAACATTAACAAGAGAAACGCAATTCTAATTTACACTTACATTTTCCTTAGTACTTATTCATTTCCCTATTTTTACGTTACGATGCATGTGGTTGTTGTGAGAGATACTTAAACAGCTGGAATAATATATAACGCTGAAAAACGTGTAATACTATTAAACAACTTGTGTCACGGAAGGTAAGTTTTGATAAAAAAAATTTCAACACAGAGGCCTATTAAACATGTATATACTGATGTTTATATATCAGTTTAATATCATAAATTTAAGCATAGTTAATTAAAGCAAAACTTAATATTTTTTACAAGTATTCCCATGAAATTGTTTACACAGGTGGTCTAAGAAATGGAATTGCGGAGTCTGGCTTGGTGGGATTGCTAGTTGAAATCCCGGTTAAGGCATGAATACCTGGCTATTATGAGTATTGTGTGAGGTCAGACAGACATATTTGAGTCGGGCTGATCACTTGATCAGATGAGTGTTAATGATTTTCAAATGTCTGATTGAGTAGACCTGTGCTATGAAAAAATTTCCTAGAAATTCTTAGCAAAAACACAACGTGACCTAATGCGATAAAGGATATTTTATGTCAGCTGTTGGCTTTCGTATTTAAAAAATAATAATAAACATCATTTTCTGAATAAATAATATTAACACATTTCTATATGCAACTTGGCAAAGTACATTTCACGCATTCTAGGTATTAAAAGATATTGAAAGGAACGAAATCATAGTCTACCTTGTGTCACTCAAATATTCGATCTTGAAATAAGTCGTCTCATCATTTAAACTATAGGCGCTTCTCTATTTTATTTATATTTGATAGCATGACAGGAATGTCTGAGAAGGAATTTCATTAACAAAAGTGCGGCTTTCAATGCTACACAATGTCATATTGAAACGTTTTGTCACAAGAATAATAATATTGACAATCAGTGACGTTACTGACGAGAATCTTTTAGTTAGGACGACTGTTTCTGGGTTGTGAGAATGTGTAATTTGATTTTATGTTTGTCATCCTTTGTGACAGATACAATAACAAAATATAGGTTATCCATAACATAAATTCAGACATAATATGTACTCAGAAAAACAATCCACATAACAAAATAGACCTACGAAACATTCTACGTACCCTAATTTCCGTACTTAGCCACAAACTAAAGATACGTAATAAAATTCAAGAACTTTTAAAAGTCATTAAAATATTTTAAACATTTAACACTTTAAACTTGTATTGATTAAGGTTGTGTTGACAGAAGAAGTTTTTTATTGAATTGTGAAATTCGAATCATAAAATAGGACTTTAATTATGTTAGAAGAAGTTCCTTTTATATATTTTATACTACTGACCTGAAGATGACGTTTTGAAGTCGATGAATTTCCCCAACATAAATATATAAAAAATGACCAGTTGATTCATTCCAATTTATTTCTCGAAAAATTTGATATTGAAATTTCAATTTTGCTGATTGCGATATGCAGTTGCCACGGTCTTGCCTGAAGATAATATTGAAATAATTTACCCTGAGAAAGGAGGAAGCTTTTGGATGCAAATCTACCAGATCAAACAGCCTCACATTTCACAATTCTGTTATTTTTTAATGATAAAATCTCCAACATGTGCTACACTGTACCGTAACTACAGAGAAAGCAGCGATGCACATTGCGGCCAGTAAAATCAGGAAGTAACCGCACACAGAGACATTCAGTGTATCTTCTAGTTGTTGCATAAACCTGTGAGTGGAAGAGAGATGTATATTGAAAATACTGGGATATATAAGTGAAAAATTTCGTCCAAAGTTTTAAAGAATTACTATTTCCTATACAAGTTAGAGTAGTCAGAATATACTTTCAGAAGGACTGACTTTAATGCACTGGTTTTAACAGAGGACGCTCTAAATATATTTTTTCGTAATTGGTGTCTCGTGACTATAATACTCACAGGTAATTAATTACGAACTTACTCCATTATTTCCTGATGGTGTCTAATAGACGCGTTTAACTTTGCTTGCATGTTACAGTATTCAGTTGCACGAACTTGTTCATCTTCCTGCGCGTGATGAGACGTGATATGTTGCTTTCTGATATCCAGTATGGCTTCTTTCATCTTTTGGAACTGAGCACATGCCACGGCTATGAAAATGGTATACAGAGAGAGGAAACCGCCAAATAGACCCACCACCGTTAACGATGCTAAACACTGTAAAAAGTTAAAAGAAAACCCGAGCTTTTTCATGAAATCAGGTCTTTTAGGGATGCTGATGAAACTAAGTTCAGCCTCAACCAATGCCACTGTAGTAATAGTATATATGTGAAAAATTCTGTTCCGATTTCCATCTTGCTTTTCCTCTTATGTGATGTCAGTTTTCACCTAATAATTACCAGAATTATTTTGTGACTGATTAGCATTTAGAAGTGTCTGCACTCCACATGGCACAGGTTAGGAATATTTTGTAACATAGTTCTTTGTTCCGGGACTTTTACAAATATTTCTACATTCACTCATCCGCTAAGGCACAATATATCGCGTGAAATATTACTACGTGTACAAAGGTTCAAGAAAATTTTTTTTTGAGAATGAACAATGTGCTATTTAAATCGTCATTTAAGACTTTATATTAAAGATTTCATTTAAGAAATTATTGTGTTTTAAATATTCTCTTCCTGGATACAGTTTATGATTCAGAGATTTCTTACGTAATTCGACTTACTGCAAAATTTATTATTAATTTTCAGTATTTAATTTGTTATAATAATGTAACAATCCTACTTTCGGACGAACAGCTGGCAGGACATAATTTGTCACACTCCACATATATCAGTCCCACAGTGCCCTGATAGGTACAAAATATTACTTGTAATACTAAAGAACTAATACACTGCAGATACTTTCGTTACAAACAAATTATATCGCCTTGTTCGCGAACGACACTGTGGGGATCCCTGTTTTAAATTAATTGCCTTCTCTAGCAGTTTGTCAGGTAGACCGTGTGATGTCCGACATCGACCTGGATGTACAAATGGAAGGCAGTATTAATATTAGGGAGAGTTTTAGAAATATGTCGTTAAACATGCGACGATTAGTGTCGTATTGTTTTTCGGAAGAGATTAAATTAAATGTTCTGTGGTGACTTGATTTAACGCACGATAAATTTTTGTCACGTCTCTCCGGGTCAATATTGATAGTAGTTCTAGCACATGAAATCAGTAATTAAAGCCGCCGGTAAACGCACCAGTTTGTACTGCGGTAGCAATACACATTTGTATTCAGCAGATACCATTCAACAGGGATTTTCATTTTTTCCTTGCGTCCATCAAACTTGATTTCTTGGATAGTACAACGACTAGACGGAAAGACATTTATTGCAAATTTCTTCCAAGTCCTAATCAACAGCAATGCGAAAAAAATAAAGAAAATATCTTACAGGTTAACAGAAATGGTTAAATTAAAAATAATATAAGAACTGTTTCGAGGGGATTTTTATTTTTGTAACAAACAGGAAGTGTTACCTGTGAGATGTTAACCAGTTCATAGAAAGGTGAAACAGTCCAGTCGAAAGGATACCACCCAGTGAATACCGTTTCATGATTTTTCACGATGCGTATTGTTGACTGGATGGTATGAAAGGTTAATATCAAAACATCTACACTCCTAGCGTACATCTGAATGAGCGGGATCCATCCTGCCGCTGTCAAGTGTCCGCTGTTAGCGTCTCTGGTCGGTAGATCTTCCCACGTGAAGCTGTCTGTTAGGTCCATCGTAACTTCAATACTTTTTTGTCGCCATCTGAAACAAATAACCCACATCAGTATCTATTAGAGAAACGAAAGGTTTGTAATAAGAAAGAGATGGATGTCTTTTTTGTTTTTTAATATCTAATATAACAGTCAAACACAATCTAACACAACTATTTAATTCATATTTTTATATGTAGGCTACAAGTTTCCGTCCCCTCGGACCATTTTCAGGTTGTGCATAAAATTTTTAAAATAGGGGAAAATTGTAAACTCAGCTATAACTATTCTTGTAAAATATGATAATCAAATAAAATTTAGTACTTATCTTCATACTAAATAATCATATCAATTATAAAGCTTCATTTAATGAAATTAAATTTTGTCAATTTATATTTGTCAATTTGTTTGGATTGATCTTAATTTTGTTAAATGTTCTGTCTTTAGAAAATAAAAGCGGTGCTATTTAGGTGTTTTCTGCATTTGTTTTTATTTTTCTGTATCATCTGACGAATTTTCTGTTTAGCTACCAGAGTTTGGATCTCTGATAATGGTAAACTCTAATATGATAGGAAAATATATCCAAATACATATACCTAAAACGTAGCACTGTTCTTTATTAAAAAAATTAGGCATTCTTCTTTTTGCATATTATCACATTACGTTTAAAAGGATGTGATTTAAAGGTTAAAGGCATAGGGGACGGCAAAAAGAAAAGTGATTTAATTGAACTAAATAATGATTTTAAAGAAAAATCATTAAAAAAGTGTTAAAAATTTTGCAAATATAAAATTTCGGGTAACTGTTCCGTCAGTTCCAAAGGTTATACCTGTAATGAATAGAAATGTACATCATTGATACAAAATATAAAAACAACGAAGCAGTCGTATTCTTCTAATGGTTGATAACTTTGCTCCACACAAACCCTAAAACAAACAGAAGAGGGATACAAATAATTGTACCTCAAATATTGAATATTTTTTTTCACTGTTAATATTATTAAATAACACAACAAATATTTTTATGAAAATCTGCCATAAAGGGATCTATGAATCCTGGAGGAAATTTCGTAAGTGAAAAAATGGTGATATAACTCAATTTAGTATATATTGATACTCATGTTTACATACTTACTGTAAAAAAATATAAAAAACTAATGATGGTTCAAGAGGATGGATATAAATAGCAAATATTTTAACTAGAAAATGTTGTGTTCTTTTATATGGAAATTTGAATATTATTTGTCGAACGACAGAACAAAACTCTTACTAAATTATCAGAAATAAATTTCATAAACATAAATTTCTGAAAGTCATGTTCTTATATGTTTCTATAGTGTGTAAAATAATCATTTCTAACCGCTCATTCGCAGTACCTAACACAGGAACAAAAAATTCGTCATTGTTGTCAAACAATAAATTCGTACAACCCACAAAGGCCACGTTTATCTTCATCGCAGTAAATAAGAGTCAAGAATCGATTATCAGCTAAATTGATACACTCTTCTACGAAGTTCTTTCTTATCCCGATGTATTGCTTATAGGTTTTACAGGTCGTCAGCAATATATATCATGAATTTTTAGACGATTTGTTTTTCACTGATTTACTGCAAGTCACTGTCAAAGAAAGTAGACTAATTCGGATCATACAATTGGCAGATATTTCACTGTTTCATACGTTATTAAACCACTGATTTTTAAAAATATGTAAACTAATTATTAAACATCCCCCTAAGCTGATGTTGTAGGTAACATTCATGTAATTGTGAAGCTACATTTGTGATGTACAGTGCTGTGACTTACCTGCAAAAAAAGAAAATCCATACAAGACTACTCAACCCAGTTAAGATACGAAGGTTCGTCATGACGTGACTCAAATCATCCCTGTGTATGTACACATCCACAATCATGCTTATATATGTACTGTATGTACATATAATCACTGTTATCATGTATATGGCGTAAAGGGTCGACAGTTTCTTCATCTTAAACGGAATTCCTGCTAATCTGAAAGAGAATATAACCCAACTGTAACGAATCTCCGACAGTCCGTTTACTTTTGGTTCTTCTTTCTCCATGCAGTAATATGGGGTAACAAATTTATTTCAAGTTTCAATGTTACTAAAATTTGTAGGCAGTCCGCGATCATTTAAGATTTGTCA